>Ga0157369_10000248_pt1 | contig 74496 bp, 59 predicted proteins | sample C25metaG_FD_113461 | JGI IMG/M metagenome (GOLD analysis project Ga0157369, IMG submission 113461) | Corn rhizosphere microbial communities from Kellogg Biological Station, Michigan, USA - C2-5 metaG | ecosystem: Host-associated > Plants > Roots > Rhizosphere > Soil | place: USA: Michigan... | reverse complement strand
CCGGCGCCCCACCGGCCAAGAACAGCTCGGCCAGGCTCAGGTGAGCGTCGAGATTGCCGGGATCCGCGTCAAGGGCCTTGTTGTAGGCGGTGAAAGCCTCGGCTGAGCGTCCCAACTCCAGCAGGCAAAGGCCGCGGTGATATTGGACCTGCGAGATCAGGGCTGTGTCTTTGCCAGGAACCAGGGGCAGCATGGCGTCGTAAATAGCCAGCGCCGCGGAGGGCATCTGCTGACGCTCGAGGCGGTTGGCGCGGCGCATCTGCAAGCGCCATCCGCCGGTGCAGGCGGCGAACACGAGAAGGAAGCCGAACAAGGTTGCCGCCAGCACCAGGTGCGAGCGGCGGGAGCCCGGGAATGCCATCCTTTCTTCAGATGAACAAATCCCGAATCGCGATGTAAGCGGCTGCTAGCCCTTCTTTACGCGCAGATCGCGGCCGGTCATCTCTTTCGGCTGTGGAATGCCGAGCACTCCCAGCACCGTGGGCGAAATATCCTGCAAAGCCCCGTCCGGACGCAGGGAGAACTGCTTCGCATCTTCCGATACCAGTACCAGCGGCACCGGATTCGTGGTGTGCGCCGTATGCGGGCCGCCGGTTGCCGGATCGATCATCATTTCGGCGTTGCCGTGATCGGCCGTAACCAGCATGACGCCCCCGCGCTGCCGCACCGCGTCGTAAACCCGCTTCAGTTGCGCATCGACCGTTTCCACCGCCTTGATGGTGGGCGGGATCTGGCCCGAGTGCCCAACCATGTCGGCGTTGGCAAAATTGATGACGATCACGTCGAATGCCGTGTCGTTGACCGCCTTCGTGACCGCGTCGGCGATGCCTTCCGCCGACATTTCCGGCTTCAGGTCGTAGGTCGCGACTTTCGGCGACGGCACCAGCACCCGGTCCTCGCCGGGGAATGGCGTCTCAACACCGCCGTTGAAGAAATACGTGACGTGCGCGTACTTCTCGGTTTCGGCTACGCGCAGGTTCCGCATGCCCTGCTGGCCCATGATGTTGGCAAGGATGTTCTCCAACGACTCCGGTGGCACCACGCGCGGCAGCGTGAACTGCTTGTCGTACTGCGTCATGCAGATGTACGTCAGGTTCTTCGGGACGCGATCGCGCGGGATGGTGACATCGAGGTCGTCGGACCCAGGCAGATCGCGGCCGTCCTGCGCTGTGAGGTGCGAGTTGCGCGCCAGTGCCCGGGTGATCTGGCGGGCACGGTCGGCGCGGAAGTTGAAGTTGATGCACGAGTCGTCGTCACGAATTGTGCCGACCGGGTTGTTCCCGGTTCCGTTCGCGCCGGTAACCACGAACGGCACGATGAACTCGTCGGTCACGCCCTTGTTGTACGACTCCTTGATTCCCTGCACCGGGTCGGTCGTGCTGCCTCCCTCGGCCGAGCCGGCGACCATCGCGTCGAAAGCCTTCTTGATCCGCTCCCACCGGCGATCGCGATCCATCGCGTAGTAGCGGCCGGAGACGCTGGCGACGCGTCCCACGTTCAGCTCGCGCATTTTCTGCAAGAGCTGTTGCATGTAGATGGCGCCGTTGGTGGGGAGCGTGTCGCGTCCATCCATGAAGGCGTGCACGTAGACGCGGTGCAAGCCTTCCTTCTTCGCCATCTCGAGGAGCGCGTAGAGGTGCTTCTGCTGCGAGTGCACGCCGCCATCGCTCAGCAGGCCGAAGATGTGGAGCTGGTGCCCCTCCTTGGCGTTTTTCATCGCCTGGACGAGCGCCGGATTCTTGAAGATGTCGCCGTTCTGCACCATCAGGTCGATGCGCGTGATGTCCATGTGCACGACGCGCCCGGCGCCGATGTTCAGGTGCCCGACTTCGGAGTTGCCCATTTGGCCGTCCGGAAGGCCGACGAAGTGTCCCGACGTGTGGATCAACGTGTTCGGGTATTCGGCAAGGAGCTTGTCGTAATTCGGCTTGCGGGCAAGCGAGATGGCATTGGCATTCGACGGCGGAGCGTAGCCCCAGCCATCGAGGATCACGAGCACGAGAGGTTTTGGGCGCGGCATAGAAACGAGGATTGTAAACGAATGGTCGCCGGACATCCGAAAGCAACACGCTCTGTGACACTCGTCACACGCGTATCGAAGCCCAGGTGCGAAGATCAGATTTCTTGACGTAGCGAACAGCGCGTCCAATAATGAAAAGTTCTGCTGAAGTGTGGGGTTGCCGCTGAGGGGGCCTCACGGCAAACGCGCATTCCTGATCAACAAACTGCCGGCAATGCGACGCGGAGAAGATCCCGCGCCAAACGCATCATCAAGGAGTCATAGGACGTGGCGACAACCTCGACCGTCAGCCAGCATCTGATCCCGCAAGGTGTACAGCCACTGCAAGCCGGGAAAGGCTTTGAATTCATTCTTCGCCGGCTGCATTCCCTGAGCGGTACCGTTGCCATCGGCGCATTTCTGGTGGAGCACTTCGCCTCCAACGCCTTCGCGACCAACGGACCGAAGGCATACGCCGACCAGGTTAAGTTCCTCACCGGTCTTCCTTTCGTCGAGTGGCTGGAGTGGGGCTTCATCTATATCCCGCTGCTCTTCCACGCGCTCTACGGATTCTGGATCTGGTATCGCGGCGACACCAACGTTGGCTCGTACGCGTGGCGCGGCAACTGGGGTTATACCCTCCAGCGCTGGACCGGCGGCATCGCGTTCGTCTACATCCTGTGGCATGTGATCACGATCCGGTTCACCGGGCCTTCCCTGCTCCACATGCACGGGAACATCCCTGGATCGGACCTGGCCTTCGCCAAGGTGGCGGCCGAGATGATGGTGCCGTGGAAGGCTGCGTTTTACGCAGTCGGCATCATTTCCGCCTCGTGGCACTTTGCCTATGGGATCTTCCTCTTCTGCGCCAAGTGGGGCATCGTGACCGGCGAGAAGGGACAGGAGAGGTTCCTGGCTTTCTGCTTCGCTATCTTTGCCCTGTTCGTGGCAGTCGGACTTTATTCGGAGTGGGCGTTCCTGTACGGCCCGTTCCAGCAGCAAATGACGCCGCTGCCCGCGCAGGAGTCGGCGTTGCAGCTTCTGCGTGCCGTGGTCGGCTGATGAATGTTTCGGTTTCTTAACTGGCAACAGACAACGGAAAACTGAGAACTCATTTATGGCAGCTCCAAAGATCATCGTAGTGGGTGGCGGGTTGGCGGGACTTTCGGCCGTCATCAAGATCGCCGAACAGGGTGGCACCGTCGATCTGTTCAGCATCGTGCCGGTCAAGCGTTCGCACTCGGTGTGCGCGCAGGGCGGCATCAACGCAGCCAAGAACCTCAAGGGCGAGGGCGACTCGCCGGCCATCCATTTCGACGACACCGTCTACGGCGGCGACTTCCTTGCCGACCAGCCTCCCGTGAAGGCGATGTGCGACGCCGCGCCGGGCATCATCGACCTGCTCGACCGCATGGGCGTTCCTTTCAACCGTACAGCGGAAGGCTTGCTCGACTTCCGGCGCTTCGGCGGGACGCTCTTCAACCGTACCGCGTTCGCCGGCGCCACCACGGGTCAACAATTGCTCTATGCGCTCGACGAGCAGGTGCGCCGCCACGAATCCGAAGGCAAGGTCAAGAAGTACGAGCACTGGGAGTTCCTGTCGGCGGTACTGGATTCCAATCGCACGTGCCGCGGCATCGTCGCTATGGACCTGCACTCGATGGAAGTGCGGGTGTTCCCTTGCGACGCGCTCATCATCGCGACTGGCGGCATCGGCGCGATCTTCGGCAAATCGACCAACTCGGTCGTCTGCACGGGATCCGCGCAGTCGGCGCTCTATCAGCAGGGCGCGTTCTACGCCAACGGCGAGTTCATCCAGGTCCACCCGACGGCCATTCCCGGCGAAGACAAGCTCCGTTTGATGTCTGAGTCGGCGCGCGGCGAAGGCGGCCGCGTGTGGGTGCCCAAGACGCCCGGTGACAAGCGCGAGCCGAAGTCGATTCCGCAGAACGAACGCTGGTACTTCCTGGAAGAGTGGTATCCGAAGTACGGCAACCTCGTACCGGGCGACGTCGCGACACGTGCCATCCACAAGGTCGTTTACGAGCACAACCTCGGCGTCGACGGACAGCCGATGGTCTACCTCGACCTGACACACATCCCGCGCGAAGTCCTGAACCGCAAGCTGGAAGGCATCCTCGAGATCTACGAGAAGTTCGTGGGTGACGACCCCCGCGACACGCCGATGAAGATCTTCCCCGGCATGCACTACACCATGGGCGGCCTGTGGATCGACTTCAACCAGGCGACGAACATTCCGGGCATCTACGCGGCCGGCGAGTGCGAGTTCGGTTATCACGGCGCGAACCGCCTGGGCGCGAATTCCCTGGTGAGTTGCATCTTTGGCGGCTTCATTGCCGGCCCTAACGCGCTGAACTACGCCAAGGGTGCGCAGAAGACCGCAACGCCTGCGAACGGCGCTGCGGAGGCCGAGAAGAAACGCCAGGAAGACATCAACGCCAAGCTGATGAAGGCCGACGGCTCAGAGAACCCGTTCAAGATCTGGCGCGAGCTGGGCGAGGAGATGACCAAGAACGTCACGGTCATCCGCTACAACGACAGGTGCAAGAAGGCCGACGAGAAAGTCGTCGAACTGCTGCAGCGCTACCAGAAGATCAACCTGAGCGACCGCACGCAGTGGGCGAACACCACCATCGTCTTCTGTCGCCAGCTCTACAACATGCTGCAACTGGCACGCGTGATCGCGCAGGGCGCGGCCATGCGCGACGAGTCGCGCGGCGCGCACTACAAGCCGGACTTCCCCGACCGCGACGACGCAAACTGGCTCAAGACGACGAAAGCGTACTTCGCGGCGGACGCGGATGAACCTCGCTTTGAATTTGCGCCAGTCGATACAAGCTTGATCAAGCCGCGTCCGAGACGATACGACGTTGCGAAGTAACTTCGGCTACGTACTTAGGCATGTGGCAGAAGATTGCAGGTCGAACACGAATTCGGCTGGTTGTTGCTGGAGCGGTAGTGGTTGGATTGGGTTTGGCTCTGGGTTTAAGGGATCCGCACACATACGGGTCCGGAGCCGCTGGCATGATGATATTAGGCGTCGCGGTGATCGCGAGCGGCGTCATAGGTCGTTACTTCTAAGATTGGTTGAGATGAGTAGGTTCTGAACTCATGGCGAACAAAACCGTTGTCCTTCGAATCAAGAGGCAGCTCACTCCCGAAGGCCGCTCGTACTGGGAGGAGTTCGAAGTTCCCTATCGCCCAGGCATGAACGTGATCTCAGCGCTGATGGACATTGCCACCACGCCGACCACGCGCGAGGGCAAGGAGTCCACGCCCATCACGTATGACTCGAACTGCCTGGAAGAGGTCTGCGGTTCGTGCGCCATGCTGATCAACGGCAAGGCGCGGATGGCGTGCTCGGCGCTCATCGACCAACTCCAGCAGCCCATCACGCTGGAGCCGTTCAGCAAGTTCCCCGTCGTGCGCGACCTGGCGGTCGACCGCTCCGTGCTGTTCGAGAACCTGAAGCGAGTGAAGGCGTGGATACCAGTCGACGGCACCTATGACCTCGGGCAAGGACCGCGCCAGTCCGCGGCTGACCAGGAGCAGGCCTATCCGTACTCGCGCTGCATCTCCTGCACCTGCTGCATGGAAGTCTGTCCGCAGTTCAACATGAACACCAACTTCGTGGGCGCGGCTACCATCGGCCAAGTGCGGCTGTTCAACACCCACCCGACCGGCGAGATGCAGAAAGACGAGCGCCTGCATGCTCTCATGGGCGACGGTGGCATCCACGAGTGCGGTTATGCCCAGAACTGCGTGGAGATCTGCCCCAAGGACATCCCCCTGACCAGGGCCATCAGCGAGGTCGGGCGGGAGGTCATGAAACTTGCCATAAAGGACCTTTTCGCCAAGTAGCCCGGCCCGTGCCACGTCACGAAGGTACAGGGTCGCAATTGGCCATGGCACGAAGGTAGTAGGAACATTCAAGACCTTTGCCGAATGAGCCAAGTTGGTTATATTGGCAACCAGCCACTCTGAAATAGAATCTGCCAATCTGGTACGGAAGTGTCGGCTGAACCCAGGAGGGTCCTCTGCGTACTCGGGTACTGAGTCTGATTCTGACGATGGCGATGGGAAGCGGTGCGGCGTCCGCCGGAACGCTGAGCCATCCAATCGCGCGCGGTCCGGTTGCCGCCTACCACACTTCCACGTCGAGCCGGGTCACCGCCAAGCGCGTTAAGAAAACCGCCACTCGCAACTCAACTTCGCGGCGACGCGTGGCTGCCACACGCGCATCACGCCGGCGGCGCATGGTTTTCTGGAATCCCCTGCTCCGCGGCTCGCATGAATCCCTGCTGCGCCAGAACGAGGTCATCGACGAAGCCGGCCTCCCGCGCATTCAGGACGACTCCCAGCTCGACCAACTGATCGCCGACAACCAGCTTGTGACGATTCCGCAGAGCCAGTACCTGTGGGTCAACCCCATGCTGCACCAGGACCGCAAGATGGCGCGTCCCGTCGTGGTCGACTTCCTGAACGATCTTGGCCGCGCTTATTACGACAAGTTCCATCAGCCCATCCAGGTGACATCGGCGGTTCGTACCGCCGAGCAGCAGCGCAAGCTGCGGCGTCACAACTCTAACGCCGCACCCGAGGCGGGCGAAACCGCTTCGTCCCATCTTTCCGGCCTCACCATTGACCTGGCCAAGCGCGGGCTCAGCAAGCAGCAGCACACCTGGCTCGAGCAATACCTGAAGAACCTGAAAGACCAGAACGTGATCGAGCCGGAAGAGGAACGCCGGCAGGCATGTTTCCACGTGATGGTGTTCGAGCGGTACGACGATTGGCGCGAGCAACAATCGCAGGCCGCCGACGCGAATCCCGAACCGTAAACACGATTCAACCGATCTCCTGAAGGGCGCGAGCTTCGCGCCCTTTCTCTTTTGCGGCACAAACAGCCGGAGGGCGGCTGCGCCACACGCTCATGTACAATTTCCGGTTCCACGGAGGAAGCGTTGCGCAGAGTCGCTGTCGTCCTGCTCCTTTCCGCCACCGCAATAGCCCAGGTGCCCACGCAGATGAGTTCGGGCGGGCCCAAGGTTTCTGCGCGCGCCCGCCAGATCCAGAACTCGGCCATCGTCATCGACACGCACGAAGACACGCCGCAGCGCTTCGTCGACGAGAATTTCGACCTTGGCACCATCACCCCCGTCACCAAGGGCATGGTCGACCTGGCGAAGATCCATGAGGGCAATCTCGGCGCATCGTTCTTCTCTATCTGGGTCGATCCCAAGAAGTACCAAGGTCAATACGCCCACCGCGCGCTCGACCTGATCGACGGCGTCTACGAGCAGGCAAAGAAGCATCCCGAACAGGTCGTGATGGCCTTCAGCCCGGAGGACATCGAACGCGCGCATCAGCAGCACAAGTACGCTGCGCTGATGGGCCTCGAGGGCGGACATCCGATCGAAAACGACATTCGCCTACTGCGCGATTTCTACCGACTCGGCATTCGCTATATGACGCTGACGTGGTCCAACACCAACGAGTGGGCGGACTCGTCCGGCGACATCAACAGTACGAGCGTGCAGCACCATAACGGGCTGACCGACTTCGGTAAGCAGGTCGTGCTGGAGATGAACCGCCTTGGGATGCTGGTCGATATCTCGCACGTGGCGGACAAGACCTTTTACGATGCGGTCGAAGTCTCCAAGGCGCCGGTCATCGCGTCCCATTCCTCGTCGCGAGCTCTCGCCTCGCATGCCCGCAACATGACGGATGACATGCTGAAGGCAGTGGCGAAGAACAATGGCGTCGTCATGGTCAATTTCTATTCGGCGTTCCTCAGCGACGACTACCTCCACGCCGAGGAAGCACAGTCGAAGGACCGCGAGGCCGCGATCAAAGCGGCCGTCGACCAGTGGAAGCAGCAGCATCCGGGCGAGCAGGTTCCCTACGACGTGGGCGACCAGGTCGATAAGCAGTGGAATGCCAAGCTCCAGCGGCCTCCGTTCGAGGTCTTGATCAATCACATCGACCACATCGCCAAAGTCGCGGGCATCGATCATGTCGGGTTGGGATCGGACTTCGATGGCATTACTTCCGCGCCCGTCGGCGTGGACTCCGTCGCCGACCTGCCAAAGATCACGCAAGGCCTGCTTGACCGTGGCTACACCGCCGAGCAGATCAAGAAGATCCTCGGCGGCAACCTGCTGCGTGTCTTTCACGCGGCCGAGCGCGTCAGCCGCGAGATGCGCGGCAAGACTCCCGAGTGGAGTCCCGAAAAACAAAGCCCAACACAGAGGACGCAGAGGACACAGAGGTAATGAATACGAAAAGGATGATCATGAACAGATTCGTACTCGTCGCTATCGCTTGTTTGATCTCGATCGGCGCGCAAGCCCAAACCTCCGCTACGAAGGCCGCTCCGAAAAAGGGCTCCACGACCAGCACGCAGAAGTCCGCGGCCAAGGCTCCCGCAGCGGCTGCAACTCCCGCCAAGAACCCGACGGCTGTGATTCACACGACCGAAGGCGACCTGACCTGCGAGCTGTACAAGGACAAGGTGCCGAATGCAGTCGACAATTTCGTTGGGCTGTCGACGGGAACGAAGGGCTGGACCGATCCGAAGAGCGGCCAGACGAAGCATGGTGTTCCTTTGTACGACCACACCATCTTCCATCGTGTGATTCCGAATTTCATGATCCAGGGCGGCGATCCGCTCGGCAGCGGTATGGGCGGACCGGGCTACAAGATCCCAGACGAGTTCACACCCGACCTCCACTTCGACAAGCCAGGCGTACTGGCCTATGCGAACAGCGGACACAACACGAATGGTTCTCAGTTCTTCATCACCGAACAGCCAACGGAATTCCTTAATCCGTGCCTTGACGACGCCGGCTGCATCCGCGGCCAACGCCAGGCGCGAAAGGGCGATGGATATACGATCTTCGGCCAATGCACACCGGAATCCGCCGAACTGGTGAAGAAGATCGCGCGCGAGCCTCGAAACGGTCAGGATTTCCCCGACAAGCCCGTCATGATCAACCACATCGATATCCAGGGCATTGCAGCTCCCAAGAAAGCCGCAGCGCCGGCCAAAAAGGCAGCGCCAAAGAAGGGCGCGGCCAAGAAAGCGCCAGCGAAGCAATAGGAGGCATCATGCAGCGGTCACGAGTTGTGACACTAGTCCTCGCCGTGGCCTGCATTCTGCCGGGCACGGCTTGTAACGAACAACCGTCACCAAAGGCCGAGAATGGCGCTCCCAAGGAAGGGACGCTGCCCGACAAGGCCACGGCCGTGATCGAGACGTCGATGGGCACGATGCACTGCGAGCTGTTTCCCAAGGTCGCGCCCAGGAACGTCGCCAACTTCATCGGGCTGGCGGAAGGCACGAAGGAGTGGAAACATCCGCTCAATGGCCGCACGGTGCGCTTCCATCTTTACGACGGGACCGTGTTCCATCGCGTGATTCCCGGCTTCATGGTCCAAGGCGGCGATCCGGCCGGCAACGGCGCGGGGAGCCCCGGCTATTACCTTCCCGACGAGATCAAGGACGTGACGTTTGATAAGCCGGGACGGATGGCACTGGCCAACGACGGACGCGACAGGAACGGCAGCCAGTTCTTCATCACCGAGACGCCTCAACCGAGCCTGAGCGGGAAATTCACGATCATCGGGCAGTGCGATCCGGAGAGCGTTGCCATCGTGAAGAAGATCGCCCGCGTCCCTCGGGACAAGGCAAATAACGACCGCCCGTTCGATCCGCCGAAGATTGTCAAGGTAACCATTGAGAAGCAGTGACTCGTGGCTAGCGGTTAGTTGCTGGTAGAGGCTCCCAATCATGAAGCACGCGAAATGCATATGGGGCATCACTTTCTTCATTTGCCTTTTGCCATTTGCCGGCTCTTTATCGGCGGCGGACAAGAGCACGAATCCGAAAGCCATCATCCAGACCACCGCAGGCGATATGAAGTGCGAGTTGTACCAGGACAAGGCGCCGCGGGCGGTGGCCAACTTCATCAGTCTGGCCGAGGGCAAGCAGGCGTGGTTCGACCAGAAGTCGAAGACGGTGAAGAAAGGCGTGCCTCTGTACGACGGCACGATCTTTCACCGCGTCATCCCTGGATTCATGATCCAAGGCGGCGATCCGACGGGCACGGGGGTGGGCCAGATTGGCTACACTTTGAAGGATGAGTTCGCTCCCGACTTGAAGTTCGACCGTCCGGGACGCCTGGCCTATGCGAACAGCGGCCTGAACACCAGTGCGAGCCAGTTCTTCATCACCGAGGAGTCATACCCGGCCGGCGATCCTTGCTTCAACGAGAAGGGCTGCGATCGCGGCGGGCATCATGTTCCAAAGGGGGCTGGGTACATGATCTTCGGACAATGCGACTCGGCAACCGTGAACCTGGTGATGTTCATCGCAAAAGCCGGACGCGATATGGATACCAACAGACCGATCCGGCCGGTGGTGATCAAGCACGTGCAGATCGTACGTCCCGAAAACAAGTAGAATGCTGAGTGTCGAATGCAGAATGCAGAATGAAAACTATTGTCCAAACAGTCGCTTTCAATCTGCATTCCGCAATCTGCAATCCGCATTGCTGACAACCCAAACCTGAAAGGACACACCATGGCCCGTCAACCGGGAACGTACGCGACGTTTGATACGAGCGAGGGGCAGATCGTCTGCCGGCTGTTCGAAAAGGAAGCGCCCAAGACGGTGAAGAACTTCATCGACCTGGCCGAAGGCAAGCGCGACTGGCAGGACCACGTCAGCGGCAAGAAGGGTCCCGGCCCGCTCTACAGCGGCACGATCTTTCACCGGGTGATCCCGAATTTCATGATCCAGGGCGGCGATCCCAGCGGGACGGGCATGGGCGGCCCCGGCTATAAGTTCGAGGACGAGACCAAGGGCTCGCCTCACAAGTTCGACAAGGCGGGCAAACTGGCGATGGCGAACGCCGGTCCCAACACGAACGGCTCGCAGTTCTTCATCACGGTCGCGGCGACCGACTGGCTCACCGGCAACCATACCATCTTCGGCGAAGTGGTCGAGGGGCAGGACGTGGTGGACAAGATCACCAAGCTTCCGCGCGGCGCGCAGGATCGTCCGAAGAAGGACATTGTGCTCAACAGCGTGAAGATCGAGAAGACATAACTCCCGAATTGAAAGGCAAAGCCCACCACGGAGGACACGGAGGAAGCACAGAGGGCACAGAAAAGGCCTTGCACCTCCAAGCCGGATAACCTAATATCTTTTGAGCGCCTGGACGGGAACACCGTCCGGGCGCTTTCGCTTTTGCGGTAATTCAAGCAAAACCAAGGTCCCGCGCCACCGCCTGACGGCGGCGGGCGGGATGACAAATCAACCGTCGCCCGCGTGCACACGTTGCGCGCGGGCGATTTCTTTTTTGGAGGAAAACGATGGACGCGATTGTGCTGTTACTCTGTGCGGTCTCGCTGCTGCCGCTGCTCACGCGAGTGGGAATGTCACAGGTGAATTCGTCTTTCCAAGCAAAACAAGCCCTGCGGACGGGCTCGATTCGGCTGGACGGCCCGATTGACAAGGTGTTCCCTCTCTTCACCCCGATCGAAGAAAAGAAGTGGGCGCCGGGTTGGGATCCGCAGCCGGTGTGGCCTGCGTCGGGAGAGGTGGTGGAGGGCATGATCTTCACCGTCAAGGAAGATCCCGGCACGGTCTACTGGGTGGTCACACACTATGACCCGCAACGGCACGAGATCTCGTATGCCAATGTGATGCCGGGACAAACCGTGAATCGCATTGAGATCGCGTGCAAACCAGCAGGCGCGAACCAGACCGAGTGCACCGTGAAATATGCCTTTGTTGGGCTGTCGGACGAAGGCAACAACTTCGTAGAGATGCACAGCGAGGCGGTGTACGCGGCGAAGATGCAACACTGGACGAAAGCGATCAACCACGCGCTCAGCACCGGCTCGAAGGTCGAACGCTACTGAACGGGAGGAATGCATAGATCCTGAGTGCGCCGAGGGCGCACTCAGGATGACACTGGTAAATGGCAGCGTTGTTGGCAAAAAGCGCGGACGAGGGCGTCCGCGCCACGCAGTCTAAACGCCGATGACGCCGACGAGTTCCTTCACCGAGTCAGCGCTCTTCTGCAGGGCTGCCTGCTCTTCCGGCATGAGCTTGATCTCGATGATCTTCTCGATGCCGCGCCCGCCCAACTTGCAAGGGACGCCGACAAACAGCCCGTTGATGCCGTACTCACCTTCGAGGTACGCGGCGCAAGGCAGGATCTTCTTCTTGTCCTTGAGGATCGCCTCGACCATTTCGGTGACGGCCGCCGACGGCGCGTAATAGGCGCTGCCGGTTTTCAAGTACTTGACGATCTCGGCGCCGCCGTCACGCGTGCGCTGGACCAGCTTGTCAACCGTGGCCTTGTCCATCATCTCGGTGATGGGGATACCGGCGACGGTGGAGTAACGCGCCAGCGGCACCATGGTGTCGCCATGGCCGCCGAGGACGAACGCGGTCACGTTGTCGACGGAGACGTCGAGTTGCTGCGCGATGAAAGTGCGGAAGCGCGCGGAATCGAGCACACCCGCCATGCCGATCACGCGGTTGCGCGAGAACTTGGAGATCTTGTAGGCCGCCTGCGCCATGGCATCGAGCGGGTTGGAGACGACGATGAGAACGCAGTTCGGCGAATACTGCACGACCTTGCCGACCACGTCCTGCATGATCTTGAAATTGGTGTTGAGGAGGTCGTCGCGGCTCATGCCGGGCTTGCGCGGAATGCCGGCGGTGATGACGACGATATCGGAGTTCGCGGTGTCGGCGTAGTCGTTGGTGCCGATCACCTGCGAGTCGGTGCGCTCGATCGGCATGGCCTGTGCCAGGTCGAGGCCCTTGCCTTGCGGCACGCCTTCGACGATGTCGATCAGAACGACGTCGCACAGTTCCTTCGACGCCATCCAGTGGGCGGCCGTCGCGCCGACGTTGCCGGATCCTACGATGGAGACTTTCTTGCGCATGATCAGTTGATTCCTCTCTGAGATGACTCAGCGGCTAAAGCCGCCGTTGAAATTACGTCTCATCGGCACGGCTAAAGCCGTGCCCTGACACAAACACAAACCCTTTACCGGCCGGCGGTCTTGGACATGATCGCGTCCATGTTCTGCACGATGAATTCCGCGAACTCGCTGGTCTTGACCTTGGTCGCGCCCTGCATCTGGCGCTCGAAGTCGTAGGTCACTTTCTTCTGCTGGATGGTGCGTTCCATCGCGTCTTCGATGAGGCGCGCCGCTTCCTTCCAGCCGAGGAACTCGAACATCATCACGCCGGAAAGGATCACCGAGCCGGGATTGATGACGTCTTTATCGGCGTACTTCGGGGCGGTACCGTGCGTGGCTTCGAAGATGGCGTACTCGTCGCCGATATTCGATCCCGGCGCGATTCCGAGCCCACCGACCTGCGCCGCGCACGCGTCGCTGATGTAGTCGCCGTTCAAGTTCGGCGTGGCGAGCACGCTGTAGTCTTCCGGCCGGATGATGACCTGCTGGAAGATCGAGTCGGCGATGCGGTCATTGATCATGACCTTTTGCTTCCACTGTCCCTTGCCGTGGGTGGCGTAGAGCGCGTCCCATGTCTGCTTGATTTCGGCGTAAAGCGCTTTCCTGAACTCGTCGTTGGCGAACTCAAGTCCGGGCTCGACCGCCGCGGCGCACTCTTCTGGCGTGATGTTCGGGTTCTTGTCGCGATTGTCGATGATCCACGATTCGCGCTCGGTCACGATCTGGTCGCGGAACTCGGCTTTCGCGATCTCGTATCCCCATTCGCGGAACGCGCCCTCGGTGAACTTCTGAATGTTCCCCTTATGGACCAGCGTCACCGTCTTGCGGCCGTTTTCCAGCGCGTACTTAATCGCCATCCGAACCAGGCGCTTGGTGCCGAAGACCGAGATCGGCTTGATGCCGACGCCCGAATCTTCGCGGACACGCTTCTTGGTGTCCTTCAGCATGTCGTTGTTGAGGAAGTCGATCAGCTTCTTAGCGGCGGGCGTTCCCTCTTTCCACTCGATGCCCGCGTACACGTCCTCGGTGTTCTCACGGTAGATGACGACGTTCAGCGCCTCGGGACGCTTCACCGGCGAAGGCACGCCGTCGTAGTAGCGAACCGGCCGCACGCAGCAATAGAGGTCGAGCACCTGCCGCAGCGTGACATTCAGCGAGCGAATGCCGCCGCCCACGGGCGTGGTCAACGGGCCCTTGATGGCGACGCGGAATTCGCGGATCGCGTCTACGGTGTCGTCGGGCAGCCAGTTCTTAAACTTCGTGAAGGCCTTTTCCCCGGCGAAAACTTCGTACCACGCCACGCGGCGCTTGCCGCCGTAGGCCTTTTGGACCGCCGCGTCGAAGACATGCTGCGAGGCCCGCCAGATGTCACGTCCGGTGCCATCGCCCTCGATGAACGGGATGATCGGGTTGTCGGGGACGGTGAATCCGCCCTTGTCATAGGTGATCTTGGCGCCGGACGTAGGCACGGCAACACCGTTGTACGAAACCGCCATGGAGCCTCCGATGTATGAGTGCTAGCCGCAAGCCGCGCGGGAATGCGATAAGGAAGCTGCGATTATATCGCGCAGGCGTCACCACAGGAATGTGACGCAGAACACAAATCCAGTACCGCCAGGTCGAAGCCTAGCGAATCAGCCGGTTGAAGGCCTCTCGAACCTCTTGCGCTGTCTGGCGCAGCTCAGCCTCGAGCCCGTTTGGCAGTTCGCGCCGGAGCACCTGCGCGACGAAGCGTTCCGTAGTGGCGCGGGCGTGTGCGGCAGTCGGCAGCGACTTGCGGGCTCTTCCTTGCACCAGCCGGACGATGTGCTCGGTGCCGCGCAGAAGCTCGGCAGCGCGGTCGAGCGTGGCGCAATCCTCGGTCGACAGCGCGCCTGCGCACTCAAGCGCCGCTAGCGTCTCGCGGATGTTCCCTCGCGGAAACCACGATCCGCCCGCTGCCGCGCTCCGCACCAGCAGGAAGGACGCGATGAAGTCGACGTCGTAGAAGCCGCCGGGCGCGATCTTGAAGTTCGCAACGATGTCGGGCGTGCGCGGCCCGACCGGACGCGCGGTCACGCCGCCCGCATCCACTCGCTCCAGTCGCGCGCGCATCGCACGCAGCGACTCGCCAAACCCGGCGTCGGCCGCGAAACGCGGCAGGTTGCGAATCACCGCGCCCATCGCCTGGTGCGCGACATCGTGCGCGCCCGCCACGGGACGAAGCTTGGTGTACGTCAGCGCCTCCCACGGCTGCGCTTCGGTTGCGAAGTACGACGCCAACAGCGCCGGCGTCACCACCAGCTCGCCCTCCATGCCGTGCGGACGCAGGCGCGAATCCACCGAAAAGACGCTGCCGTCGCGGGTGTAGGCGGCCAGCGCCTGCATGAACTGTTCGGCGGCACGCGTGGCCGCGTTGCGTTGCGCCTCATCGCGGCACACGAACAGCACGTCGGCATCGGAGCTGAAGTCGTGCTCCTGCGTCCCAAGGCGTCCGAGGCCGAGCACGGCGAATCCGTCGGGCGCGTCGGAGAGGACAAACGCCGCGCGGATCGCGGCGAAAGCGGACGACGTTGCCTCGCGCAACGATTCGTACGGCGGGCGATGGTGCTCCACGTCCGCCGCGCCAGCGAGAAAGATGCGGTGCCGGTAGTACTGGCGCAGCAGGCACAGCTTCTCACCGTGCGCGATGGCGGGATTCCCCATTGCCTCGACCACGGACGCCGTGCCGGTGGGTTCTTGTGGATCCGCACCGAAAAGCTCGCCTGTTCCCTCGGCCGGAGCGTGTCCCGCACTCAGCGAGAGCACCTCTTCCGGGTGCCGCACGAGCAGGTCGGTAAGGAACTCGCTCGTTTCGAACAGCAGAAGCGCGCGCTCCAGCGCCGCAGGATTGCTCGCCACGGCCGCCCATCGGTCGGAGCTGGTGAAGGCCGAGCTGAGGAAGCGTTGGAGATTGCGTCGCGCCACTGGGCTGAGGTCGCGACGCGACGCCACCTGGTACACATCGGGCGCATCGGCCGCCAGGCGCGTGAGCATCTGCTGGAACGACGTCTCCGAACCGGGTTCTGGCGTCTGCGCTTCGAGTTGGAAGTCGCGCGAAGCTTCCGCGGGCGCGGCTGCCGCCTTCTGTACGTATTGCTGCTGGTGAACGATGCGGTTGTAGATGTCGCCCACCGCGCTCATGCGCTCGCGCACCAGCTGCACCAATTCTTCGGCCGGATCCTCGGGCTCGCCCGCAGCGGCTTCCGTCGCTCGCGCGGCCAGGCTGCTGCCGCCAAAAGTCAGCCGCCAGAGGATCGCAGCTTCGTCGCGCGACGCCGGCAGACGATGCGTCTGTTGTCCCATGCGCAGTTGAAGCCGATGCTCGAGCTTGCGTAGGAACTCATACGCAATGCCGAGGTCGTGGAAGTCCTTGCCGCTGAGGTGTGCCTTGTCGTGCAGCTTGTGGATGGAGAAGAGCGTTCCACCCGAACGCAGCCAGGGCTCGGGGCCGCCGTACACGCGTTGCAGGCACTGCACCAGGAACTCGATGTCGCGGATACCGCCGCGATCCGTCTTGACGTCGATGGTGCTCGAGCGATGGTGGCGGCTGATCTTCTGCAGCGAGTTCAGCGCGGTCTCGATGGCCGGAAAATTGATTTCGCCGCGGTAAATAAGCGGCTCGATTTCGTGCAGCAGCTGACGCGAGAGCGCGGCATCGCCCGCGGTATGCCGCGCCTTGATCATTGCCTGGAGCTCCCAGTCGTGCGCGGCCGTGCGGTAGTAGTGGAGAGCGTGCTTCAGACCGACGGCAGGCTCGCCCTCGCGGCCCTGCGGGCGGAGCCGCAGGTCGATACGGTATACCGGGCCCTCGGCGGTGCTGCGAGAAAGAATCTCCGTGACCTGCTGAGCGAGGCGAATGAAGTACTCGCGATTCGAGATGCCGCTCGCCGGTTCTTCGGCTTCGCCGTCCTCGTAAACGAACATCAGGTCGACGTCGGAACTGTAATTTAGCTCGCCGCCACCGAGTTTCCCCAGCGAAAGCACGGCAATCGAGGGCTCCGTCCAACGGCCGGCCGCATCACGGACCCGCGGTGCGCCGTAGCGGTTGCGCATCATCTGCTGGGCTTCGCGGAGCGCTTCGTTGATCAGCACGTCGGCGAGCGCGGAAATTTCAGCCGTGGTCTCTGCCAGCGTGGCGATACCCAGCACGTCGCGCAGCATAATGCGGATGTATTCCCGCTTTTTGAACTGCCCCAGCAGCGCCGACATGTCTTCCGCCAGCGAGCGTGCCCGGAAACGCGCCAGCGCCTCGCTGAATTCGTCAAAGTGATGCGACCGGTGAAAGCCCTTCTCGCGCAGCAGGACGGGAAACAGATCGAGGTTGCGCAGAAGCGTGTCGCCGAGGAACTGGCTGTACGAGAAGACGGTCAGGGCGTAATAGACGAGCGTGGGATGCTGATCGAGCGACCGCAGCAAAACCGCATCGGCAACCTCCATCAGCCGGTCAAAGCCATTCAGCGCGGCATCGGGATCGGGAGTTCCGGCAAGCAGGTTGGGCAGCGCGTCAAGCACCGCTTTGGACGCACGCCGGCCGATGCGCTCCCAGTTGAGCGCGGCGCGGCGCGCGTCGTGAAAACGCGCGCCTGCGAACAGCGGCTCGGAATCGGTGCTGGGAGGCGAAGACATGCGTCCGGTACAGGGTACAGCGGGAAACGCTCAGTACCCAAGTATCGGCGCTAAGTCGTTTGAGGCCGCCTACGTATGGCGATGATCGCCTGAATGATCGTCAAAATCATTACAAGGAATACGATGCTCTGCGACGTCACGCAGTAAATGCACCACGTCATCAGAACCTTCCACTCGATGTACGTCAGGCGCAAGGCGAAGCAGAAGGCGCCGAGCGCGAGGGCGGCGTTCGCTATCACGGCGAACCGATTCCGGCCGGCAAGCGCCGCCATCAGCGCGTAACCAACCGCGCCGATCGCCGCGACGGGAATGTGAATCCCCTCGGATGGCTGGCCCGACGACCCGTCTGGAGCCACGGCCGTAAACTCCGGATTGGGCGGGAATACCGCGTAGCGGCTCTTGTTCACCGTGCCGCAATCCCAGACTGCGTTGATCTTGCACGGTGACACCTCGTTGCTCCAGTGCTCTTTCAGCGCCATGGTGGACACAATGACCCCGGCGAGCGCGAGCAAGACGATCAGGATGGTCAGGACTTTCATCGCGTAAAGACTACCAGTTGCCGGTTGCCGGTTGCCAGTTGGCAACGCCGGTGGACAGCAAAAGCACACCACAGAGAACACAGAGGCTGCACAGAGGGTCACTGAAACACGTCGTTGCGCGATGGTATGCTTGCGGCATTACTCGTGCATGGCTGGTGACGAGACTCATTCTCATTCCGAATTGAGCGAGGACTGATGAAGAAGTTACTTCTTATCGCATTCGCGCTGTGCGCGTCGATGCCGCTCGAAGCGGCAACCAAGGCGGAGATCACGCGCTGGGAGCAGCATGCGCGCAACGTCACCATCACCCGCGACGATTGGGGCATCGCCCACGTCTACGGCAAGACGGATGCTGACACCGTGTTCGGCGCTGAGTATGCGCAAGCCGAGGACGACTTCAACCGCGTGGAGACGAATTACATCAACGCAATGGGCCGGCTCGCCGAAGCGGAGGGAGAGTCGAAGATCTACCAGGACCTGCGGATGAAACTCTTCGTCGACCCTGTGGACCTGAAGAAGGATTACGACGCGAGTCCCGACTGGCTCAAGAAGCTGATGGACGCGTTTGCCGACGGCCTGAACTACTACCTCTACAAGCATCCCGACGTGAAGCCGCGGGTGATCCAGCACTTCGAACCGTGGATGGCGCTGAGCTTCACCGAGGGCAGCATCGGCGGAGACATCGAGCGCGTGAACCTGCGGGATTTGCAGGCTCTCTACGGCAAGTCGGATACCACGATGGTTGCTCCGTCCGAAGGGGAAGGTGACGGCGAACCCCGTGGCTCAAATGGCGCCGCCATTGCTCCGTCGAACACCACGGGACATCATTCCCTGCTGCTGATCAACCCGCACACCTCTTTCTTCTTCCGCTCCGAGTTGCAGATGGTCAGCGACGAAGGACTCAACGCCTACGGCGCATCGACGTGGGGACAGTTTTTCATCTATCAGGGATTCAACGACCGCGTCGGCTGGATGCACACGTCGAGCGGCGTGGATGCCGTCGACGAGTACATTGAGACGATCGAGAAAAACGGCGATCAGTACTTTCAGAAGTACGGCAGCGAAGAGCGTCCGGTCAAAGTCAGCGTGATCAGGGTGCCGTACATTTCCTCCCACGGCATGAGCGAGCGCAGGTTCACCGTCTACCGCACCAGCCACGGACCGGTGGTGCGCGAGCAGGGCGGCAAGTGGGTGAGCGTGCAGATCATGCAGAAGCCGATCGAGCAGCTCGAGCAGTCGTATTTGCGCACCAAGGCGCGCGACTACAAGTCCTACCTGAAGACGATGGACCTTTACGCGAACTCGTCGAACAACACGATCTATGCGGACGCGGACGGCAATATCGGCTACTTCCACGGCAACTTCATCCCCAAGCGCGACACGCGCTTCGATTACACCAAGCCAGTCGACGGCAGCGATCCGGCCACGGATTGGCACGGCTCGCTGACCACCAACGAGGCGCCACACCTGTTCAACCCGAAGAGCGGGTGGCTCTACAACTCAAACAATGCGCCGTGGTCCGCGGCCGGAGCGAGCAGCCCGAAGAAGGAAGATTATCCGGCGTACGTCGACGAGGGCACAGAGTCGGCGCGAGGACTCCACGCGTTGCGCGTCTTCAATGACAAGAAGGATTTCGCGCTCGATTCCCTGATCGGAGCGGCTTACGACAGCTACCTGCCCTGGTTTGCCAAGACTCTGCCGGTGCTGTTCAAGACCTGGGATGCGCTGCCCTCTACGGACCCGCTGAAGAGTAAAACAGCCGAGCAGATCCAAGTACTCCGCAGCTGGAACCTCCGCTGGTCGGAAGACTCAGTACCGACGAGCGTTGCGGTGTATTGGGGCACCGCCGCCACGATTGTGGCGGCCCGCTCGCGGGGCGACTCGCCCACCGCGAACGTCCGCGTATTATCGCCAAACGAAGCACAGCGCATCATCGCGGGCCAAGCGCGTCGGGCCGGGCTGCCCGAATACGATTACCTGATCTCGACTCTGACGCCCCGGCAGTGGCTTGAAGCGCTCGGCGCCGCGACCGACAAGTTGACGGCCGACTTCGGCTCCTGGAAGACGCCGTGGGGACAGATCAATCGCTATCAGCGCATCGACGACGACATCACGCCGAAGTTCAACGATGCCGAGCCTAGCATTCCGGTTCCCTTCACCTCGGCGGTGTGGGGATCACTGGCATCGTTCGGCGCGCGCCAGTATGCAAACACCAAGAAGTGGTACGGGACGAGCGGCAACAGCTTTGTCGCGGTAGTTGAGTTCGGAGACAAAGTGCGGGCCCGGGCGGTGACATGCGGCGGCGAGAGCGGGCATCCTAACTCGCAGCACTTTGGAGACGAGGCCCAGCGTTACGCCAGCGGGAACCTGCGCGAAGTCTACTTCTATCGCGACCAACTGAAGGGACACACCGAGCGCGAATACCATCCCGGCGAATAAGGCGATTGTAGAGACGTAGCTCCCTACGTCTCTACTGTTGAATCAGTCGGCGTGGACTGCGAGAGGTTCGAGCGATTCCACCTCATCAGCGGCGACCTGTCGCGACCTGGCGACGATGACGTAGATGGTCGGCACCACGAATAGCGTGAACGCTGTGCCGATGATCATGCCGGTCACCAGCATCATGCCGATACTGTTGCGCGCGCCGGCGCCCGGCCCCTTCGCAAACACCAGCGGCAAGTGGCCCATCACGGTGGCCGCGGTCGTCATCAGAATTGGACGCAGGCGGGTGACAGCCGCTTCCACCACCGCGTGAAGCTTGTCACGTCCCTGCTCCTGCAGCGAATTGGCAAACTCCACGATCAGGATCCCGTTCTTCGACACTAATCCCACCAACGTGATCAAGCCGATCTGGCTGTAGATGTTCAGCGTGGTCAAGCCGAGGAACGAGAACATCAACGCGCCCGACAATGCCAGCGGAACCGACCCGGCCAGAATGATCAGCGGATCGCGGAAGCTCTCGAACTGCGCCGCCAGCACCAGGTAGATCAGGATTCCTGAGAGCAGGAAGGTGGTAAAGAATTTCTGCCCTTCCTGGCGAAGCTGGCGCGATTCCCCCGCGTAGTCGACGCTAAAGCCCTGTCCCGGAGGCAGGATGGCGCGCGCTTCCTCTTCCAGCATCTTAAGCGCGGTATCGAGCGAGACGTTCGGCGGGATGACGCCCTGGATCCGCACTGCGTTGAGCTGCTGGAAGCGTAACAGCGCACGCGGCTGCGTCGAGGTCTTGAGCGTGGCGAACGTGGACAGCGGGACCAGCTTGCCGTTGGCGCCGGTCACGTAGATCTGGCTGAGCTGGTCGGCCGTGAGCCGGTCGGCGCGCTTGATCTGCGGGATCACCTTGTAGCTGCGTCCCTGCACGCTGAAGCGATTCACGTAATTCCCGCCCAACATGGTCGACAGGTCCTTCCCCACCTGCGAGAGGTCGACACCCTGGGCCCGCAACTTGTCACGATCGAAGACAACTTCCGCCTGCGGCTGATCGAACTTCAGGTCCTTGTCCGCGAACATGAACAACCCGCTCGCGAAGGCCTTGGCGACGAACTGGTTGGCGAACTGGTCGAGGCGTTCGGGCTCAGCCGTAGAGGCAATGACAAAATCCACGGGGAAGCTGCCGCCGCCAGGCAAAGCCGGTGGAACTAGCGTGATGACGCGAACGCCGGGAATCTTCGCCATCCGCCCCTGCGCCTCGAGCTGAAGCTGGTCCGTGTTCTTGGTTCGTTTATCCCATGGCGAGGTCACCATCCCGGCAAAACCGCCGCTCGGCGAAACGATCTGGAAGATGCTCTGCGCCTCGGGGAATGCATGATAGGCGTCGTAGACCTCGGATGCGAAGAGCTGCGTCTGCTCCAGCGTGGAGTTCGGCGCCGCCTGGAGCACACCGAAAACGACGCTCTGGTCTTCCGTCGGCGCAAGCTCCTTGCCGGAGAACATGTAGAACGGGACGATCAGCGCCACCACGATTGCCCAGATAAAGATCACCACGGGACGGTACTGCAGTGTGGCCGAAAGCGTGCTCGAGTACGTCTTGCGGACCCACTCAAAGTGGCGGTTGACCATGCCCGCAAAGCCGTGCTCGGAAGCGCCTTGTTTCAGGAGGCGCGAAGCCATCATCGGCGACAGCGTGAGCGCAACGATGCCCGAGATGATCACGGCGCCGGCCAGCGTGAAGGCGAACTCGCGGAAGAGCGAGCCGGTTAGTCCACCCTGCAATCCAATCGGCGCGTAGACCGCCGCCAGCGTGATCGTCATGGCGATGATCGGGCCGACGAGTTCGCGCGCGGCATGAATGGCTGCATCGAACGGTCGCTGCCCGAGATGCAGATGCCGCTCCACGTTCTCGACGATGACGATAGCGTCGTCCACCACGAGTCCCACCGACAGCACGATGGCGAGCAGCGTGAGCAAATTAATGGTGAAGCCCGACACCAGCATGAGAAACACCGCGCCGATCAGCGAAACCGGGATCGCGATGGCAGGAATCAGGGCTGAGCGCACCGAGCCGAGGAACAGGAAGATGACGATGATGACGATGATCAGCGTCTCGGTCAGCGTGCTGAAGACCTCGTCGATCGCGTTCTGGATGTACTCGGTGGCGTCGTAGGGCTTGATCGCCTTCATCCCGACGGGGAGCTGCGCCTCGATGTCCTTCATCGCCTCTTTTACGCGGCCGATGACTTCCAGGGCGTTCGCTGTCGGGAGGACCGAGATGCCGATGAAGGTGGAGTTTTCGCCGTTAAACCGGACGTCGGAATCGTAATTCTCGGCGCCGAGCTGGACATCGGCGATGTCGCCCAGGCGGACGATCCTGCCCTTGTCCTCCTTGACGACAAGCTGTTGGAACTCGCGCGTGGTCTGGAGGTCGGTGTTCGCGACCAGGTTCACCGAAACCATCGACCCCTTGGTCGCGCCGAGGGCCGAAAGATAATTGTTCTTGCCGAGCGAGTCCCACACGGTCGAAGGAGCGATGCCGAGCGCGGCCATGCGTTCCGGTTTGAGCCAGATACGCATCGCGAACGTGCGGTTGCCGAGAATGTCGGCTTTCTGCACGCCGCTGATTGCGCTCAGCTTCGGCTGCACGACGCGGACGAGGTAATCCGTGATCTGGTTCTGGTCGAGCGTATCGGACGAGAATCCGAGATAGCAGGCCGCGAACTGGCTGTCGGCCGTTTGCAGGTCGATGATCGGCGCTTCCGCCTCCGGAGGAAGATCGTTCCGCACCTGCGCCACTTTCGACTGGATCTGCGTCAGCGCCGCGTTGGTGTCGTAGTTCAGCTTCAGGTGGACCGTGATCTGGCTCAGGCCCTGCGTGCTGGACGACTCCATGTAGTCGATGCCGTCGGCGCTGGCGATCACGCGCTCCAGCGGCGTGGTGATGAAACCGCGCACCAGGTTCGCGTTCGCACCGACATAGACGGTCGACACCTGCACCACCGCGATGTCGCTGCGCGGATACTGGCGCACGCTCAGCGAGCGGATGGACTGCAGGCCGGCGATCAGGATCACGAGGTTGACCACGATCGCCAGGACTGGCCGCTTGATGAACAGGTCGGTAAATCGCATTAACGGTCCTCAACCTTCGGCGCCGTACTGTTGGACGGTTGAACCTTGTTGTTGACCTGGACCGCGGCTCCGTTTCGCAACTTGAATGCGCCCGAGGTCACCACTTCGTCGCCGGCATTCACGCCGGACAGCACCGCGACCTGGTCGCCGCGAGATGGCCCCAGCTTGACGAACTCCTGGCGCACGCCGCGATACGTGTGTCCGGCCGGGTCTTTGAGGTCGGCGAGCACGAAAACGGAATCGCCATATGGCGCGAAGCTGATGGCGGAAGACGGAACCGAGACGATATCGGCATCGGAGCCAAGCGCCAGCCTGGCCTGCACAAACATCCCCGGGCGCAACTTGCCGCCGGGGTTCGGCAGCGTCGCCTGCACCTGGAAGTTACGCGTCGACTCGTCGACGACGGAATCGATGGCCGTGACGCGGCCGGTGAAGCTCTGGCTCGCGCCTTCGTTCGGAGTCACTTCTATTTGCTGTCCAACATGGACCTGCCGCGATGCCTGTTGCGGCACGGAGACGGTAACGTAGATCGGGTCCAGCGACTGAAGCGGGACAATCGAATTTCCGCCAGAGAGGTACTGGCCAAGATTTACCTGCCGGATCCCAAGCATCCCTGTAAATGGAGCGCGGATCGTCTTGCGCTCGATCGTAGCCTTGATCGTGGCTACCTTCGCCTCTGCCTGGCGCTGGTCCGCTTCGGCTTTGTCGAAATCCATGCGCGAAATCACGCCTTCGTTGGCAAGCCGCTGCATACGAGCGAAGTTAAGCTTGGTCAGGTCGCGCGCGGCTTCGGCATCGGCGAGCTGCGCCTTCTCCTCACGGGTGTCGAGTTGCACCAGCACGTCGCCCGCGTGGACTTCCTTGCCCGACTCGAAGTTGATCGACTGCACGATGCCGGGAAGATCGGCACTAACTGTGACTCCCTGCACCGCGGTCACGCTCCCAATCGCCTCGAGCGTGGCCGGCCAGCGATCCTTGTGCGCAACGATCGTGGTTACGGCTTCCGGCGGCGGCTGGAACGAGGAATGCTCCGCGATCGACGCCTTCACCTGCCGGAATTTCACGAATCCCAGGCCGGTAACAAGGGCCGCCATGACCACGACGGTCAGTATCATGCGCTTTGCCATAATGACGGGTAACTCCTGAGATTTAAGAATGTCGTAACGGCGACAGTTTGGCAACCGCGTCGTGTTCCGTTTCAGATGTGCGCGTAGGACAGAGGTTTCTGAATATTCAAGTGTGGGATTCCAGCAAACAAGCGTCTGCGGTATCGTTCCACGGGACCCTGGATCGCACGAAACTCATCCTAAATCGCCGAGGAACCATGAAGAGAACATTCCGCTGGCTTGTCCTGGTAACTCTCTCCTCCGCTGCTCTAGCGCAATCGCCCGCGCCGCTGATCCAGAACGCGCTCACACGCCAGGGCGTAACACTCAACGGAGATTGGCACTACGCCATCGATCCCTATGACGACGGCGCCCGGCGGCGCATGTTTCAGAACCTCTCGCCCACGACGTCGACGGGCGTGGTGGAATACGACTTCGCCACGTCGCCTACGCTGCACGTTCCCGGTGACTGGAACACTCAAGTCCCCGAACTGATGCTCTACGAAGGAACGATCTGGTACGAGAAGACATTCGACTATCACCCTAAGGCCGGGACGCGATCGTTTCTTTACATTGGTGCTGCCAATTACAAGGCGCAGGTCTGGATCAACGGCAAGCCACTCTGCGAGCACGAAGGCGGATTCACGGCATTCAATTGCGACGCGACGTCGCTGCTGAAGGACGGGTCGAACTTCGTCGTCATCGCGGTGAACGACACCCGCTTGGCCGACAGCATTCCCGGTCCGAAAACCGATTGGTACAACTACGGCGGCCTGACGCGCGACGTACGGATCGTCGAAGTGCCCGAACCATATATCGAGGACTATTCCCTTCAGCTTCAGCGCGGCGCGGGTAATCGCATTTCAGGCTGGGTGCAGGTCGCGGGCACGTCGGCGTCCGGCGACGTGACGCTCGACATTCCAGATCTGCGGATTCACCGTGTGGCTACCGTCACAAATGGCCGTGCGACCTTCGCGTTTGACGCGCCCGGACTTCAACGGTGGTCGCCCGAGAATCCGAAACTCTACGACGTAACGATTTCGGCCGGCTCCGACGGCGTGACCGACCAGATCGGTTTCCGCACCATCGAGGTGCGTGGAACCGAGATACTGCTGAATGGAACGCCCATCTACCTTCGCGGCATCAACATGCACGACGAGGCGCCGCTGCGCCCCGGACGCGCTCATGGCGACGACGATGCGCGAACGTCGCTCAGCTGGGCGCGCGAACTCGGCTGCAACTTCATTCGGCTCGCGCACTACCCGCACGACGAGCACATCACCCGCATGGCCGATCGCATGGGCATCCTGGTGTGGAGCGAGATTCCTCTCTGGCAACAGATCGCATGGACCACGCCCGGCGTGATGGACAAGGCCAAGCGGCAGCTCAATGAAGAGATCGCGCGCGACCACAATCGCGCCGCCATCATCTTCTGGTCGATCACCAACGAGTCGCCGGTCAATCCTGACCGCAATACTTTTCTTCACGAGCTCGCTGCCACGGCACGCTCGCTGGACGGAACTCGGCTGATCACCGCCGCCACCAATCAGCTAACGCGTCCCGCCGGCAATCCGCACGACCACGTCATTGGAGATCCGCTCATTGCCGATCTCGATGTCGTCGGCATGAACGAGTACGTCGGATGGTACGAGGGCACGCCCGCGGATCTCGACGCGACGACATTTCAGAATCCCTTCGGCAAGCCGGTGATCGTGAGCGAGTTCGGCGGCGACGCCAAGCAGGGGCTGCATGGCGATGCGACGCAACGCTGGACCGAGGAATACCAGGAAGCCATCTACAAGGGCCAGATCGCCGCGTTCCAGAAAGCCCCATTCATCCGCGGTATCGCCCCGTGGATCCTCAAGGACTTTCGCAGCCCGCGGCGCCTCTACCCCGGCGTGCAAGACGGCTTCAATCGCAAAGGCCTGATCTCGAACACCGGCGAGAAGAAGAAGTCCTTCTTCGTTCTGCAGCAGTTCTATCGCGAGGTTGCAAAACAGAACGCGGCGAAGTAGCTGCCGAAGAAAAAGGCCCGGCTTTCGCCGGGCCTTGGCTCACTCTGTTGGTTAAATGTCGTAGTAGAGGGCGAATTCATACGGATGCGGACGCAGCCGGATCGCGTTCACTTCCTTTTCGCGCTTGTAGTCGATCCACGTCTGCAGGAGTTCCTCGGTGAAGACGTCGCCCTTGAGCAGGAACTGGTGGTCGCGTTCCAGCGCGTCGAGCGCATCGTCGAGCGAGCCCGGCATCGAAGGAACCTTCGCCAGCTCCTCGGGACCGAGATCGTAGATGTCCTTATCGAGCGGCTGACCCGGATCGATCTTGTTCTCCACGCCGTCGAGACCTGCCATCAGCATGGCTGCGAATGCCATGTACGGATTGCAGCTCGGATCTGGCGGACGGAACTCCACGCGCTTCGCCTTCGGCGAGGCCGAGTACATCGGGATGCGGCAGCTCGCCGAGCGATTCCGCCGCGAGTACGCCAGGTTGACCGGCGCTTCGAAGCCCGGCACCAGGCGCTTATAGGAGTTGGTCGTCGGAGCGATGATCGCCGCCAGCGCCGGGCCGTGTTTGATGAGTCCGCCGATGTACCACAGCGCCATCTGCGAAAGGCCGGCATAGCCGTCGCCCGCAAAGAGCGGCTTGCCGCCCTTCCACAGCGACTGGTGAGTGTGCATGCCGGAGCCGTTGTCCTGGAACAGAGGCTTGGGCATGAACGTGACCGTCTTGCCGTACTGATTGGCGACGTTCCGCACGATGTACTTGTAGAGCATCATCGCGTCGGCCGAGCGGATCAGCGTGTTGAACTTGAGGTCGATCTCGGTCTGGCCACCGGTGGCGACTTCGTGGTGATGACACTCCACCGTCAGGCCGCAAGCCTGCATGGTCATGACCATCTCGCTGCGCAGGTCCTGATAATGGTCGGTCGGCGGCACCGGGAAGTAGCCTTCCTTGTAGCGCGGGCGGTATCCGAGGTTGTTCTCCTTGCGCCCCGAATTCCAGCGTCCTTCTTCGGCGTCGATGAAGTAGTAGCCCTCGTTCTCCTTCTGGTCGAAGCGGATGTTGTCGAAGATGAAGAACTCCGCCTCGGCGCCGAAGAACGCGGTGTCGGCGAGGCCGGTCGAACCGAGATACATCTCAGCCTTCTTGGCGATGTAGCGCGGATCGCGGTCGTAGCGCTGCTTGGTGACCGGATCGATCACGTCGCACACCATCACCAGGGTCGGCACTTCGGTGAACGGGTCGAGCATGTACCAGCTCGCGTCGGGAATGAGCAGCATGTCCGACTCGTGGATGGCCGCCCAGCCGCGGATCGACGAGCCGTCCATGCCGAAGCCCTCTTCGAACGAAGCTTCGCTGAACTGGTCGATGGGATACGACACGTGATGCCACAGTCCAGGAAGATCCGTGAAGCGAAGGTCCAATACCTTCACTTCCTTGTCCTTCACGAACTTCATGATCTCTTTCGGATCGGCCATACAACGCTCCTTTACCTTTCGCCGCACACGTCGGCTCGTCGGGTCCGTACTGCGTTTTGGGTTGAGATGGAGTGTTCGCGCACGTCTGGAGCCGGCTTCCACCGCAGGCTGCAGAGTTCGCATTGACGATAGATGCTGCGATACCGGGATGTGAAATCGAAACTTTTTATGAGTGCGATAAAGCGGCTTTATGCGATGCTGTCCGTCCCCAAATCACCAACCTGTGGAAATCTGGTACGAAATAACATGAGCGAGATCGGAGCACAGCGCGAATACGTACTAGGACGGTCACCGCACGAACACAGCCGCTTAGCGACGCAGGGCGCCCTGGCGGCGCGTATGACCCGACACGTCTTCGAGGCGGCTGGCATCGCGCCCGGAATGCGTGTGCTCGACGTTGGCTGCGGCCCCGGCGACGTGGCCCTGCTGGCTGGGGAGATGGTTGGTCCCAGCGGCTCGGTCGTGGCTGTCGACGTGGACGAGAACGCGGTGGCACGCGGCCGGGAACGAGCTGCCCAGGCAGGCTTAAGCAACATCAGCTTCGAAGCGATCGACTTTACCCATTACGCCGGCCACCGTGACTTCGACGCGGTGGTCGGGCGCCTGGTCCTCCTCTACCAGGAGGATCCGGCGCAGGCGCTGCGCGCGGCCGCGTCCCACGTGAAACCGGGAGGGATCGTCGCATTCCAGGAGGCATGGTTCGCGCCGCCGCCCAATCCCGACAAGGTCCTGTTCGCCCGCACCGGTATGTGGATCATGGAGACGCTCAAGCGTAGCGGCGCGCACATGAACGTCGGCTATGGGCTTTATCAGACCTTCCTCGCGGCTGGACTCCCAGGGCCGCAGATGAACTTCGAGATGGTGGTGGATGGAGATCCCGACTCGGCGGTCTGCGAATACGCTGTGTCGACGTTACGGAGCATGATGCCAAAGGCGATTGAGTATGGGGTCACGACGGCGGAAGAGGTCGAGATCGATACTCTCGCCGAGCGGATCCATCAGCAGATGCGCGAGTTAAAGCTCATCTACATGGTCATGCCGCTCTTCGGAGCCTGGTGCCGGAAATAGCAACCAGCGGCGCCTAGCTCCCTGTCTGCGGGCGCGCTCGGATCAGGCTCACCACTCCGGCCAAAAAAGTCACCAGTGCCGCCAGCTCGAGCAGAAGGAAGGTGAATACCCATCCGCCCTCGGCCCTGCCGGCGATCGCGAAGTTGTTCGCCGGGAGGGGCCACCCGAAGTTCAGGCTGGCATTCCCTTGTCCGAAACCCTGGAACAAGGCCACGACTCCGAGAACCATAAGGATGGGGCACGCGAGGAACCAATAGGCGCTCTTCATGGCGCGGTAGGATAGCGCAATCTCTGCGCTTCTCTTATGCCCCGCCAGCGTGCATCATGGACGGTGCTCAGCAGGCCCGGACCGCAACATGGACTTCGATCAGCTGGAAACGTTCCTGGAAGTCGCGCGGCACGCGAGCTTTTCGCGCGCGGCGGAGAAGCGCTTCCGCACCCAGCCGGCCATCTCGTCGCAGATTCGCGCGCTGGAAGATGAAGTCGGAGCCAAGCTCTTCGACCGCTCCGGCGGCAAGGTGTCGCTAACGGCGCCAGGCAAGGTCTTCCAGAAGTACGCCGAGCAGGCGCTCGCCGACCGGAGAGCAGCGCTGGCGTCCGTGGCCGAAGTGGAGCGCGTCCCGCGCGGCGAGATCGTGGTCGGCGCGAACGAGGCCACCTGCCTGCACGTGCTGCCCGAGGTCTTTGCGGAATTCAAGCGGCAGTACGCCAAGGTGTCGGTGAGCATCATGCGGGCCGAGCACTCCAAGATCATGGAGTCGGTCTTCGACAACACCGTGGACTTCGGCGTGGTTTCCCTGCCCGTATCCGACGCGCGCCTGACCGTCGTGCCTATCCACCGCGACGAATTGGTCATCATCGCGCCGCCCGGGCACCCTCTGGCGAACATGGAATCGGCTTCTCTGGCCGAGGTCGCTCGTTCCCCGCTCCTGGTGCCCAAAGTGGGCCGCACTCGCGACCTGATGGAGCAACTCTTCGACGAACGACGGCTGAAGATGAACATCTCGATGGAGCTCGATTCCTCCGAACTGCTCAAGCGCTTCGTAGCGGCTGACGTCGGGATCGGGCTGATTGCGCGCTCCTCCGTGCAGGACGACGTCAAAGCCGGGCTTCTGGCGGCAATTGGCATCTCCGATGCTCACATCCGCCGCGATCTCGGACTGGTCTTCCGCAAGGACAAGGCGCTGAGCCGCGCCGCACTGGCCTTTATCGACATCGCGGTGAAGTCCAAGCAAGCCTCGACAATGGCCAATTCCTCACCCGCCGCCAAGGCGTAGGACCGCTTCGCCAAAAAAACTCCGCCGAGACGCAAAAAACACTTTGCAGAAACGTCGCGTGTGTTATTTTTTCATCGCGATCCCACAACAATCTGGCGGAGGACATCTGAGTTGGGCGTAAACATGGTTCCGAAGCGCATCTTTTTGACTAAGGGCGTAGGCAAGCATAAAGAGCGGCTGACGTCCTTTGAGCTGGCGCTTCGCGACGCCGGCATTGCGGCCCAGAACCTCGTGCGCGTCTCCTCCATTTTTCCCCCGCATTGCAAGCTGGTCCCGCGCGCGATGGGCCTGAAGTATTTGAACCCCGGCGAGGTCGTGTTTGCCGTCGTGGCCGAGAACTCCACGCGCGAGCCGCACCGCCTGATTGCATCCAGCATCGGGCTGGCGATCCCCGGCGACCGTTCCACGTACGGATACCTCAGCGAGCACCACTCATTTGGCGAAACGGAAGACGCGGCGGGCGATTATGCCGAAGAACTCGCGGCCGAAATGCTTGCGACCACGCTGAACGTGGAGTTCGATCCCGACAAGTCCTGGGACGAAAAGAAGGAGATCTACCGCATCTCCAACAAGATCGTTCGCACGCTCAACATGACCCAGTCCGCCGTCGGCGACAAGCGCGGTCTATGGACCACGGTAATTGCGTCCGCGATCCTGATCTTCGAGTAGCTACTCACAACAAAGGACACGAAGGATCACAAAGGTTTCCTGCCTTTGTGTGCCTTGGTGTCCTTTGTGGTGGAGCTTTTAGCGTCCTTTGCGTCTTTGCGGTGAATTCTTCTTCTGCTTCCTTGCAGACGGCGCAGCCGGCTGGTTCTTGAACACGCCCAGCCGCTCGAACACCGCCGCGACGATCAGCGGCAACCCGACCGTGGCATCGACAAACACTTCGCCGAATTTTCCGCCCTCGGCCGGCGGCACGAACTTGCCCCAGGATATGGCCTCCGAGTATGGGCTGCCTGAGAGTCCGCCCCAATACACCGGCTCGGGGCAGATGCGGAGGCCGTAGTGATAGCGCTTGAGGGGCACATCTTCGCCGCCGCGCCGCGCTCGCAGCTCGATGAACGGCCCGAATTGTTGCGCCCAGTTGCGTGGCACGCCGCCGCCAATCGTGATGACCCCAATCCGCTTCTGCCGCAGCAGCGTTTCCGCGAAGTGTTCGAGGTCGAGGAACGGATCGTATTTCAGCAGGCGCTTGCCCTCGCGGCTGCGCATGCGATTGCTGAGCGCAAAGTCCAACCCGAGTTCCGAGTCGGTAAAAGCGGGAACGAAGACGGGCACCTCGTGCTCGAACGCGGACTTCAAAATCCCTCGTCCCGGAGTGTGGCGGTGCAAATGCTCACCGATGGACCGATTGAGCTTCCATGAGCACATGGTCTCATCGGGATCCCAGCCGTCCAGCAGTTCGGACATGATGCCAGCGACGTGGTTCAGGTTCTTCTCCGGCTCAATCGTGTCGTAGACACGGTTATAGCCGGCCTCATACAGCTCCACGTCGTTCATCTTCTCGTCCCAGCGGAAGTGAGATTTGCCCGCCGCTTCCACCAGGCCATGCGCCATGAGGGCGCCAGTGGAGACGATCGCCTTCACGATTCCCTGCTCGACCAGGTCAGCGATGATCAGCCCTTGCTTGGCCACGGTCATGGCGCCGGCCAGCGTCATCACGACAAAGCAGTCCTTATCGCGCGCCATCGCCTCGAGAACATCGGCCGCCTCGCCGACCTGCCGCCCGGTAAAGGCGGTCTGCGCCATGGCGCGGACGAGATCGTCGATCGAGTGGACGCGGGAAAGGTCCAGCGGTTCGAGAGGAACGAGTTTGTCAGAAACCGGGTCGTGCAGTTTGCGGTCGATACCACCGCCTTCAGCGTGGCCGTGCTTCACGTCTCACCTCAATCTGGGAGTGAACTTAGCAACCTAACGTGCGCGGACAGGCGGCGTCAATCCAACCCTGCCGGAAGCTGTGGAATTGTGCCAACGGGCACATTTCCGACGTGACGGTCATCACAGACCGGCCTTCCGCCGGGGCACACAATCGCTTCATGGCACGGGAAGCTCGCAACCCGAGGTTGGCACGCAGCGCGGCGCTGCTCGTTGCGCTTGTCTGCTTTGTCGCCTCGCAGGCCGTGTGGGCGGTCCCGCTTCGTGCCTGGACGGAGTGCAGCCCCTCCCACCCGCAGCACAGCCAAATGTCGCATGACATGGCTGCCATGGGTGCGCACGAGTGCTGCCCGCAGATGTCCGGCGCAGCGCATTGCACGCATCCCGTGGTCATCAGCATGGCCGGCTGCGCCCAGAGCCAGCGCTGCTGCCGCATCGAGCAGGAACACCGCATCCCCAAGCCAACCAGCAGCCTGGGCGCCGACAATTCGCAGGCGTCGCACCAGCCGCATCTGTTGACGATGTCTCGCAGCTCCGAGCATCGCCCGCCGATTGTCGCTGCCGCGTTGCCGCATCCTCGTCCCGTGCTCGACCAGAAGTCCGATTTGCGGATCTAGAGCGCGCTCCGGCGCGAAGGCGCCGTCCCGAGCCACTCCTGCCACGACATCGCGGCACGCGCGGGTCAAACTCCCGCTGATTCGCAACCGAGGAAAGGAATTCCGATGAAAACCAAAGTTCTAATTGCTCTTCTTACTCTCTCCATCGCCATGTGGGGACAGGTGCCAACCGCCGCTCCCAAGGCAAAGACAGCCGCCGATTGCGCATGCTGCAAAGACATGGCCAAGGATCACACCTGCGCCGATTGCTGCAAGGCCGGCAAGTGCGACATGAAGGACGGCGCCTCCTGCCCCATGATGAAAGACGCGAAGGCGCAGTGCATGACCGACAAGGGCTGCTGCGGTATGGACCACAGCTCCATGAAGCATGACAGCTCCAACTCCAGCAAGAAGCCTGACGTCACCGCCGACGGCAAGATGGGCCAGCACTGCACCATGGCGAACGACGGTAAGGGATGCTGCGGCATGCACGGATCCACGGGAAAAACATCCGGTAGATAGTCTCTCTCTCACCTGAACGTCCTGCCCCGGCCGGCAACGGCCGGGGCTTTTTATCGATTTGGTATCCTGTGCGGCTGGAGGAGCGCGTTGGCGGAGAACTTCAAGGTCGGTCTGGTCCAGATGTCGTGCGGCCCGGACCCCGAGCAGAATCTCAAGCACGGCATGGAGATGGTTCGCGATGCCGCCGGACAAGGCGCTCGCGTCGTCTGCCTGCCCGAACTCTTCCTCACCCAGTACTTTTGCCAACGCGAAGACGCGGCGCTGTTCGACCTCGCGGAACCGATTCCCGGGCCGACAACGAAGGTCATGGGCGAGCTGGCGAAGAAGCTCGGCGTCGTCATCATCGCGTCACTGTTCGAGCGTCGGGCTGCGGGCGTCTATCACAATACCGCGGCGATCCTCGCGTCTGACGGGACTCTCGCTGGGATATACCGCAAGATGCACATCCCCGACGATCCTCTTTACTACGAGAAGTTTTACTTCACGCCTGGCGACCTCGGCTTCAAGGCATTCGATACGCCCTATGGCAAGATCGGCACACTCGTCTGCTGGGATCAGTGGTATCCCGAGGGTGCGCGACTGACGGCGATGCAGGGCGCGCAGGTCCTCTTCTATCCCACCGCGATCGGCTGGCATCCGTCGGAGAAAGAGCAATACGGCGAGGCGCAACACGATGCCTGGCGGACGATCCAGCGCGCACACGCGATCGCGAACGGCGTCTACGTCGCCGTCGCAAACCGTGTCGGCCACGAATCCGGCAACATCCGAGGTAATGAAGTAAAAGGTGCGGGCCTGGAGTTCTGGGGAGGTTCGTTCTTCTGCGATCCGTTTGGCACGGTGCTGGCGGAAGCGCCGCACGACCGCGAAACCATCCTGCTGGGCGAAGTCGAAGCGCGCAAGATGGAGGACGTTCGTCGCAACTGGCCGTTCCTGCGCGACCGCCGCATCGACGCCTACGGCGGCATCACGCAGCGCATGATCGATTAGAGATTCACCGCAAAGACGCAAAGAGGTTTCCAATTTCACGGGAGTTGGTCCAGCTCTACTCACGCGATGAAAAGGCCGCCGCGCACACCACAGAAGAAAGAGAAGCCTCCGCGCGCTTTGCGTCTTCGCGGTCATTCGTCTTACCGCATGCCCGCCGAGTGGGAGCCCCACGAGGCGACGTGGATTGCGTGGCCCCACAATCGCAGCGACTGGCCCGGCAAGTTCGATCCCATCCCGTGGGTTTACTGCGATATCGTTTATCACCTGGCCGGGTCCGAGCGCGTCCATATTCTCGTGAACGACGCCATCGCCGAACGCTCTGCGCGCGCCGCGCTGGAACGCGCCAACGCCATGCGCGACTCGGTTGAGTTTCATCGTTGGCCCACGAACCGCGTCTGGACTCGCGATTACGGCCCGATCTTCGTCAAATCGACATCCAATTCGCGCGGTGTTGCGGTCGCCGATTTTCACTTCAATGCCTGGGCGAAGTATCCCGACTGGAAGAAGGACAACCAGATCGCCGCTCGCGCCGCTTCCCTGCTCGACTGCGAGCACATCGTCCCGCAGTTTCTCAGTGGGCAGCAGGTCGTCCTCGAGGGCGGATCCATCGACGTTAACGGCCGAGGATCCATGCTAACCACCGAGGAATGTCTGCTTAGTAAAGTGCAGCAGCGCAATCCCGGCTTCACGCGCGACGAGGTCGAGCGCGCGTTTCGCCGCTTTCTCGGCGTGACCAACGTCATCTGGCTCGGACGCGGAGTCGCTGGCGACGACACGCACGGCCACATCGACGACATCGCTCGCTTCGTCGCGCCGACGACGGTCGTTGCCGCCGTTGAGCCGAATCGCGGCGACCCCAACCATCAGCCTCTAGCTGAGAACCTCAAGCGGCTCCGCGCCGCCGCCGATCAGGACGGCCGCGCGCTCGACGTCGTGGAGTTGCCGCTGCCGCGTCCCATCGAGTTCCGCGCGCAGCGCCTTCCCGCCAGCTACGCGAACTTCTACATCGCGAACGGACTTGTCCTCGTCCCTACGTTCAACGATCCCAACGATCGCATTGCGCTAAACACTCTGGCCGCGCTCTTTCCCGACCGCTCCGTCGTCGGCATCCACTGCGGAGATTTGATTTGGGGACTCGGCGCGCTCCACTGCATGACCCAGCAGCAGCCGAAGTGATCACACGTAACTAAGCCACCACTGCCGGTGCGTGCGCTTGTACTCCGCGTACCAGCGGCAGGGGAAATACAGCGCGATGTTCATCCCAATCCACACGGCGTAGATGAAGGCGAGTCCGTGTCCATAACCTGGCTCCGGCGGCGAGAGGATGAAGTTTCCGTTGAACACGCGCTTGAACGGCTGATGGTAGATCACCGCGATAGCGACCGTGAGCAGATGCGCGGTGTAGATGTGCAGGACATAGTAGAAAAACGGCACGCGTCCGAAGACGACCAGCGCGCGCGCCGCGGCATTCGTCGCCGTCCGCACGCGATCGAAGATCGCTAGCGCGAGAACTCCCGGACCAAGCGTCATTAACAGAAACTGGAGCGACGGCGGATATTTGCAGACATTAAGGAATGCCACCACCGTCATCGCAACGCTTGCCTGGGGCACGAACTTGCCGCTGCCGGGGAAACCGACTGCCGGATTTCCGTAGAAATTCGTGGCACGAAGAAGGATGAATAGGACCGTCGCGGCTGTTCCGATCATCCACATCGCCCGCCGTCGCCGCTCCGCCTCAATTTTGAGCAGCGCGCCGAAGGCGTATCCCGCGGCCATCACGCCCACCCACGGGACCAGCACGTAAAGAGAGAGAAAGATGCCGCGCTGCGGAGCAACCGGTATGAGTCCCGGCACGTGGAGCAGTTGCCACAACCAAGCGAATTGGCCGAACGTCTTCGGCTGAATCGGGTCCAAGAGGTTGTGCAGAAAGATCAGCGCCAATCCAAACACGCCCAGCCATCGCACCGGGAAGCGGACGAGACCGGCCATTACGACCATCGACCAACCGAGCGCCCAGAGTACGCCGCCTATCACGAACCCTGGCTGAAAGGTGAAGCCGTAGTCGACCACCACGAATTCCACCGCGACCAACCACAGCCCGCGCGTCCACAAAAAATGCGAGAGCTGCGAGTCGGAACGGCCGCGGCTCCTAGCCATGTATGCCCCTGTTCCCGCCAGGAAGAAGAAAAGAGGTGCGCAGAAGTGGGTGATCCAGCGGGTAAAGAAGAGCGCAGGCCAGGTTTGAGCGAGGCTTTCCGGCGGGAACGCCATCCATTGCAGGTATTCGCGCAGGTGGTCGAGCGACATCACGACCATGATGATGCCGCGCAGCAGATCGACCGAATCGAGGCGCGAGGCGATGGCGATCGGGCCGCCCGTGGGCGGACGTCCGGAGATGGGGCGCACCGGATTTTCCGCGATCGTCGCCATGAGGAGCGAGACTCTAGCACGATTGGAAAGTTACCGGCCAGGGCCCCGCACAACTGGCAACCTTCCTTTCCCTGCGAATCTCTCACCTTGTAGGTCGTATTGTTATGTCGTCTCACGATATTCGGCACGCCCGGATTGAATCTGCAACTCCCTCCGAGAGGAAAGACGCATGCTGAGGGACCTTCTCGAGCGCTGGCCGGCGTATCGCCAGCTGAAGAACGGTGCGGACGGCACCGGCCGCGAGGCCATGAGCGAGCACACCCGCAGGCTGGCCCCGAAATTTCAGGATTGCGAGCAGACGCGCTCGGTCTGCCCGTATTGCGGGGTCGGTTGCGGCCAAGTGATCTACCACAAGAACAACGAGATCGTGCAGATCGAGGGTGACGTCGACTCTCCCATCTCCCGCGGCCATCTCTGCCCCAAGGGCGCGAACACGATGGAGCTGCACACGCATCCCGGGCGCTTCTATTCCGTGAAGTACCGCCGTCCGTTCAGCGATCACTGGGAGGAGCTCGACCTGGAGACGGCGATGGACATGATCGCCGACCGCATGTGGCAGACGCGCGAGTCGTCTTTCGTCGAAGAGAAAGATGGCCTTCCCGTCATGCACTGCGAGAAGTACGCGCACCTCGGCGGCGCCACCCTCGACAACGAAGAGAACTACCTGATCAAGAAACTGTTTACCGGAGGCATGGGCATGGTTTGCGTCAGCAACCAAGCCCGCATTTGACACTCCTCCACGGTGCCCGGTCTGGGCACTTCGTTCGGGCGCGGCGGCGCTACCACCGCGCAGCAGGACCTTGCCAATGCCGACGCCATCCTCATTATGGGATCCTCGATGGCAGAGAATCATCCCGTCGGCTTCCAGTGGGTGATCGAAGCGCGCGAGCGAGGCGGCAAGGTCATCCACGTCGATCCGCGCTTCACCCGCACCTCGGCGATGTCCGACATCTGGCTGCCGCTGCGCGCCGGCACCGACATCATCTTCCTGGGCGCGCTGATCCGTTATGCCATCGAGAACAACAAGTACTTCCGGGACTACGTGGTCCACTACACGAACGCGCCGATGATCCTGCGCGAAGACTTCCGCGATACCGAAGACCTCGACGGACTCTTCTCCGGCTGGGACGCGGAAAAGGAGAAGTACAGTCCCGAGACGTGGCTGTACGAGAACGAGCCACACAGGGAAACCGGCGGCGAGCCTGCCGGTCACGCTGAGCCTGGTGGCGGACATGGGAAGGACCGTGGCGGAGAAGCCGGCGACATAGGCAAGTTCCAGAAAGACGAATCGCTGCAAAATCCGCGCTGCGTCTTCCAGGTTCTGAAGCGCCATTTCGCCCGCTACACGCCGGAGTTGGTTGAACAGCACTGCGGCATCCCCCGCGATGCATTTCTCCGCGCCGCCGAGACGTTCTGTAACGCCTCGGGCCCGGAGAAGACGGGCGCGATCTGTTACGCCGTCGGCTGGACCCAACACAGCAAGGGTGTGCAGATCATCCGCTCCGCCGCCATCCTGCAGCTGCTGCTTGGAAACATCGGACGTCCCGGCGGCGGAATCCTCGCCCTGCGCGGTCACGCGTCGATCCAGGGCTCGACGGACGTTCCCACGCTCTACGACATCCTTCCCGGCTATATCCCCATGCCGTTCTTCGGAGGTGACTCGAAGGACCTCGAAACCTACAGCAAGAAGCACAAAGCGCGCACCGGCGTCTGGTCGGAATTCGATGCCTATGTCATCAGCCTCCTGCGTGCGTGGTACGGAAAAGCCGCGACCCAGGAAAACCAGTGGGGATTCGGCTGGATGCCGCGCGTCACCGGCGACCACAGCGAGTTCGGCTACTGGCTCAACATGGCCGACGGCAAGATGGAAGGCCTCTTCGTCATGGGCCAGAACCCCGCGGTCGGTGCGCCCAACGCACGGCTGGAACGCATGGCGTTGTCGAAGCTCAAGTGGCTCGTCGTGCGCGACATGATCGAAACCGAGACTGCTGCCTTCTGGTACGCATCGCCTGAGGTCGAGCGCGGCGAACTCAATCCCAAGGACATTGCGACCGAAGTGTTCCTCATGCCCGCGGCCGGCAGCGCCGAAAAAGACGGCAGCTACACCAATACGCAGCGGCTGGTTCAATATCACAACAAGGCGGTCGAGCCGGCCGGCGATGCGCGCAGCGAAACGTGGTTCCTCTATCACCTCGGACGGCGCTTAAAGGCGAAGGCCGCGCGGAATCCCGTGCCGCGCAACCAACCCATCAACAACCTTACTTGGGACTACGGCACGCACGGCATCCGCAACGAGCCGAACGTGCACGACATCGTCCGCGAGATCAACGGCTACACCGTCGCCGACGGCAAACTGGTGGAGAACTACCACGGCCTGAAGAACGACGGCTCCAGCGCCTGCGGCTGTTGGATCTACAGCGGCATCATGCCGCATGAAAACGAGAACAAGGCGAACAAGCGCGAGCCGAAGGGACTTTACGGACACGGCTGGGGATTCTCCTGGCCGAACGATGTCCGCATTCTCTACAACCGCGCCTCCGCGCGCCCCGATGGCCGACCTTGGAGCGAGCGCAAGAAGCTGGTGTGGTGGGACGCGGCCAAAGGCCAGTGGACCGGTCTCGATACTCCTGACTACAAGAAAGACATGTCCCCGGATCGTCCGGCCGACATCCGCCGCGGACACGGCACCGAGGCACTGGGCGGCGCCAATCCCTTCATCATGCATCCCGACGGCGTCGGCTGGCTCTACGTGACCAGCGGCCTCAAGGACGGTCCTCTGCCCACGCACTACGAGCCGCTGGAATCGCTCTTCAAGCATCCGCTCTACGAATCGGTGCAGCACAATCCTGCCGGCAAGAAGAAAGAGCGCCCCGACAATGCGTACGCCTTCTCGCCCGGAGACTCTCGTTTCCCGCTGATCCTGACCACCTACCGCCTGACCGAGCACCACACAGCCGGCGGCATGACGCGCGGGCTCAGCCATCTTGCCGAGCTCCAGCCGGAACTCTTCTGCGAGATCTCTCCCGAACTCGCCGAGGAACGAGGCATCGAGCACGGCAGCTTCTGCACCATCATGACGGCGCGCGGGATCATCGAAGCGCGCGCGCTGATCACGCCGCGCATGCGGCCGCTGCATATCGACGGACGCGTCGTCCACCAGGTCGGACTTCCCTATCACTGGGGCTACATGGGAACGGCCAAGGGCGATGTCGTCAACGACCTGCTTGCCATCTCCGAGGAACCGAACGTGCGCATCATGGAGACCAAGTCGCTTGTCTGTGACGTGCAGCCCGGACACCGCGAGCAAGGCTCCCGCGCCCTCGACCAATGGCGCGCGCATCTGCGGGAGGCCGCATGAGCGTCACAGCGTTTCTTACCGACTCCACGCTTTGCATAGGCTGCAAGGCATGCGAGGTCGCGTGCAAGGAGTGGAACGGCATCGAAGACGACGGACTCACCTGGTCGGGCTTCAGCTACGACAATACTGGTTCCGTCGGCCACTCGACCTGGCGTCACGTCAAGTTCGTCGAAGACGGCAATGGTCCTGCCGGACTCTCCGGCCCTGCGGCGGGATTCGGCGGCAACGCGCCGGAAGGTCCAACTTGGGCGTTCTCCTCCGACGTCTGCAAGCACTGCGAGGTCGCCGGCTGTCTCGAAGCGTGTCCGACCGGCGCCATCGTGCGCATGGACTTCGGTGCGGTCTACGTCCAGCCCGACGTTTGCAACGGCTGCTCGTACTGCGTGGTCGCCTGTCCATTCGGCGTCGTGCAAAAGAACCAGAAAGACGGACGCGCCTTCAAGTGCACCTTCTGTTCCGACCGGCAGATGGCCGGACTGGCTCCCGCGTGCGCCAAAGCCTGCCCCACCGAGTCCATCAAGTTCGGCGAACTCGACGAACTTCGACTGCGCGCGCAGGAACGCCTGGAGGAACTCCACGCCCGCGGCATGGACGACGCGCAGCTCTACGATCCCACGGAAACCAGCGTGAAAGGCATTCACGCCATGTTCCTGCTGCGCGGCGATCCCCGCGCTTACAACCTGCCGCCCAAGCCCGAGGTGCCGACGATCTACAACAAGAAAGGCTGGATGGCATCGGCCGTCGCGGCCGGCGCGCTGCTTGCCGGCGCATTTCTCGCCTTCGCCGGAGGACGCCGATGAGCGAATTGCCCAAGTCCGCTCCTGCATACGCACGCCGCGCCGGCGCAGAGCCGCAGCGCGCTTACGGCGAGCCCGCCCCTGTCGAACCGGACCGCCCGAGCGAAGGACGCCTCATCGAGATTCGCCGCGAAGCGGAACGCCGCGGACGCATCGAAGGCGCGGGCATACGTCCCGCCGGCGCGCCGTTCCCAATGGCCTCGCCGGAAACCGGCTACTACGGCATCCACCTGCTGAAGGAGCCGCAGTGGAACTGGGCGATTCCGCTCTACTTCTTCGTCGGTGGCGCGGCGGGCGCGAGTTCCGTCATCTCCACAGCGGCGGATTGGGTCGGTGACGACTTCGACCTGGCTCGCAAAGCGCGCTGGCTCGCGCTCGGCGGCGCGGGACTTTCCTCCGCGCTGCTCGTTTACGATCTCGGACGTCCGTCTCGGTTCCTGAACATGCTGCGCGTCTTCAAGCCGCAGAGCCCCATGAGCATGGGCGCATGGTGCCTCACGGCGTTCGCGAACTTCACTGCTGCCGCGGCATTCTTCGATCTAGTGCGCGAGCGTTTCGGCACTTCCCTTCCTGTCCGTCTCCTGAGCGGCGCTACCGGCGCAGCCTCATCTCTGTTCGGCATGCCGTTCTCTAATTACACGGGTGTGCTCATCGGCGCGACTGCTGTGCCCGTCTGGAACCATAATGTCGAGACCTTGCCCATTCACTTCGGCGCTTCCGGGCTGCAATCCGCCTGTTCCTTGCTCGAGCTTTGGGGCTTCGACGATAGCCGCGCGCTGAACATGCTCGGCGTGGGCGCCGCAGCTTATGAGACGTGGGAGGGCTTCCACCTCGAAAGCGATTCCGACCGCGTGAACGACCCGCTCAAGCACGGGCCGAGCGGCTGGATCACGCGGCTCGGCGGCGTTCTCTCCGGCCCTGTGCCGCTGGTATTGCGCGTTCTCGGCGGCAGTTCCGGATCGTCCCGATCGCGTAGCATGCGCCGCATGGCCGCGTGGTCGGGCGTCGTCGGCTCGCTGCTCACTCGTTACGGCTGGATGCGCGCGGGCCACTCTTCTGCACAGAACTGGCGCATCCCGCTCGACATCGCGGAAGACTCGCGCGTCAACGAGCGTCTGCAGTCGAAACCCAAACTTGCGCAGGCGCGCAGCGTGGAAGCCAGGTAGCGCGCGACTCTTCGGACTTGGTAACGTATCAGGGCTCCTCGCGGTCTAGCTCGGTAGGACATGGAGGAACTATGCGGATCAGCAAAATCGCGGTCGTAGGCATCGCCTTCCTGTGCAGCGTCGCCGTTGCCCAACCACAACCGGATCTCTGGAAGCCGGTAGAATCCGCGCTCGGACGCAGCGGCACCATGCAGCCGGATGGCGCCTACAAATTCGGCATGCCGCGCGGCGATTTGCACGTCAGCGTCGGCGGAGTCGCGATCAAAGCCGGATTCGCGCTCGGATCGTGGGCGGCATTCAACAAGCTCGGATCCGACGCCATGGCGATGGGCGATCTCGTGCTCACCGAGGACGAGCTCACGCCGGTCGTGACCAAGCTTCAGCAGCGCGGCATCGACGTCACGGCCATCCATAACCACCTCCTGCACGAAACGCCGCGGGTGATGTACGTCCACTTCCACGGACACGGCGATGCGATTCAGATCGCGCGCGCGTTGCACGATGCGCTAGAGCTCACCAAGACTCCCGCGCAAGGACCGCCTCCGCCACCCAACCCGCCGGATCTTGGCTTCGATCAGTCCGCTGTTGAGCGCGCGCTCGGCTACAAGGGCAAGAACAATGGTGGTGTCCTCCAATTCTCAGTGCCACGTGGCGAAAAGATCACGTCCGACGGAACTCCCATTCCGAACTCGATGGGACTCGGCACGGCGATCAATTTCCAATCGACCTCCGGCGGCAAGACGGCCATCACCGGCGACTTCGTGATGATCGGAAGCGAGGTCAACCAGGTTCTGGCTGCCTTGCGTGCCGGCGGCGTCGAAGTCACCGCTCTGCACAGTCACATGCTGATGGAGCAGCCGCGTCTGTTCTTCATGCACTTCTGGGCGAACGACGATCCCGCCAAGCTGGCCCATACGCTGCGCACGGCGCTGGAGAAGATGAACGTCAAGCAGCAGTAGCGGGTGTTCGATTCCGGTCACCAGCGCGCGAAGACGAACACCTGTGGGCGTCCGCTGCGGTGAAGATCCTGTGCTTTCAGGTGGATAACGCGCCTTTGCTGGCACGACAATTGCACTTGTCTCCTCTCTAGACCTTCAAGGAGTCCCAGTGGAATCGATCCTCAAAGACCTTCGCTACGGCGTGCGGATGTTGCTGAAGACGCCTGTCTTCTCACTGATCGCGGTGGCGACGCTGGCGTTGGGCATCGGCGCGAACACCGCGATTTTCACCATCATCAATTCGGTCTTGCTCCGGCCGCTGCCGGTGGACGACGCGCAGGGGCTGGTCCTGGTCGGCGACCCCAGCCGCGGAGCGACGGGACTGTCATATGGCTCCCCGCGCGTCGACATGATGAGCTATCCGCAGTTCCGGATGTTCCGCGACGCGACCAAGGACGTGTTCAGCGAGCTGTACGCCTCGGGCCGCGGTGAGCGCGTCAACATTGTGACTGAAGACGGCAAGCCGAACGGAGACGCCGCGAACGGAGTCATCGTCACCGGGAATTACTTCTCCGTGCTGCGCGCCAAGACGGTTCTGGGGCGAACATTTACCGCCGACGAGGACAAAGCGCCCGGCTCAGCGCCTGTGGTCGTCCTCAGCTACGCCACGTGGAAGACGCGCTTCAACCTCGATCCCTCGATCGTCGGCCGCACGCTGCGGCTGAACGGCTATCCCTTCACCGTCATCGGCGTGATGTCGCCGGAATTCTTCGGCGACGTGATGGCGCGTCGTCCCGCTCTCTGGGTGCCGATGTGCATGCAGGCACAGATCATGCCAGGCCGGAAATGGCTCGAGGATCCGCGCGTCTCCTGGCTGCACCTGATGGGACGGCTTCAGCCGGGTGTAACCCTCGTCCACGCCCGCGAAGCTTCCAAGATCGCGATGGCATCTCTTGCCAAGGCCAACTGGGCGGCACAATTCCAGCCCGAAGAACTTCAGAACTTCTCGCAAAACCTGAACGTCAGTTCCGGCGCCAAAGGATTCTCGGGGTGGCGCAGTCTGCTGCAAACGCCGCTCATGATCCTGATGGGCATGGTCGGACTCGTGCTCCTGGTTGCCTGCGCGAATCTCGCCAGTCTCCTGCTGGCCCGCTCGACGGCGCGACGCCGCGAAATGGCGGTTCGCCTGGCGATCGGCGCCTCTCCCTTCCGCGTGATCCGGCAGTTACTCACCGAAAGCTTTGTGCTCGCGCTGGTCGGCGGCGCGGCTGGACTCTTCCTCGCCAGTTGGGGAAGCCACTTCCTGGTGAAGCTTGGCGGAAAAACTTCGTTCGCCAATTTCGACACGGCTCCTGACTGGCGCGTGTTGGGCTTCACGATTGCGATCTGCGTGATGACCAGTGTTCTCTTTGGACTGGCGCCGGCGTTGCAGTCTGCGCGCGTCGATCTTGCCGGAGCCTTGAAGGAAGGCTTGCGAACCACGAACGCGGGAGCGGGCTCCAAGTGGAGTCTCGGGCGCACACTGGTCAGCGGCGAGGTCGCACTCTGCGTGCTGGTGATCTTCGCGGCAGGACTGATGGTCCGCACCTTGGAGAACCTGCAGAACGTCAATCTCGGGTACGACAGCGCCAAAGTCCTCGTGCTCGACGTGGATCCGATCGCCGCTGGGTATACGGAATTGATACCGAACGTCCAAATCCTGACGCGCCTTCAGGAGGCGGTCGCAACCGTTCCCGGTGTGGTCGCGGCGACCGGATCGGAGAACGGCCTCTTCTCCGGCACCGAGAGCAGCGACGGCATCCTGATCGACGGCCAGAAACCGCAGAAGCCCACCGAGGAAGATCGTGGCGCCTATGAAGACGTGGTCGGTCCCGGCTACTTCACCGCTCTGCAAGTCCCGATCGTGCTGGGACGCGACATCCAGCCATCCGACACGGAAACCTCGCAGCGGGTCTGCGTGGTCAACGAAGCTTTCGTGAAGTTCTTCTTCGGCGGCCAGAATCCTATCGGCAGGTCGGTTGCCATCGACGATCCCAAGCAGAAGGACAAGCCTTACACCATCGTCGGCGTCTCGCGGGATATCCGCGACCACGATCTGCGCGACCAGATTCCGCGTCGCTTCTACATGCCGGTGCGGCAGGCGTACGAGCGCATGTCCTCGTACCGACTCGAAGTCCGCACCTACGCCGATCCGAGCACGGTCAGCAAGTCGGTGCGTGATGCCATTGCGGGCGTCGATCGAAACATCCCCATCGTCGACGTCACGACGGTTTCGCAATCCGTGAGCGAGTCCCTGCTGGCAGAGCGGACCGTGTCGGATCTGTCGGCGTTCTTCGGCGGCCTCGTGCTGCTGCTGGCGTCGATAGGACTGTACGGCATCACCGCTTATACCGTGTCCGGCAGGACGCGCGAGATCGGCGTACGCATGGCTCTCGGCGCGCAACGCTCGAGCGTGCTGTGGATGGTGCTCCGCGAGTCGCTGATCATGGTGGGGATTGGTGTGCTCGCCGGCGTGCCCGCGGCCATCGGCCTCAGCACGACCATGAAGTCGCTGCTGTTTGGCCTGCGGCCGGTCGATCCGATTGCGCTCGGCGCCACCATAGGCGTATTGGCGCTGGTTGGCGGCCTGGCGGCGTTTCTGCCGGCCCGTCGCGCCACGCAAGTCGATCCCATGCAGGCGTTGCGGTACGAATAGGTTCCAAATTGGGAGGGTCCGGTGATCGGAAAGAGATGGGGGTTCCCCATCCCTTCGATCCCTGTGTTTAAAGGAGTTAGGTGGGTCGATCCCTGTCGATCCCTGAGTGATCCTAGGCGGGGGTGCCCCTCCCGGGATTGATCCCGTCGATCCCGAAATCTAAAGGACTTAGCGACCAGGGATCCCGGGCGATCCGTGCATTGTCAAAGAGCGCTGGTTCCAGAACGGTACCCGTGTGGGTATCGTCCTGGGAGAATAACGCGAGGTCAGAAGAAGTTCGGTGATGGTGGATACGGGTCGAGGTGGCGAGTGTCATTGACAGAAATGGGGTCACGGCGAGGTGCGATTACGGACAGTTGCGATTGCAGATTGCCAATTGCAGTATGCAGATTGAAAACGGAGCTCAACCGTCCTGCCGGACTGGGCCTCGCAAAGCGAATGCCTTCCCACCGCTGAAGCGCTGGGCACCAGTCAACCGCCCTTCGGGCTGTTTACGTCGCGAGCGGGAAATAGTGCTCGGCGCTTTGCGGAAAGAAGAGAAAGCCTTAACCTTCGCCCAAAAGCAAGACGAAGGATGGGATACCCAGGCGATAGATTAGACGCGGGTTCGACAATATGACTAAGACGAGTTGTCGCACGTGGTTGTTCCTCTGCTGTTTTGCTTCGCTGTCGCTTGCCGGACAGAATCGACCCACGACGATCGCCTACCAGTTCTCGCACGCTGCCGTCATGGACCCTGCTCTTTCTCCGGATGGAAAAGAGATGGTGTACATCATGGTCATCGCCGGCAAAGAACAGCTGATGCGGCGCGCGGTCGACGGATCTTACGTGAAGCAACTCACCTCCGATGCGGTGGACCACGAAGATCCAGCCTGGTCGCCTGACGGCAAGCATCTCGCGTACACCCACATTGCCGATGGGCACGAGCAGATCTACGTCATGAATCCCGATGGCACCGGCGCGGAGCCGCTCACTCCTGCAAGCGTAAAGACGATCCATCCGAACTGGAGCCCCGATTCCCGAAGCATCGCCTACTGCACAGACGACGACTTGAAACCTCCGAAGAAGAATTCGTCGGAGATCTACTCGATCGATCTTGCGACTCGACAGAGCAAAACCGTTATCACGGGAGGAACCAATACCTACCCGGTGTGGTCGCCGGATGGGAAGAAGCTCGCCTTCCGAAGAATGCTTGGCGAAACGAATTCGGAGGTGTTTGTGGCGAATGCGGACGGGTCCGAAGCGCACAACATCACGAATGACCCGGCATTTGACGGTTGGCCGGCATGGTCGCCGGATGGGCGCAGGATCGCGTTCGCGTCGAACCGGGGGAATCAGAATTACCAGATCTACACGATGAATCCGGACGGGAGCGACGTGTCGCTCGTGGCGGCAACGGAGGGACGTGGGACCGCTCCCAAGTGGTCGCCCGACGGCAAGACCATCTACTTCACGATCTGTCAAAAGTCGGGGTTCAGCCTGGATTGCCAGATCTATGCCGCCAAGATAGACGCGTTCCATTCTTAGAAAGACCGGGAAAACTGGGGCGCCAACCCACGGCCGCGCAGCGGCTCCGGCACTCCATCTCCTTTTGAATTTCTGGGGCCAACCAAGCGATAATGTGCGGATTCCGAGGAGCGTATGAAGCTGCTGGTGAACGGTACGGAGCACGAAGTGGAAGTCGCGCCGGGCGAGCCGCTTTTATGGGTGTTGCGCAATCGCCTGGGGCTGACGGGAACGAAGTATGGCTGCGGCGAAGGACAATGCGGCGCCTGCACGGTGCTGCTCGACGGCCAAGCGGCGAAATCGTGCCGCGTCGCGGCGTCGAACGCCGCCGGCAAGAAGATCACCACGATTGAAGGGCTGGCGCCCGAAGGCAAGCTGCACGTGGTGCAGGAAGCTTTCCTCGCCGAGGAAGCTTTCCAGTGCGGCTACTGCACGCCCGGCATGGTGATGGCGACCGTGTCGCTGTTGCGCAAGACGCCGAACCCGAGCGACGCCCAAATCGTCGAGGGCATGAACGGCAACCTCTGCCGCTGCGGGACCTATCCGCGGATCATCGCCGCCGTGCGGCGCGCTATGGGAGGTAAGGCATGAAGCGGAAGATTGAAACTCCCACCGCACCGACTGTCGCCCAAGGGCACAACTACGCGGACGAGGGCGTCCGCGCCACAGGCGAGGGCGTCCGCGCCACAAGAGATTCATTTGACTCCGAGCTGGCACAGCACAAGGTTTCCGGTCCGGTTCCCTATCGCTTCGAGCTCGAGCGCCGCGACTTCTTCAAGCTGATGGGATGCGGCCTGGTGGTGGGAATCGCCGTACGCAACGGCGCAGCGCAGGAATCTGGGCGCGCCGGCGGGCAGAACCGCGAATCGATGCCCGAAGACATCGCTCCCTGGATTCACATTGCCGAGACGGGCGAAGTCACGGTCTACACCGGGAAGGTCGAGGTCGGGCAGAATCAGCGCACGGCTCTGACGCAGCAGGTGGCGGAAGAGCTGCACGTCGCGCCGGAGTCCATCTCCATGTTGATGGGCGACACCGACCTGACGCCATACGACGCGGGCACGTTTGGCAGCCGCACCACGCCGCAGATGGGAACGCAGTTGCGCAAGGTGTCGGCGCTGGCGCGCGAGACGCTGATCACGCTCGCCGCGCAGCGCATGAACGCAGGCAAGAGCGACAAGCTCACGGCGGAGAATGGCGTCGTCCGCAATCCCGCGACCGGCAAGAAGATCACCTACGGCGAGCTGACGCACGGCCAGAAACTGGTCAAAGTCGCGTCGGGCGACGACGATCCACCGCCGCTCGCGTCTCCCGCCGAGTGGCGCGTCGCCGGCAAGCCGATGTTGAAGATCGACGGTCGCGCCTTCGTCACCGGAGAGCACGAATACACGGTCGACCAGTCGCTGCCGGAGATGCTTGTCGGCAAGGTGCTGCGTCCGCCAGCATTTCGTTCGACGCTGACCTCGCTCGACGATTCCGAAGCGAAGCAGATTGCCGGAGTCACCGTAGTGCGCGACGGAAACTTTGTCGGCGTGACCGCGCCCGATCTTCCAACGGCTGAGAAGGCCCTGAAGGCGCTCAAAGCGGAATGGAAGACCGAGCAGCAGATCACCGAATCCGAGCTGTTCAGCTATCTGAAAGAGCATCCGGAGCAGGGACGCTCCGGCGGCGGTGAAGGCGGCGGTGGCGGCGGCAACGCCTACACCGTCGGCTCGATCGAGAAAGCGCGCGCCGACGGCGCCAAGACCTTCGAGTCGAGCTACACCATCGCTTACATTCAGCATGCGCCGCTGGAACCGCGTGCGGCACTCGCGCACTGGACCGACGGGAAAGTCCAGGTCTGGACCGGCTCGCAGCGTCCGTTCGCAGTGAAGGAGGAGCTGGCACAGGCCTTCCACATCCCGCAAAGCAGCGTGCGGGTCGTGATTCCCGATACCGGCTCCGCTTACGGCGGCAAGCATACCGGCGAAGCGGCGATCGAAGCGGCGCGCTTAGCCAAGGGCGCGGACAAGCCGGTGAAGCTGATCTGGACACGCGAGGAGGAATTTACCTGGGCGTACTTCCGGCCGGCGGGCGTGGCCGACGTGAAGAGCGCGGTCAAGAGCGACGGCACGATCACCGTCTGGGAGTTCGACAATTACAACTCCGGACCGGCAGCGATCCGGACGCCGTACAACATCGCGAACCAGCGCATCCAGTTCCATCCGACGGAAGCGCCGCCGCTGCGCCAAGGTTCGTACCGCGGCCTGGCGGCCACCTTCAACCATTTTGCGCGCGAGAGCCACATGGACGAAGTGGCGCGGGCGATCGGCATGGATCCGCTGCAATTCCGCCTGAAGAACCTGACCGACGCGCGTCTGCGGGCGGTGTTCGAAGCCGCAGCCGAACGCTTCGGCTGGGGCAAGTCGCAAAGCACGAAGGAGCGCGGATTCGGGATCGCAGGCGGCTACGAAAAGGGCGGATACATGGCGACTTGCGTGGAAGTCGCGCTTGGCGGACCCGAGATCCAGGTGCGACGCGTGGTCGTGGCGTGGGATTGCGGCCCGATCGTGAATCCCAACGGCGTGCGCAACCAGATCATGGGCGCGGTCGTCCAGGGCCTGGGCGGCGCGCTGTTCGAGACCATTCATTTCGATCGCGGACGCGTCTTGAACCCGCACTTCGAGGGCTATCGCATGCCGCGCTTCAGCGATACACCTGAGATCGAGATCGTCGTCCTGGATCGCAAGGAGGTGCCGCCGTTCGGCGCCGGCGAGACCCCGATCATGGGGGTCGCTCCGGCTATCGCCAACGCGGTGCATGCGGCCACGGGGAACCGTATCCGGACCATGCCGATGCAAAAGCTGGTCTAATCAGATCCGCGGGCGAGGGCGCCCGCGCCACGATGGAAGGCCGTCGTAATGGGACAGCGGTTACGAACGATTGCGTTTCGTGCTTGCCAAAACGCCCATTGCCCGGTACTTTTTCGCAACCAAAGCCAGTTTCCAGCGGTGGAGAGCTAGTGGGCCTAAGTGTAACCAAGCACGGAGCAGTGCACGTCCTGCACATGAGCGGGAGCCTCAAGACAGGGCCGGGACTCGACGAGTTCAACGCCGAGTTCGATAAGCTGGTGACGGCCGGCTACTCCCGATTCGTGCTCTCGATGGCAGACGTGCCATACCTCGATTCCAACGGTATCGGCGCGCTGGTTCGCGTCTATTCCGCAGCGCGAAATCGCGGCGGCGGAATGCGCCTGGTGAATCCCACGCCCACGGCCATCGAAGTCCTGAAACAAATCTGCGTGTGGCCGCTGTTCGAGGCCTGCACATCGGAAGAAGACGCCATCGGCGCTTTGAGCGGGAAACTCGCCGCCAAGGTCTAAGTCCTCACGGCTTCAGCAAGCTGTCGACCCTAACGAAGCGGTATCCTCTCGCCTGCAGTTTGCGGATAAGACCCGGCAGCAGAACCCATGCTTTGTCCTTGCGATCCGCTCCGAGATGCAGCAGCAGGATGAAGCCGTTCATCCCGTCGGGCGACTTGCGCTCGTACTCGAGAATGTCACGAACGATGTCCTGCGAGGAGACGAAGCGCTGGTCGGATTCTGGAAGGTAGTCGCGGTTCGAGCCGCTGCCGGGCGAGAAGTTGAAAAGCGTGACGCCGAGGTCGCGCGACCAGCGGACCTGATCCCCGTTGAACCACTCGTACGGCGGAATGAAGAGAACCTGCTGGCCGGATCGAAGCGCGCCGAGACGGCGCAGGTCGGCGATGTTCTTCTTTAAGTCTTGCTTGAACTGTTGCTCGCTGACGATTGATTTCTCACGCTGATCCCACGGGGCATACAGCAGATGCTGATCCGAGTGGGGGCCAACATAGTGGCCTTCGCGAATGGCTCGCCGGAGTAGTTTGGCCTGCTCGGGCTGGCGCAGAAAGCCTCCGGTCACGAATAGCGAAGCCGGTACGTGCTCGTCGCGGAGGATGTCGAGGATGGGCGCGGTTCCCTCGCCGAAGTCGCCGCCGGTGAAGACGAGCGCGATCCGCTTCTTCGTACGATCGCCGCGGACGATGCCGCCGTGGTCGTAGGCGAAGCGCGGATCAGGCTGCGCAAACGCAGACGTCACCAGCAGCGTGAGCAACACCGCTCGCCGGATTTTCGGCATATCGGAATTCTACGAAAAGCCGCACGCCAAGGGCCCAAAGGTTTCGCAGAAGACGCCGAGGGCTACTCTTCCGTGGCTCCGACGGGGACGGTTCCCTTGCGGGGCCGGCGATTGGATTGCAGGATCTTCTTGCGCAAGCGGAGCGTCTTGGGCGTGACTTCGACGAGCTCGTCGTCGGCAATGAATTCGATCGCCTGCTCCAGGCTGAGCGGGCGGAACGGGACGAGGCGGATGGCTTCGTCGGCGGTAGACGAGCGCATGTTGGTCAGCTTTTTCTCGCGGACACAGTTCACGTCAAGATCGTTGTCGCGCGAATTCTCGCCGATGATCATGCCCTCGTAGACTTCGGCTCCCGGGCCCACGAACAGTTCACCGCGCTCCTGCAAACCCCAAAGAGCGTAAGCGGTGGTGGCGCCATCGCGATCGGAAACCAGGGCGCCAGTAAGCCGGTGCGGGATTTCGCCGAGCCATTCGGTGTAGCCGGCGAAGAGCGAGTTCATGACGATGGTGCCGCGCGTGTCCGTCAGCAGCTCTCCGCGCAGTCCGATAAGGCCGCGGCTGGGAACTTTGAACTCGATGCGGACCCGCCCGTAGCCGTGGTTGTGCATCTTCTGCATCTCGGCCTTGCGCCGGCCGAGCTTTTCGATGACGACGCCGACGAACTCTTCGGGAATGTCCACGGTCAGCAGTTCGACGGGCTCCATCAGCTTGCCGCCGCTGCTCTTGGTGACGATTTCCGGCTTGCCGACGGCGAGTTCAAATCCTTCGCGACGCATCATTTCGATCAGGATGGAGAGCTGCAGTTCGCCGCGTCCCATCACTTTGAATGTTTCTGTCGTCCCGGCGTCCTCGACCTTGATAGAGACGTTGGTCAAGAGTTCCTTGTCGAGGCGGTCGCGCAAGTTGCGCGAGGTGACGTACTGCCCATCGCGTCCGGCGAAAGGCGAGGTATTCACCGTGAATTGCATGGCGATGGTCGGCTCGTCGATGGAGATGTGCCGGAGCGGCGCGGGCGTCTCCGCATGGGTGATCGTCTCGCCGATGGTGATGCCGGTGACGCCTGCGACGGCCACAATGTCGCCAAGCTCGGTTTCGGTGATGTCGACGCGCTGCAGGCCCTTGAACGAAAACAGCTTGGTGATCTTCACCTTCTGCAGTGAGCCGTCGAGCTTGGAGATGCCGACTTCGTCGCCAGTTTTCAGCGTTCCGTTAAAGACGCGCGCGATGGCGAGACGGCCGAGATAGTCCGAGTAATCAAGATTCGCGACGAGGACCTGGAGAGTGTTGGTGGCGTCGCCCCCGGGCGGGGGAACAGTCTTCACCACCGCTTCGAAGAGAGGCTGAAGGTTCTCGCCGGGCTGGTCCGCCTGCGCCGAGGCGGTGCCGAGCTTGGCATTGGTGTAGAGCACGGGAAACTCGAGCTGATCTTCCGCAGCGTCGAGGTCGATGAAGAGGTCGTAGATCTCGTTGAGAACTTCCTGCGCGCGGGCGTCGGGCCGATCGATCTTGTTGATGACAACGATGGGCGGCAGCTTCGCTTCCAGCGCCTTGCCGAGCACGTAGCGCGTCTGCGGCAGCGGGCCCTCGGAGGCGTCGACCAGTAGCATGACGCCGTCCACCATCTTGAGCGCGCGCTCCACTTCCCCGCCGAAGTCGCTGTGGCCGGGAGTGTCGACAATGTTGATCTTGATGTCGTGGTAGAAAACCGCGGTGTTCTTGGCGAGGATGGTGATGCCGCGCTCACGTTCAAGATCGTTCGAATCCATCACGCGGTCGACCAGCTCCTGGTTGGCACGGAAAATGCCGCTTTGGCGCAGCATGGCGTCGACGAGCGTGGTCTTGCCGTGGTCTACGTGGGCAATGATGGCGATATTGCGAATGCTCAAACTGGAGTCCTTGCGAATCCGATGGGGATAAGTCTCTTACCAGCATCGCACAGACGCACGAACTCCACAAACCGGCTGATGCGGCGGGCTCACCAGCCGGTGAATGGGAACGTGCTAGAAGCGGAGAACAGACTCTCTTATTGAGGAGTCGTCTTGCTGGGCGGCTTGGTCGACATGTTGCCGGCGTGCGGATTCGGAGTTCCCTCCGGAGGCATCATGCCGGAGTGCGGACTGCTGCCCGATGCCTTCCCGGCATGCGGATTCGCCGCGCCTGGAGGCACGCCCATGCCGCCTTGCGGGAAGCAGGTGACGCGGCCGCTCTGGGCGACACGCAACTCCGCGGGACAAGGATTGACGCCGATCTGCGGCGCCGGCGTGGACGCGCCGCCCTCAGGGCGGATTGCCTGCACCGAAAACAGCTTGCCTTCGGCGTTGCCGGCGATGGCGACGCTCATGCCCGGCATGTCATAGATCACCGAGAAGGGCTTCTTCGCCTTCGAGCTGTCCATCACGCAACTGGCGGCGCTATCGAGCCCAGCGCGATCCTGCGGGCCGAGGCGGCCGCAATCCTTGGCTCCGTTGCCGGCCAGTTCGTCCACCTTCTGCTTGACGGCGTCGTTCGACTGCGGAGGCGCAGCCGGCTGTGCCGCGGGCTGGGAAACCGGCGTGGAAGCAGACTCCGCGGCCGGAATCGGATTCGACTTCTGGCTGCAAGCAACCAGTAATACCGAGCTGACTACGATGATTGCGAATAAGCGATACATGCAACGATTGTAGAAAGCGGGGGCGCTGCCGCATAGCGGAATCCGCAAGCACTTACTACGTGCAGCAAGCACTCGGAGCCACGGTGCAGCGCTTTGTAAGTGATGCGCGTCACTGATCGTCCCGAAGCCCTAGACCGCCGCCCTTCGTCTCCCTAGCTTGCGGCCAGCGCATGCAGATACTCGACGTGCGAGCGCACCGCGCCGTCGAATCCCTGGATCTTCGGATTCGACGACTCGATCACGTAGTACTCGTCGGGCGCATGCGCGCCGTTGCCGTGTCCGAGGCCGAAGTGCCCGGCGGGCAGCCGTAGCGGGTCGCCGGTAAAAACATATCCGGGCCACGATCCGGCGAGGCGCGGCATGAGGATTGGATCGATGCCGAACTTGCGGTAGACGGCGATCGACGTCTTGATCATCTGCGAATCGGCGGGCGTGCTCGTGGGATCGTAGCCGCCGGTCATGTTGACCTCGATGTCACCGAAGCCGTGTTTCGCGAGATGGGCCTTCACCGCAGCCAGCGATCCCGCCGCGGTCATGTCCGGCACCAGCCGCATGTCGAGCTTGGCGGAAGCCTTGTGCGGCAGGATCGTCTTGCCGCCCGGTCCGGTGTAGCCGCCGTAGATGCCTTCGATATTGATGGTCGGCTTCGAAACCAGCATCTCCAGCGACTCCTGGAAGCTGACGTCGTGGATCCAATGCTGGACGCCCATCTGCTTCTTCATGCTGGCCTCGTTGAAGCGCTTGGCGGCGTCGGCGATCATCTGCTTCTCAGCCGCAGAAATCGGACGAGCGCCATTGGCGAAGCCCTCGACGATCGGATCGTTGCCGTCGGGCGACACCATCGACGCCAGCGCCTGCACGAGGTGCCACGCCGGACTGTCAACGCGCGCCTTGTTGCTGGAGTGCAGATCCTGGTGCGGGCCGCGTCCCCACTTATCGCCGCTCGACGTCAGCTCGCACTCGATCACTCCCTTGGCGCCGAGATTGATCGTGACTTCGCCGTCGAGTCCCTGCGTCGACATCGGCATGAAGATTCCCACGCACTTGCGCAGCGCCGCCAACACTTCGGGCCGATGCGCGATCTGCGGGAAATGCGGCGAACCGATTTCCTCTTCCCCTTCGGCGACCATCACCAGGTTTATCGGAAGCTTGCGGCCGGCGCCCCGGATGGCATGCAGTGCAGCAAGAAACGTCGCCTCGGGACCCTTCTGATTGGTGGCGCCGCGGCCGACGAGAATCTTCCCCAGACTCGGTTTGTCGACCAGCCGCGCTTCGAACGGCGGCGACGTCCACTCCGACGGGTCCGCCTGCTTGACGTCGTACATGTAATAAAGACCGAGCGTCTTGGGCGCGCCGGCGTCGAGCGTGGCGAAGATGCCGGGCTGGCCGTCGCTGGGAATCTTCGTGACCTGCTGGAAGCCGGCGTCGCGGAACATCTGCATGGTAAGTTCGCAGCCCTCGCTCATGCCGCGATTCTCGGCGGCGATCGACGGCTGGCGAATCCACGTTTGCAGCCGCTGGAGCGCTTCGTCGTGCCGCTTGGTGATCTCCGCGAAGATCGGTTGCAGGTCGGAGGACTGCGACTGAGCAGCCTCAGGAAGAGCTATGGCAGCGGCGCTCACGGCGGCGCCGGCGAGGAAGTCGCGTCGGTTCATGGCGCGGAAGGATACGTCAGCGAATAGCGGTTAGCAATCCGTTGCCAACAAAAGCAAAAGCCCTGGGTCACCGCCCAGGGGCCTTTGCTCATTGTTAGTTGCCGCTTCTCTACCAGATCCTCACTCTGTCCTTCGGCGCCAGGTACAGCTTCTCTCCCGGCTTTACGTCGAAGGCCGGGTACCAGGCGTCGATATTGCGGACGGTGAGGGCGCGGTACTGGCCGGGCGCGTGCTCGTTGCCGAGCACCTGCCCCCGCAGAGCGCTGTCGCGCGTCTTCGACGACCAGTTCTGGGCGAAGGCGATGAAGAACTGCTGATCGCCGTTGAAACCGTCCTGCATGGGCGGCGTCTTGCCCTGCAACGAAGCGTGGTAGCCGTCATAAGCGGCGGAAATGCCCGCGACGTCGGCAATGTTCTCGCCGAGCGTAAGCTGACCGTTCACGTGCAGGTCGGGGAATGGGAAGTACTGGTCGTATTGACGCGCAAGCGCCTGCGTCGCGGTCTTGAAGTGCTCGAGATCGGCCGGCGTCCACCAGTTGCGAACGCGTCCCTTCGAATCGAAGGTCGCGCCTTCGGTGTCGAAGGTGTGGCTGATCTCGTGACCGATCACGGTGCCGATGGCGCCGTAGTTCGCCGCCGCCGGAGCCTTGGCATCAAAGAACGGCGGCTCGAGAATCGCGGCCGGGAAATTCAGCGCGTTCTGCAACGGGAGGTTCACGGCATTCACCGTCTGCGGCGTCATCGACCACTCGTGGCGGTCGACAACCGTGCCCAGCCGCCCGACCTCGTACTGGTAATCGAACGTTCCGGCACGCCAGAGATTGCCGAAGAGATCGTCGGGCTTGACCTCGTACTTTGAGTAGTCGCGCCATTTCTCCGGGTAGCCAATGCCGACGTACAGCGTGTCCAGCTTGGCTTTGGCTTCCGCCTTGGTCGACGGATTCATCCAGTCCAACGCGTCGATGCGTTTACGGAAGGCCTCGATCAGGTTCGTGACCATCGCCTGCGCGGTTTGCTTCGCTTCCGGCGAGAAATATCGCTTGGCATAAATCTTGCCAACGGCGTCGCCCAGCAACCCGTTGACCACGGTAACGCCCCGCTGCCAGCGTGGACGCTGTTGCGACGTCCCGGAAAGAACCTTGCCGTTGAAGTTAAAGCGCTCGTCGGCAAACGCCTTGGGCAGCGCGCCCCCGTACTGCTCGAGGATGTGGAACGCGAGCCAATCCTTCCACGCGTCCAGGGGCTGCGACGCGACCACCGCCGACTCGCCAGTGAAGGCTTCCGGCTGCCAAACGATGAACGTCTTCTGGCGGCTCAATCCCGCGCCGCGGAAAAACTCCGGCCAATCCAGTCCCGGCGCCTTGGCGGTGAAATCCGCTTGCGTCCACGAATTATTCGCCTTCTCGATGTCGCCGTTTTCATCGAGCGGGCGGTGCTTCTCCGCGAGGGCGTGCTCGATGTCCATGATGTGCGCGGCGCGGCCATCAGGGTTGTCGAAACCCGCGAGCTTCATCATGGCCGACACGTGCTCCACGTACTTGGCGCGGACATCGCGCATATGCTGATTGTCCGACAGGTAGTACTCGCGATCCGGCAGCACAATGCCGCCCTGCATCAGGTAAGCGTTGTAGTGCTCGTAATCGGAGAAGCCGGGCGCGACCCACAGGCCGAAGAGGTTCGGCGTGTGGAAGTTGGTGTTGTTGAGCGCGTCGACGTCGGCCCGCACGCTGTCGCCCAAAGCCCGCGCCAGTTCGCGCTTGTCCTTGATCGCGTGGATGGCGTCGAGATGGGGCTTCAGTGCTGCGAGCCCGTTCTTTTCAATCGCGTCCTCATTCATGTACGAGTTGTAGAGATCGGCGATCTTGCGCTGCTCGGAGCCTGGCGCGGGATTCGCCTTGGCAATCTCTCCAATCAGGTCTGCTGTGCGCTTGCTGGCAATGTCGAGCAGCGCGTTGAACACGCCGACCGAAGCGCGGTCTGGCGGGATCTCCGTGCGCTTGATCCAGGCGCCGTTGGCGTAAAGATAGAAGTCGTCGCCGGGCTTTACCGAGCGATCGATATTCGCGGTCTGTATCCCGTGGGTCGCCGGCTGCCCGCTCTCCTGGGCAAGGAGGCTGAACGAAGCAATCAGGAACAGACTGAGAAGAACCACGAGTGTGGGTTTCAAAACAGGTCTAAAAGCGGGTTTCATCGGCGCTCCAACGTTGGATTCAGCAAGATCCGTGCAACTGAGTAGTTTAGACGTCCAAGCGAAGAGCCGGATAGCGGTTTCGCTGCGACCGCCGGCCTACAGCCATCACGCGACAGTGTGCTGAGTGTCACCGTCCGATTTGCCCTGCCCAGCCAGACTCTTCTATTACTAATTCTGCGCCACGACGGATCGACGATCATGCATACCAAGAACCTCGGCATTCATTCCAAGCTGGTCCACGCCGGTCACAAGCCTGACCCGACAGGGTCGGTCAACGTCCCCATCTACCAGACATCAACGTTCGCCTTCCGCGATGCCGCTCACGGCGCCGCCCTCTTCGCCGGCGAGGAGGACGGGTTCATCTATACGCGCATCGCCAATCCCACGATCCGCGCGCTCGAAGACAATGTGGCCGAGCTTGAGCATGGCTGCGGAGCCATCGCCACCAGTTCCGGCATGGGCGCCGTCTGCACGGCTTACGTGGCATTGCTCGAAGCCGGGGCGCACATGGTGAGCACCGCATCCGTCTATGGCCCCAGCCGCACGGTCATCGAGCGCGACTTCTCGCGCTTCGGCGTGGAAGCGTCGTTCGTCCCCACTTCCGATCTCGACCAGGTTCGCTCGGCCATCCGCCCCAACACAAAGGTTGTTTACATCGAGACGCCGGCGAATCCGACAATGGAAGTTTCGGATATCGCGGCGATCGCGAAGATCGCGCACGAGCACGGTTGCGTGGTCGTGGTCGATAACACCTTCGCCAGCCCGTATCTGCAGACGCCGCTGGATCTCGGCGCGGACGTCGTGGTCCATTCCGTGACGAAGTTCATCAACGGACACGCGGACGTGGTTGGCGGCCTGATCGTCGCCAAGGATCCGGCGCTCTGCCAGCGCCTGCGCAAGACGATGATCAACCTCGGTTGCAACATGGATCCCCACCAGGCGTTTCTCGTCATCCGCGGGCTTAAGACGATGGGGATCCGCATCGAGCGCGCGCAGGAAAGTGCGATGAAGATCGCGCGCTGGCTGGAAGATCAGCCGGAAGTGGAGTGCGTGCGCTACATCGGGCTGCGCTCGCATCCGCAGCACGAGATTGCGCGACGACAGATGCGCGGCTTCGGATCCATGATCAGCTTCGACCTCAAGGGCGGCATGGATGCGGGGCGCCAGCTCATGAACAGTGTGCGTCTCGCGACTCTCGCGGTGTCGTTGGGCGGAGTGGAGACCCTGATCGAACATCCGGCTTCCATGACGCATGCCGGTATGTCTCCGGAAGCGCGCCGCCAGGCTGGTTTCACCGATGGGCTGGTGCGCTATTCGGTAGGCATTGAAGATGTCGAGGACCTGATCGCCGACCTGCGCCAGGCGCTCGACGCGGTCCACACGGCGGAGCCTGCGGTAGTGAGTGCGGTTTAAGCAACGCGAGGCGATCCCGGGATCGAGCAGCCGCTGTCTCGACCGTGCGGGGCAGCGGCTGTTATAATTCACTGGCTGCACGCGGCCGAATCCTTGCCAGTAGCGGCTCCTGCACATAATGGGAGAGCCCGCCGCAAGTCCTGCTGCGATTCATCCAACCCGGTCCCGCCCTGCGGGATCCGCCAAGTGGCCAGGTAGCTCAGCTGGTAGAGCGCAGCCCTGAAAAGGCTGGCGTCGGCGGTTCGATTCCGTCCCTGGCCACCATCTTTCAATAACATACGCGCCCCGCCTCGGCCGTTCTGGCTGCAATTGGCTGCACAATTTTTTCAATTTGGAACGTTGAGAGCTGCCGGAGCCTGCCGCTTACGGTTCGCGCGTTCTGCCAAGGCCAGTCGAGGTCTCCGTTAAAATGAGCTGTTCAGCCCTCAAGCCCGCGCCGCGGTAAGAACGAGGTGTTATGGCGATTCTCAACCCCCGAGTACTGCCGCTTCTGGAAACGCTCGTAGAGGCAGACGCCGACTGGCTCGCGTTCGAAATTGTCGAAGCGCTTCAGGTGGGCCGGGCCGCAGAAGAGAGTGACGCGCACCTTCGGAAGACGCAGGATGCAGTTCGTCATTCTGAGCGGCAGGCGCAGGTCAATGACCAAGTGGCGGAATCCGCAGCGCCACTGCCAATTCCAATGGAAGAACAGGTTCGGTGGGCCGCTGAATACATTACTCGTCGGCTCACGGATGCGATTGCGCTGTTTCGGCCGACCTTCACTGAACTCGAGAAAATCGTATCCGCCCAGTCGGAGCCCGGTAGCGATCCTGAAGCGCGGAAGGAACACGAACCGATAACGCTTGTGCTTCGGACTGGGGTTGGCGATCTTGTCGTGCGGCCCAGCGATGCTGCTGTCGCCGAGGAGGCACTCGCGGGATTGCAGAACGCGATCGAAGATTGGCTCGCGTCGACTGAAGGCGGCGAGCGCGGCTAAATGATCAACAACGTCAAAGCTGCACTCGACGTGGTCCTTGGGACCGTAACCACGCTTCAAAACGCGAACGGGGCCGGGCGCATCTTCGAGTTATTCATCATGAGCGGTATTGCTACGCGTCTGCAGCAACAAGGATTTGATGTTTGGCTACAACGCTCGGATGGAAGCCGAATGATGCCCAGCGACGCTGACCGAAGGTTTATCCAAAGGGGCGGGAGTCCAACCGGTGTGCCACCTGCCATCGCCGGTCCTGACAATGCGAGCGTCATTGCTTTCCAACGGATCGCTAGCGGATCGGAATGGGAGATGTGGAACGGGATTGAGTTCCATGGCCGCAGCGGCGCAACGCATGAAATCGACATTGCGGTCGTACCGCGGCACGTTGGAGCTCAATTGAGAGTCACCGGCGGGTTCCCCTTCGGGAGGCCGCGCGTGGCTATTGAATGCAAAGATGTGGGCCGTGCAGGCGGCGTGGACGAGATGCGTGCGTTCGTGGCGCGCCTGCACGACTTAACGATTTTGCAGTGGCACCAGCCTTACCTCGGTTTCGCGCCTCCGACTCAGGGGATCTATCCCGGCACTCTCAATGGATTCTATGCCGCGAGAACCACTTATTGGCAGGAGAACCGTCACACGTTTAATGCCGTTGCCCGTCGAACGGGCTTTGCCAGCGGTGCAGCAGCCCTGACCGGTTACTATGCGATCGAGCCACATGGATACATCACGCTCGGCAGCGCCGCTGCCGCCACGCTGATGGACGCGGTAGTTGAATGGGTCGTCACGAGCTGCCCATAAGTCTGCTCGGGTGACCCAGGTTCAACGAACGTGCAGCGCACGGTAAATATCCTTGTCGTCCGAATCGCGCCGCCCGCCGCCCCCAACGCTCATGCGTTCTTTACGCAACGAAACCCGAGCCAAGTCGGACCCTTTGTTAACTCCTCAGCGCTAGGCGCCCAGCGCGCGCTTGAACGGCAGAACCTTATGTAGGATAGATAACAGCCGCCCTTCATAGTGAATGATTCGTTATCCCATTTGTCCGTCGTCATCTCCCACACGTTGCCAGCCATATCGTGGACGCCGTAAACGCTCACTCCTTTCGGAAAGCTGCCAACCGCGCTGGTACATTCCAAGCCCGATTCGAAACAATTACATCGAGTCGAGTCCGGCGCACTACCCCACGGGTAGAGGAAGCCACTCTCGCCTCGCGCTGCCTTTTCCCATTCAGCTTCGGATGGCAGCCGTTTACCGCACCAATTGGCGTAGGCATTGGCATCGTCCCAATTCACCGCGACGATCGGCTGACGGTCTGATCCCCAGATCGAAGAATCCAGCAATCGTGGCGTTCGCTTATACCCAGACTTTTGCAGAAAGATCCTGAACTGTTCATTCGTAACGGGATATTTGTCGATATAGTATGGGCTGCAGTTGACACGTTCCAAAGGGCGCTCATCGTACGCAACTCGAAACGTCTTTGCGAGCTGACTGCTGCCTGCCAAGGTCTTAAGATCTGCATCTTCGATTCCGAACAAAAACTCCCCGGCGGGCACGAGTACCATTTCCGAGCTATCGTCTGCTTCAATCGTCTGAACCGTCACCCGGTTGCCCTCATGCGATCAAGATTGTCTTAACGAAACGGCATTGTCCGTCCGAGTACAGCGCAGCTTTCTTATCGGTTCCCGTGCCATCTGTCACTTTGACGTACAATTCGTCGCTTCTGCTAACGGCTTCGGAAAAATCTACTTCCCCCTGTTCATCCGTAATTCGAGTTCGCATGACCTTGCCGTTCTTAAAGAGTTGAACTTGGACGCCGTCGAGAGGAAGCTGCGCTCCATCGGTGAAGCGATTCACGCGGATGCGAAAGGTAAGCTCTGACTTCGCCGAGGCGGTATCGAAGTAGAATGCCAAACAAGCGACGAATACTGCAAAAACGAGCAAGCTATAGAAGGTCGTCGGAGAAGCTTTTCCCGCAGCCGTGACTCCGAATGCGGACAGCACCACAAGCAGTTCGAGAGCACACAAGCCGTAGAAGCTTTTGACGGCTGCAATGATCTTCTGCCATTGGGACTGTTCGTTACTCATCGAGTGTGCGAGAAGCGAAGATTGAGGCTGCTCTGGGCCAAAGGTTACTAGCTTCCTCAGCGTAGGGCAAGATCAGCGACAATGCTTTGCGAGCGAAACTTCTGTTGGCGGGAGCAGTTTGCTTGCAGTCGCGTTTGTTCAGCCGCCAGAGCGTTTTCGGCTATCATACGTCCCCTCTATGAAATACAGAATACTTGCACTCGACGGTGGCGGCAGCTGGGCGGTGTTGCAGGTCCGCGCCCTGCTGGACATTTACGGCAACGATGACACCATTACCGGCCATAAGGTCCTTGGCGATTTCCAGCTTGCCGCCGCGAATTCGGGTGGCAGTATTGTTCTCGGGGAACTATTGAACGATGCGCCGCTGGGGCAGATCCGTGATTTCTTTCTCAGCCAGGAAAAGCGAGACTCGATTTTCGTTCCTCCGCCCCGAATCGCGTTAGGCGATAGACTCATCAAGCTGATCGCACAAGCAGGTCCTCAATACAATGCTGATAAGAAACTGATCGGGCTGCGTGCCGCTCTGAGCGCTCCAAACAACGCAGGCGCAAGAACCTTGCCGCAGATTGCTGCGGATCTGGCGGCGAAGAACATCCACCTCCACATCCTGATCACCAGCTTCGACTATGATCGCAGGCGCGCTGTGTTCTTCCGGTCTGCGACCGTGAGCAGCCCGAGTTGGGGCACCGGCGACACAAGCACTGCCACCCTCGCGGATGCGATCCATGCATCGTCGAACGCGCCAGTGAACTACTTCGATAAGCCAGCGGAGTTCCCTAGCGACTTTCCAGGTCGATACTGGGATGGCGGGATTGCCGGTTACAACAACCCCGTAGCGGCTGGGGTGGTAGAAGCAATCGGCCTCGGCGTTCAGCCAACGGACATCGTTGCACTGTCAATCGGCACAGGCCTGGTTCAGCTGCCACTTGCAAGGCCAAACGATCCGCCGTCATCGCCGCTGGTTCAGCAGAAGGACGATCCCGGGACGAAGGTGGACTTGAAAAAGCTCGCGACCGCGATAGTCGATGATCCTCCTGACGCAGCGTCATTCGTCGCCCATGTCCTAACCGGCAGCGGCGCCGGACTGAATACGCCGGCCAGCAACAGCCGGATCGTTCGCATGAACCCCTTGGTAGCCCCCGTCGTGGACTTACATGGTGGAGGCTGGATTGCGCCCGGTGGCTGGACGGAAGACCAGTTCCATCAATTGGCGAACCTGAACCTCGACGCGGTCCAGCAGGAGGACGTGGACGCAATCAACGCCTACGGCGATCTTTGGCTCACCAATCTGGCGCGAAACCAGGCAATCCGGAGCAACGGCGCCACGCGAAAAGCCGAGATTGGGCAGGATTCGTATAGCGTGGCGAAGGCGGCGTGGTTCGCGATCCGCTAGATCGACAATAGAGCGCTAGGTATTTCCCATAGACTTCGAAGTGGTGCGGTGCCATAGTGCTTGCCGCTAATCTATCCCAGGAAGAGTAGTGGAACACTATATGGTTCTCACACTATTCGGTTTGTATCGCCAAGCAGCTAATGCGGTGCCGATCGTTAAGTACGCGCTTGCGGTCGGCGGTGTCGTGGCAGTCGCCGCCATTGTCGCCAATTTAAGAGTGAACCTGTTCTTTGCGATCGGCGCCGCGGTCCTGATGCCGGTTCTGATGACGATCTTGTTCCTCCTGGGCCATGCGAGATCAGCCTCTGGGAATTTGAGCGCACCTTTGCGAGTATTTTTGTGGGGCTCTGTGCTGTTGGTCCTCGCCTCGGCAGGTCTTTTGCTGTCTTCCGGTCTTTTTCAATGGCCGCTCGATCCGTTGCGTATAGGCAGGAAGCTTACTGAGCCAGAGCAGCGCATTATCGAATTGAAATATGAAGTCGTTGCAATCCGCGGGGACTACGAAGCAATTCCAACATTCGGATCGGCTCTCCGCTCGAGCGTTAACGAACGCGCATACAAGCATGCGCTCGAACTCGAATCGATCGGCGATTCGGATGTCGATCTCGCGCGTCGGATTCTAAGGGATGAATACGCAGCATACGCATTTACGATGGCTGCATTCACGAGCGACTCCCAGAAGAGTCGGGTTGATAACTCGGACCAGACGATTCGATTAGCAAAAGAAGTCCAGAAACTCGCTGATGTCGCGAGACGGGATCCCGCCGCTCAACCGACATTCGACTGGATCACCACGGACGATACGATTCCGCGAGTGATGTATCTATCCGCGATCGCATCGTGCATCAAGTACCGCGCTACTCAGGATCAAACGTTTCTCGAAATGTCACGAACAACTCTAGGCAGTCTGCCAGATCATTTCTTGCAGCTGTACCCACCATACAAAAGCGCTGAATTCGCTGGTTGTGTAACTCAGCCGGCGGGAAGCAAGGGAGGCCAGGGATGAAGTTTCGGCGGGTTCTCATCTGCATGTTTTGTCTTGCTGCAACAATTTGCGCGATGCAAGTACGCGAAAAGAGCGACGGAAAAACGGTTGATAAGGCTTCCGGCACGGCGAAGTCTTTGAGCAAGCTTACCGGCACCATCGGCCAAGATGGCAAGACTTTTACGAGCGATGCCGACCGCAGCGCGTGGACCATATCCAATTCCGACAAGGTGAAGTCGCACGAGGGCCATCATGTCGTCGTGCGTGGGAAAGCGGACGATACGACCAAGACGATTGAGGTTACCAGCGTGACTATAGCTGGCGCCAAAGCAGGAAAAGGGGCTAAGAAAGGCGGACCAGGAACGGGCACCAACGGTCCCCCCTAAGCTCTGATCTCTGTTAGATGCTCTCAGGGACCGGCAGGGTCGGCCTTTTGGAAGCACACTTTCAAGAGACGGCCGACTTGGAGACGAGTGGCCCGGGGGGAGTGGCAGCTACCACTCCCCCGCCCCGGCGTCAACGCCGCTTACGGTAAGACCAGATATAGAGAATGACCCTGCACCCAGTCATGATCGAAATCGCGATACTGGCAACATCCAACACAACTAGCTGAAGGCTCAGTACTTCGTGAAACATGGTCATGTGGCACACCTCACCGCAGTTGCGGTCAAATGTGCGCTACATGCGGAATATAAGGCTTGTGCGGGGCACGCTGAGCGTGCCCCGCGTATCGGCCTACCTCTCGTGCCTGCGCGAAATGCGCCGCCCAAGCGATTCAACCTCAACCATCACAACGCGCACGACGGCAGAGGCGGCTATGCCCGAAACGAGCAGGTAGAGAACTACTTCGTGGGTTTGCTGGAGAACTTCGTGAAGACCAATCATGAACACACCTCAGGCGTAGTTACGCCTCGACGTTTGTCACAATTGGTAGAGAGACGCGGGCATGATATGCCCGCAACCGCAAGATACACCCTCTAAGAAAGCTGTCAAGCACTTTTTCATGCTGCGGGCAGCGGTTGATCCATCGGTGTTCCACATTCAAACCGTTCGATCAGAGGTATATTCGCTTGGCCCAACCAAATCTCACATGGCCCTGAAGAAGTCCCAGATTTATTCCTCGTTGTGGAGCAGTTGCGACGCGTTGCGCGGCAGCATGGACGCCTCGCAGTACAAGGACTACATCCTCACTCTTTTGTTCGTAAAGTACGTCTCCGACAAGTTTGCCGGTAAGCCCGACGCCGTAATCGAGGTCCCCAGGGGCGGCGGCTTCGCCGACATGATCGCGGCGAAGGGCAACAAGGAGATCGGCGACAAGGTCAACAAGATCATCGCCAAATTGGCCGAGGCGAATGACCTCCGTGGTGTGATCGACAATGCCGACTTCAACGAGGAGGACAAGCTAGGCAAGGGGCAGGACCTGGTTGACACCCTCACCGCCCTCATCGGCATCTTCCAGTCGCTGGACTTCAGCGCCAACCGGGCTGAAGGCGACGACCTGCTCGGCGACGCGTACGAATACCTGATGCGGCATTTTGCGACGGAATCAGGGAAGAGCAAGGGGCAGTTCTACACGCCGGCCGAGGTATCGCGCATCATGGCCAAGGTTGTCGGCGTAGGCCCCAAGACGCGGACGGACCAGACAATCTATGACCCGACCTGCGGCTCCGGATCGCTTCTCCTCAAAGCCGCCGCAGAGGCCCCCCGCGGAATCACCATCTACGGCCAGGAAAACGACCTTGCGACGTGGTCATTGGCCCGCATGAACATGATCCTGCATGGCCATCCCACGGCCGACCTCTACAAGGGGAACACCCTTTCAGACCCACACTTCAAAGAGAAGAACGGCGGCCTCCGCCGGTTCGACTTCGCGGTCGCCAACCCGCCGTTCTCGGCTAAGGCGTGGACCAGCGGTCTCGATCCGGAGCATGACCAGTTCCACCGTTTCGCATACGGCGTCCCACCGGCCAAGAACGGGGACTATGCCTTCCTGCTGCACCTGATTGCTTCGCTCAACAGCAAGGGCAAGGGCGCCATCATTCTGCCGCATGGCGTGCTGTTCCGTGGGAACAAGGAGGGCGAGATTCGTCGCAACTTGATCAAGCAAGGGCTGATCAAGGGGATCATTGGCCTGCCGACAAACCTGTTTTTTGGCACCGGCATTCCGGCCTGCATCGTTGTGATCGACAAGGAGAATGCCCATGCTCGCACCGGCATCTTCATCATCGACGCCAGCAAGGGCTTCAAGAAAGACGGCAACAAGAATCGGCTACGCGAGCAGGACATCCATAAGATTGTCGATGTTTTCAACCGCCAGCTCGAGCTGCCGCGCTACTCGCGCATGGTGCCGGTGTCGGAGATCGCCAGTCCCGCTAACGACTACAACCTGAATATCCCGCGCTATATCGACTCCTCCGAACTGGAAGACATCCAGGACCTCGACGCGCATCTCCGTGGCGGCATTCCGAACCGCGACCTTGACGCGTTGGAGGCTTACTGGAAGGTGTTCCCGTCACTGCGTGCTGAACTGTTCGAGGCCGGCGAGCGGCCCGGCTACAGCCGGGCGAAAGTCGAAGCACAAAACGTTAAGGCGACAATCCTGGGCTATCCGGAGTTCACCGCCTATCGCGACAAGGTCGCCAAGGTTTTCGACGGCTGGCGCGCGGCACGCGAAGCGAAGCTGAAGGAGTTGAAAGAAGGAGCGAATCCCAAAGCCCTGATCGCGAATCTCTCGGAAGACCTGCTGGAACGGTTCGCGGACGTGCCGCTGCTGGATAGGTATGACGTTTACGAGCGGCTGATGGACTACTGGGCCGACGTCATGCAGGACGATGTGTACCTGATCAGTGCGGAGGGCTGGCTGGAGGCGGCGAAGCCGCGGGCAGCGATCGAAGCCAAGGACAAGGGTATCCGTGAGACGCCGGACCTGATCGTCGCGCACAAGAAATACAAGATGGACCTGATTCCTCCGGCGCTGATCGTTAAGCGTTACTTCGCAGCCCAGCAGGCGGACTTGGCCGCGCTGGACGCGAACCGGGAGATCGCCGAGCGTGCACTCGACGAGTTCATCGAGGAGAACAGCGGAGAGGAGGGTCTACTGGCGGATGCGCTCGGCGACACGGGCAAGGCAACGAAGGCGAGCGTCGCTAACCGGCTGAAGATCGCGAGAACGGAACCGGACAGCATTGAGGAAGTGAACATTCTGACGCACTGCATGGAACTGATCGAAGTTGAGTCTAAGGCAGCGCGCGCCGCGAATGCAGCACAGGAGACGCTCGATGGTAAAGTGCTGGCGCAGTACTCGTACCTGGTCGACGCCGATATCAAGGTGCTCGTAGTTGACGACAAATGGCTCTCCAGCGTTCACCATGCGATAGATACTGACTTGCAGCGTATGGTAGTGCTGCTCGGTCAGCGGCTTACAGCTCTCGAGCAGCGGTACGCGGCGACGGTGTCAATGCTCGAATGCGATCTGACAGCTCGCGCCGAACGAGTGAAGCATCATCTCGATCAAATACTATCGGGGCTGCAATGAGTTCGCGCCCTAAGTCGGAACATATCGGGGGGGGCGCCCCAGAACTGCCTATCGAAAGACAACTCTTCAAACACTCGGGTGTTGGCCTCATTCCCTCTGACTGGGTAGTCCAGCGAATCGGCGATATCGCAGAGGTGGGACGCGGGCGCGTGATTAGCCAACGTGAAATTGCCGCAGCGATTACTCCCGAGTACCCCGTCTATTCGTCGCAAACCAGTGACGATGGCGTGATGGGTTACTTGGATTCTTACGACTTCGATGGTGAGTATGTCACCTGGACAACAGACGGCGTGAATGCAGGAACCGTCTTTTACCGTAACGGCAAGTTCAACTGCACGAACGTCTGCGGCACTATCCGACTGCATCATGACAATCATTATCTGGTGTCGAGAGTGCTGGCGCGTTTCACACCGCAATTCGTGTCGCGGAATTTGGCGAACCCCAAGTTGATGAACGATGTACTGAAAGAGATTCGCATTCCTCTGCCAGCCACCGTGGAGGAACAACGGGCTGTTGCGGCTGTCCTGTCAGAATTCGATGCGCTAGTTGATGGGCTACAGAGTCTCATCGCGAAGAAGCGCGCGGTTTCGAGGGCTACTGCGCGACAACTGCTTGCCGGACAACGCCGCTTGCCGCAATTCCGTGGTCAGATGGGACGTTGCCGCGCGACGCCGGCGGGAACAATTCCCGATGATTGGGAACTCTCCTCGCTCGGATCAGTCGCCGATCTATTGACCGGATATCCATTCCCCAGCCGATTGTATAGTGACTCCGGCGTTCGCCTGCTGCGTGGCTCGAACGTTAAACGTGGCTACTTGGATTGGTCAGATGGAATTACTGAGTACTGGCCATCTGTGAACTCTGACGTAGAACGTTACCTGTTGAAAGAAGGCGATCTCGTAGTCGCAATGGATGGCGCACTCGTCGGAAAGAGCTACGCTGTGATCACATCTTCGGATCTTCCTTGCCTGCTCCTTCAGCGCGTCAGCCGGCTCCGCGCAAAGTGTGTTGATGCAAGATTCCTCCCATGTTTGTTATCAGGTGATTCTTTTGCGAAGTATGTAGATTCAGTGAAGACAGAGACCGCAATCCCCCACATCACAAGTCGGGATGTAGACAGGTTCCCTGTTGTCCTTCCCCATCGGATGGAGGAACAGCGGGCAATTGCCGACGTTCTCGCCGACATGAACGCTGAAATCGCGGCGCTCGATCGGCGACGAAAGAAGACACAGGCCATCCAACGAGGGATCGCACAGGCGCTGCTGACTGGCAGGGTGCGGTTAATATGAGCGCGCCGAAAGGACTTGAATGCGACCGATTCTCGGAAGTCTCGCTTTCATTCTGCTTGCAGTCTGCACCTCATTAGCACTCGATAGCAGAACGGTGGAGTACACAAATATCCCCGCAGAAACAGCTTGGCAAGTCGCGATACGGGCCGTTCCTCAGCTTCATGAGGCACATATTGCAAATCGTACGAGAGGCGCAGATTACCGAATAGAATTCATTGTGATGCACCGAGGAGTGCCAGCAAGACAAGTGAGAGTAAACGTTGTTGTAGCGCAAGTGGCTGCCCAGTCCGTTCGGGTTTCGGTGAACCCGAATCGCGCGTTTGGAGCGAAACTTCCGACGCAGAGCGAATGGGACGACTTGGTTCAAGAGTACCTTTCAATCATTGATCGCGAATTTCTCGCAAGCGGTGCAAAGAGGGTTGCGGCGCCCTGATGTCGGCTTCCCATCAATGCAAGATGAGTTACCCAGAACCGTTGACCTGCTTCTCCGGCGGCCAGGTGGGCAAGGTGCTCGTATGAAGGCACATGAGACGTTCGACGCCTTGTGGGAGTACTGCACAGCTAACGAGCGCGTCGTTCCGGCTCCGCAACGGTGGAACGAGCTGTTCCAGATGCTCTGCGATACGCGCCAGCTTCCGTCTGGAGGCTGGGAACCACCCCTTCCATTGATCCTCGCCGCGTGGCACGATACTCCCGCACTCCTGAAACAACTCAGGCTGAAAGAGCATATTGAGTGGGCGGGCGATCACGGCCAACTCGATGAAGTCGGCCGCTTTCTCCGCTCGCTGGACGAGAAGGAGTGGTTTCACTTCGGGGAACTGTAGTCAGGGACCGCAGTTTGCGATGCCGGTTCCGGAAGGGTTCGCGTAAATGGCTCCCGGACGAGGTTATTACCGCGTGATGCTCGGCGAAGGAAGCATGTTCGTCGACCAATGTCTCACCGGCGGATTCATCGGGACAGACTTTGATATCCATCAGGACCTGTCCAACGACCTGCCAGACGATTGGCGGCGTTTCAATCAGAAGTTCATTCCCATCTACCAGCAGATCCACCCCGACAAGAACAAGATCAGCGCCGGCCTTGCCTGCGGTGCGCTGTGGACGGTCTCCAAGGGGATCAACCAAGGTGACCTTGTCCTCTGCCCAGACGGAACCGGCCGCTACCGCGTGGGCGAGGTGAGCGGGGCGTATCGCTACGAACCCGGGAAGATCCTGTTTCATCGACGCCCAGTCCGCTGGTTCGATGTGGCCATCGAGCGTAGTGCGATGAGCCAAGAGCTGAGGAGATCTTCTGGGTCAATCGGAACGGTGGCGAACATCAGCCAATACGCCGAGGAGATCGACGCGATGCTCGGTGGGGCGACGGCACCTAAGTTAATCGCAACCGATGAGACCGTGGAAGATCCTGCGGCATTCGCGATGGAAGAGCATCTGGAGGACTTCCTGGTCGCGAACTGGTCGCAGACCGATCTCGGCAAGGACTACGACATTTATGAAGAAGAAGGACAGAAGGCGCAGCAGTATCCGACAGATACGGGACGCATCGACATTCTCGCCATCAGCAAGGACCGCAAGACACTCCTCGTTGTCGAGTTGAAGAAGGGCAGAGCTCCGGATGCCGCGGTGGGCCAGACGCTGCGCTATATGGGATTCGTGAAGGACGAACTTGCCGAGGCGGACCAGGCCGTGCGCGGACTGATAATCGCGCAAGATGATGACCAGCGCATTCGTCGTGCGCTTTCAATGGTGCCGAACATCGAGTTCTACCGTTACCAGGTCTCATTCAAGCTGGTGAAGGCAGCCGCCGTATGACAAAGATGTTGACCGAAGACGCGGTCATAGCGCGGCTCGCAAAAGCAGTCGTGGACCGGACGGTCGCCGCACTTGTGGCGTCGCTGGATGATATGCACGATTGCCTGTCGGGTGACGATTCCGGGCTGGAATCGGTCTGGGAGGAGGTCTGCGTACAGATCCAGCACGAGGAATCCGTTCATTGGGCGACATACGAGGAAATGGTGCGTGGCTTGATCGACGCAGAAGTCCCCAAGTTGCAGGACTACGAAAAGGCAGCGATATGGTTCCAGACCGATGCCGGTCTGGACTGGGCATGCTCCGAACCCGAGGAGCGTGACAGCGACCCGTATGTCGACGACGACGTAGCCGAGTACATCGTGAAGGCGCTTTACTCCTTCGCGTCGGACTTCGAGCGTGACAACATTCGCCAGTATCTGACGCGCACAACCGAAAGCGACGCTTAGACGGCCTCTATGAGCAAGGTCGGCAAAAAAGAGCGCGAGACGCAGAACCGGCTGATCAAGCTGTTCCGCCAGCAGCTCCAATACGAGTATCTCGGCAACTGGGAGGACCGGCCCGGCAACAGCAACGTCGAAGAAGACCTTCTGCACGCCTGGCTTAATCGGCAGGGACACGACGACAAGCTGATCAACAAAGTCTTGTACGAGGTCAACAAGGCAAAGGCGCTCGGAGGTGCCAAGAACCTCTACGACGCCAACCGGGAGATGTACGCGCTCCTGCGCTACGGCGTGAAGGTGAAGCCTGAAGCTGGCGAGCAGAACGTCACCGTCAAACTCATCGACTGGAAGCACCCCAAGCAAAACGACTTCGCTATCGCCGAGGAAGTCACGGTCGCCGGCGCCCACGATAAGCGACCCGACCTCGTCCTGTACGTCAACGGGATTGCCGTTGGCATCATCGAGTTGAAGCGGTCGATCGTGTCGGTGTCGGAGGGTATTCGGCAGAACCTGGACAATCAGAAGAAGGTGTTCATCCGTGACTTCTTTGCGACCGTCCAGCTCGTCATGGCTGGCAATGACACCGAGGGTCTGCGTCACGGCGTGATTGAGACGCCAGAAAAGTATTACCTCAACTGGAAGGAGCCGTCCGAGGTCGAGAACCCGCTGGACCGGGCTGTTCTCCAGCTCTGTTCGAAGGAGCGGCTGCTGGAGTTGATCCACGACTTCATGGTGTTCGATGCGGGAACGAAGAAGACCTGCCGTCACAACCAGTACTTCGGCGTCAAGGCGTCTCAGGATCGTGTGCGGAAACGCGAGGGCGGCATCATCTGGCACACGCAGGGTAGCGGCAAGAGCCTGATCATGGTTTGGCTCGCGAAGTGGATCCGCGAGAATCAGAAAGACGCCCGCGTACTGCTGATCACGGACCGCACCGAGCTGGATGACCAAATCGAGAAGGTGTTCCTCGGGGTGAACGAGGCGATCTATCGGACGAAGAGCGGTAAGGACCTCGTGGACGTATTGAATGGTGCGGAGAAATCACTGATTTGCTCACTGATCCACAAGTTCGGCGTATCCGATGAAGGAGACATCGACGCCTATATCGCTGACATCAAGAACCATCTGCCAAAGAATTTCCACGCCAAGGGCAACGTCTTCGTTTTCGTGGACGAGTGCCATCGAACGCAATCAGGCAAGTTGCACCAGGCGATGAAGACATTGCTGCCTGGAGCAATGCTGATTGGCTTCACTGGTACGCCGCTGCTGAAGACCGATAAGCAGACCAGCCTTGAGGTCTTCGGCCCATACATCCACACGTACAAGTACGACGAGGCGGTCCGGGACAAAGTGGTGCTGGACCTGCGCTATGAGGCGCGCGACATCGAGCAATACATCACCTCGCCGCAGAAGATCGACCAGTGGTTCGAGTTGAAAACCTCTGGCCTTACTGACGTCGCCAAGGCCCAACTGAAACATCGGTGGGGAACGATGCAGAAGGTCCTCAGCTCGGAACCGCGGCTGAAGATCATCGTGGACGACATCCTGCTGGACATGGAAACGCGTGACCGGCTGAAGAGCGGCTACGGCAACGCTCTTCTCGTTACGAGCAGCATCTATGCGGCCTGCCGCGTCTTCGAGATGTTCAGCAAGACGCCCCTCGCCGGCAAATGCGCGATCGTGACCTCGTACCGGCCGCAGACTGGCGACATCAAGGGCGAGGATTCCGGGGAGGGCAAGACCGAGAAACTCCGGAAGTTCGACATCTACCGAAAGATGTTGGCGGACCACTTTGACCAGTCTGAAGATGATGCAATGAATCGTGTGGAGGAGTTCGAGCAGCAGGTGAAGAAAAGATTCATCGATGAACCTGGGCAGATGAAGCTGCTCATCGTCGTGGACAAGCTGCTGACCGGCTTCGACGCGCCACCCGCGACGTTCCTGTACATCGACAAGGAAATGCACGACCACGGTTTGTTCCAGGCGATCTGCCGGGTCAATCGCCTGGACGGCGACGACAAGGAATACGGGTACATCGTTGATTACAAGGACCTCTTCAAGTCGCTCGAAAGATCAATCACCGATTACACGGGCGAAGCGTTCTCCGGTTATGACGCTGAGGACGTGCGGGGAGTGCTGGCCGACCGTCTTACGAAGGCTCGCGAGCGACTCGAGGAGAGACGGGAAGAGATCAAGGCTCTGTGCGAGCCGGTGGATGCTCCCAAGGACACCGCCGCGTACCTGCGGTATTTCTGTGCCAAAAACAGCGGGGACGGCGATGAACTCGAGGACAACGAGCAGAAGCGCGTCGCCCTTTATAAGCTGGTTGCGGCGCTGTTGCGCGCCTATGCTGACCTCGCCAATGAGATG
>Ga0157369_10000247_pt1 | contig 74752 bp, 98 predicted proteins | sample C25metaG_FD_113461 | JGI IMG/M metagenome (GOLD analysis project Ga0157369, IMG submission 113461) | Corn rhizosphere microbial communities from Kellogg Biological Station, Michigan, USA - C2-5 metaG | ecosystem: Host-associated > Plants > Roots > Rhizosphere > Soil | place: USA: Michigan... | reverse complement strand
CCGCATACGCATCCCCAACCTGGGCTGGGTGCGCATGCGGGAGACGTTGCGATTCTCCGGCCGGCCGGTCAGCGTCACGGTGTCGCGCACCGCCGACGCCTGGTTTGCTGCTATCACCGTCGATACCGATGACACCCCAACCCGCTGCGAAAGCCAAGCAGCAGTCGGTGTGGACCTCGGCATCAAGGCTTTGGCCACGTTCTCGGACCGCACCACGGTTGAAGGACCGAAAGCGTTGAGCGCGCTGCTGGCGCGCCTACGGCGCCTGAGCCGGGCACACAGCCGCAAGCAGAGGGGTTCGGCGAACCGGCGCAAGTCGGCCCAGCGCCTTGCGCGGCTGCACTGGCGCATCGCCAACGTGCGTGGCAACGCGCTGCACCAGCTCACGCACCAGCTGACGGCCACCTGTGGATTTGTGGCTATCGAAGACCTGAACGTCAAGGGCATGCTGGGCAACCGGCGCCTGGCGCGCCAGATAGCCGACGCCGGCTTCGGCGAGTTCCGTCGGCAGCTTGAATACAAGGCAGCCCAGCGCGGTGTCGTAGTGGAAGTGGTCGACCGCTGGTATCCCAGCAGCAAGACGTGCAGTGCGTGCGGCGGCGTGAATGAAACGCTGACCTTGTCGGACCGGTTCTGGGTATGCACCGCCTGCGGCGCCACGCACGACCGGGACCTCAACGCCGCACGCAACATCCTGGCCGAAGGCATTCGCTCGGCCACCCTTACGGTCCCCGGTGCGGGGATGGCAGTCTGTGGAGAGGCCGGCGCTGGCTCGGGTCGCAAGACCCGAACGAAACCGGCCTTGATGAATCAGACAGTTCAAGCATAAGTTGGCCCAGTGGCCAACTTATGCTTAACGGCACAGTATTTCTCCTTTGGATGCTGCCAAGTGAAGGCTTCACCTTGCTGGTGAATGCGTTCGCCGCGGCGGGCGGAATTCCGCCGCTGCTGGTGGAGTTGGTCGCCTGGGCACTGATGCTTCTGAGCTGGCTTCCGGTCGTACTGCTGGGGATTCTTCTGCTGGGCGGCCTCGCTTACGTCTGCCAGCAGTAGGGCCTTGACGTAAAAATTTCGCTGCCTGGGCTAAATTTCTACCGAAAAGTGCCGATAACCGAAACGAGCTTTCTCAATTCACGGTCGGAGGTCAAATTGAAGTATCGCAATCTGCTGTTCGCCGCTCTGGGCATTGTGGGCCTGTACATCGGTATCCAGCTGCTCGCCGTGGGATGGCGCCTGTTGAGTGCACTGGTCCAATTCCTGGCGTCGGTCCGGTCGGACCACGATGCGTTCACCGTCGTAAGTTTCGCCCTGGCCGTGCTGCCTGCCGCTGCCGCCCTCCCCGTGTACCGCGAACTGGTGCAAGACGGCCCTTGGGGTCTGCGGTCATGGAGCGATTTCGCGGCGCTGATGAAGGAGAATCGCCGCTGGTACGGCCTTGCGGCCGCCGGAGGCGCGTGCGGCGGGCTAGCGTTGTACCTATTCCTGACGCACGAGACTCTTGTGCCCCTGGGCTTTGGGCTCTTCGCCTGCTACTGCGCAACGGTGACCGGTGTGGCGTGCTTGGGCTGCCTCCTGTTTGATATCGGCCGAGGACTTTGGCTGCTGGCCCGCGACGGAGGTTGGGCGGTCCGTTCCTGACCGGGCGGTAGTTGCACCAATCAAAGGGCCTCCACATGGAGGCCTTTTTCATTTCCTGGGTAGGTTGCGTCCCATTGTCATCGGTAGACTAAAAGCAATTAAAACGATATACTAAGACCATCAAAATCCACCGCCGGAAATCACAATGGGCCAGGCTAAACTGCGCGGCACGCGCGAAGACCGCATCCAGCAATCCAAGGCTGAGCAGCAACGCGAAGAACCAATCAACATCCCGTGCAAGACCTGCAAGGAAGTCCTGAACGGCTTCACCCTGCTGCACACAAGTCCAGCTGGCGCAGCCTGGCAGAAAGTCTGCGCGTGCGGGGCAACGACCACAGCCGTGGTCCAATGCAAGGGAAGCACGGCCGAGCGCGCGTTCAAGTCGACCCTGGGCATGCTGAAAGAGGTGGCAGGCGACGAGAAGAAGGTTTCCGTGTCGTTCCTCGACAAATCCGTCGATACCGTCGAAACCGGGCTGGTCCGCCTAGGCTGAGCAGTGCGGTCACGCTATACGCCTCCGTCAGCAATAGTTTTCTGAGGTCATAGCATGAACATCACCGCGAACGAAAGCGAGCGCGTCTTCGTGGTTTCGACTGGCAGCAGCTTTGGCTCGCTTCCCTTCAAAACCGTCTTCTATCAAGCGCTGGAGTTGGCCCGCCGGCTGCAACAGGCCGGCAAACCCGCTCCCACCCCGCTCGAAGAAGAAATCGGCACGCTCGCCCAATATCACCAGTATCAATCACTCCTTTCCGACTACCAGCAGGTCAACGACCAGGAGACCTGGTTCGACGACCGCACCCCAGCCCCCGTGCAAGCGGCGCTGGAACGGCTGCGCGCCAGCAATGGGCTCACCCGCCTGTTCTTTGGCGACGCCGAGACCGGGCGGTCGTGGTTGGTCGAAGACGACGTGGTCGGTCGCATTCGGCGCACGCAAGATGCGATGAAGCTTCCGATGTTGGTGGGTAACGCAGGGTCCGATGGACCTATCCTGCTCACTCACTGCATCGTGCGCATCATCGATATCGACGGCGACGGCGAGGTTTATCGCCATCCAACGTTCCATCTCCCAAAGATGGAGCTGAAGGAAGCCGCGTCGTACGACAGACCCTTCGGCTTTACCCATGCGGTGTGGGTGGAAGGCGTGAACGGGGAAATGGAGCTCCACCAGAACTTCAGGTCTCCCGATGACGCCCATCAATGGATGGCGTTTTTGGCCTGCGATACGTACGGCTGACCGTCGTGCAAATCCAGGCTCCAGGCATGTAACAGTCTGACAACCTCCAGAAGCCCTCTTACCCAGGGCTTCTTCCTCTTCCAGCTCCGCGTCCGCCACTGCATACTGCTCGCCCTATGCGCATCCTTTCCTTCATTGCAGGTCTTGTTCTTGTCGCGTTGCAGTCCGCATGCAGCGTTGGCGCGCCGGCGGCACCGGACTTCTCAGCCTGCCCAGAGAATTTCTTCCACGGCCAGGCGCCACAAGCCTCGTCACGCCAGCCCGGACAACTGCGCGCGCTGTGCTTCGACAGCTTTGCCGTCCTCTACTCGGGCCAGTCGAAGACCCCGGTCTACTCTGCTGAGTACCTGACCCGCGAACGCCTGGAGGCCGCCGAGGGGCTTCCTCGCACAAACCGCTTCTACGAAGAAGCGCGGCTGCCGGCCGCTGAACGCGCCACCCTCGAAGATTACCGACACCGTGACGGTGAGGAGACCGTCGACCGCGGGCACATGAGCCCCGCAGCGGATATGCCCAACGCCAACGCGATGGCACAGAGCTTCTCGCTGGCGAACATGGTTCCCCAGGCGCCAGAGAACAATCGCGGTGCGTGGGCGAAGAATGTGGAACGACCCACTCGGCAGTACGCCAAGCGCAGTGCCCAGGGCGTCTACGTCCTGACCGGGCCCATCTATTCGCAACCGCGGCCGCGCACGAAAGGGCCTGGTGAGGTCTGGATTCCGGACCAGTTGTTCAAGCTGGTCTATGACCCGGCGCGCAAGAAAGCCTGGGCCTACGTGCTACCGAACACCAATGACGCCCGCGTCACCGGTGTCATCAGCTACGGTGAACTGGTCCGCCTTCTCGGCATGGAGCTGCTGCCGCCAGGCGCGCTCTAACTCGCGCAGAAATGACGAAGCCCCGCAGACGCGGGGCTTTGCCTTTGTGAGTCACCGAGTTAGGCGAGCTGCCGTGCAACCACTGCTTTCACCAGCTCTTGGCATTCACGTGCGGTGAGCTTGCTGGTCGACTTTGCTGTCAGGTAGGCCTTGCGCTGCAGTACGATACGCGCAGCTTCATGCATGACCGGCCAATCCGCCATCACGTGCGAGCCGTCCGGCAGGCGCCAGGTGAAGTGGTCGCCGAACTGCAGCGGTAACGACTCCCCAATCGTGATGCCGGTCTGAGCGCTCCAGGCCACAATCTTCGCCTCCAGCTCGCGGAACTTTTCCAACTCACGGAGCGTGGCGTCGACAACAAAGCCTGCCGCAGTTTGCCAGCGGTACTTGGCCGTGGAGCCGGCCCACACCGTGCTCAGCAAGCGATAGCCCGGCGCAATACGCAGACCAGCGAGCTGAAGGCGCTTTAGTGCTCGCGTGCCCTGGACCTCTTGAATGAGGGCCGCTTTGGTGCTCTCGAATGTCGAGCCATCCCCGCGCTGGAAGGCATACAAGGCCGACTCACCCGCCCATTCTGTGCTGAGCAGTGTCAACCCGTTCATCGTTGCAACGCGCTTGAGCGGGGCCAGCAGGCGGACATTGCGCTCAGCGGCCCTTGCCTGCGCAACCCACGGCAGCGCACGGCGCTGGCGCCCATCCGCGCTGTGAAACTGATAGCTAGCCACGAGGCCGCGCCACTTGCCTGGCACGAACGACAGCCCTTCCTTGCGCGCCCAGCGAACGGCCTGCTTCACGTCGGCCAGCAACCCGTCGTTCAGCGCGCGGCGCAGCTCGAAGAATGTGCCATCGAGATGCATGGACGCCGGCAGTGCAACACGGAACATGCGTTTGCCGCTCTCCGACTTTTTCTTGAGCGATTCAATCGTGCCCTTCCCCGCCAAGCGCTGGAGCTCTTCCGACGCGTCAATGGGCCACCCAGAGTTCTTGAGCTGGTTGGGCTGAATCCAGCGGCGGCTGCCGTCACTGAGTTGCAGTTCGTGCGGCGTGCGTGCCCCCAGCCACGAAGGGGTCACCACCCGGGCGCCGTAGGCTTCGACCGAGGCACTGAATTCAGCATAGAGCTCTTCGGGAGTTATGTCTCGACGCATTGCGTCACGCCGGTGCTGAGCCCAGTTTGCCGTTCGGACGGGGTCTGCGGGCCAACCGTGCACTTGGAGGTAGACGTTACGAAATTGGACGTGTGTACCGTCTTTGAGTTGGAACGAGTACGAGGCCTCCCGACCCTTCCATTCCGTATCGAGGAGCTTAGCGCCGTGCTTCTTGGCCAGAGCGGCCATGCGCTTCATGCTGATGGGGCCCCACTTCGCGTCAAGAAGACCTTGTTGTTCCAACGTCTTATCCAAATCGGAGGGCCATCCGTGGCGCTGCAGGCCGAGCACGTTCAGTTCGAACTCACGCCCATCGCGATGGCGGAAGGCGGCATATCGAGCGTTGCGGCCGGGGCCAAGCAGCTTCACTTTGTTTTCGGTTGCAAGTTGCTGGCAGAGAGCACGCGCGGCCAGCGGCGCATTCGAGAGCGGGGTCATTCCTGATGTGTCCTAGTGGGTATTGGCTTGCGTAGCAATATACCATAAAACATGTAAAACGCAAGTAATAGACCAGTGCGGCTATGTCAGCACCTCCACGCGGACCAACGCTATACAAATGCTCCCGCCCGGTCACTGGTGCACCCACTCAGAGAACGGGCACCAACCCCGCTAAGCTGCGTCCGGCCCGCCCGGTTCGCACCTCGGAGCTCCAACTTGACCCGCAATTTTTTGAGTATTCACGACCTGGACAACGCCGAACTCGCGGCGCTGACCGCCCCTTCCTTCCGTGGCCTGGATGATGTGCCGCCGATGCGGGGCACCCTCGCCTTCTTGTTCTTGCAGCCTAGCCTGCGCACCATGTCGAGCTTCGCGAACGCCGGGGCACTGCTGGGTTTGTCGCCGGTGCCACTGCGCACAACAGGCGACGCCTTCCGTGACCAGGTCGACCTGGAAGACGAAATCGAGCAGCTCGGCCTGAACAGCAGGTGCGTCGTGGTGCGAATGCCGACGCCACTGCGCCGCGAGCGGTTCACCCATATGCGCGTGCCGCTCGTCAACGCGGGGGATGGCTCGAATGAGCACCCCAGCCAAGCGCTCATGGACATCACTGCCCTGCGCCAGTTCGGGCTGGAAGGCAAGCACGTCGTGCTCATGGGCAACGTTCGGGACTACCGTGTGCACCACTCCCTGGTGGGCGGGCTGGCCAAGCTGAACATGTGCTCGATGGAGCTGCTGTACCCGACGGCGATGCCCATGGCAAAGGAATACCTGCCGGCCGGCGTGCCATGCACGGAGACGTCGTCGGATGATGAGGTGGACGACGTGCTGTCGCGCGCGGACTACGTGTACCTGACGCCGACCCAGTTCTTCAATGCCCCGCACCTGCAGTTCGGCGATAGGTTCTCGCTCAACCTGGCGCGCGCCCAGCGCGTGCTCAAGCCCGGCGCGAAAATCCTGCATCCCTTCCCGCGGTTGACGGACTTGGCCTTCGACCTCGACCACACCTCGTTCGACGGCTACCACCACCAAATCAGCCTGGCCACGCCCGTGCGCCGGCGCCTGCTGGCCTGGCTGCTGCGCGGGTAACCTCCAAAAGCTGGAGGCTGGTCGGCCTGCGCAGAAAGAAAAAGGCCCTGCAATGCTGCAGGGCCTTGAGGTGCACGGTCTCGACTACGTCGAGATGCGCAGAATGACCTGGTTGACCTCGTGGCCCGGCCGCCCAACGGGCACCTCGCCAAGAAAGACGCTGACATCTCCAGTCTTGTAGGTCTTGATGTAGCCATCGGTCAAGCGGCCCACAGGTGTGGCTCCAGGAATGCCCCGAAGGTACTCGCGAAGCTCGTCCACCGTGGCGACCTGGCGAAGCTCCTTGTGTGCTACGGTGGCCGGCGAGCCGACGTCCAATTGGTTTGTCGGCGGTGCAATGCAAACCCCTGCGCCGCTGGCGAAGTGGCGGCGCTTTGCAAACTCAAGTGCTTCCTGAGTGATTTCGTTGAGCGCGTCAACACCGAAGTAGCAGCGAACCGACTCGACAAGCGTGACGTAACACGGGCCATCCCAGTCGATGTGAGCGCGGCCAACCTCATCGGTGCTCTCGGCATTGTCATCGAGCGCAACCAGGTCCGCGTGCGGCATCGACAGGACGTACTCCGTCGCGTCGAAGTCCTCCTCGCCGGCCGGGATAGCATCGTCCCCTTTGCGGCCGCCCCAGACCTGCTTATAGAAGGTACCGGTCATGCGACGGTTGGTGACGACCGCGACGAAGTGGCCCGCTGCGTTGGTTATGGTCAAGGTCCCCGCTTCTCCCTCCGGAAGGCCGGCCAGAAGGCAATCTGCATGGCGGATTGCCTCCGTCAGCATGCGAAGGGTGGCGCAACGGTGACCGAGGTGTGCGACATGACATTCGAACATTGTTTTCTCCTGAGATTGTGGCCTGCGTACAGGAAAGCCCTGTAGTGGCGTATAGCTGAGCGGTCTCATGCAGTTCGAGTGACCGGGAGCGGCGGAACGAAAAATGCCCCGCGGAATGCGGGGCATAGAGAGGAATTACACAGCCGGCTCCGACGTAACGTAATCGAGAGCGCTGGTGTCCACGAGGAGAATGTCATCGCCCTCGGGATAGTTGTTGGGGATAATCCAACCAGGGATGCCCGACTGGTCGGCAGTATCCCGCATGTCCTCGACGCCTGTGAGGCGGATGCCATGCTCTTCAGCAAACGCCTGCATCGCGCGCGCCGACGAAATCACTGGCAACTGAATGTCCGTGGCCACCTTGTACGTGACCACGCGCTTCGAGCCCCCCAACCACCGCCGCGCTTCGCAAAATGCTCTGCAACTGCGCGCGACGAGGACAGCCATGCCGGGCCTTGCAGATGGTCATTCTCCTCATCAAATTCAGAGCAGTCAGTCCCGTGGTAAAGCAGGGTTCCCGCCGCGATAGTCATCATGATTGTCCTCAAACTGTTTGTTTACCTGCGAAGTATAGCCGGTTGCATCCCGGCGCTTAGCGAGCGCCGAGATGACGGAGGGGTGACGTTAGCTTGACAAAGAGGAGTAAAACGATATACATTGCGCGGACAATTCACCAAGCAATGGAGGCCAATATGGCGCTTCTGCCGGAAGTTCAGCAGTACCAAAATGAGAAGGCTGTGCCCGCGCGCAAGCGCTTCGCCATCCAGTTGTTCCGCCTGGCGGCTTTCGTTGGCGCGGCCAGCATATTGGGTGCCGTACTCTCGCCGGGCATCGCGGCGGTTTGGCCAAAGGTGTGGTCTGGTATCGAGACCGTGCCCGATTTGGTGCGAGCTCTCGGCATGGCGGTTGACCAGCAATGGCGCGCCTGGGCTTGGCAAGTGTGGCTGGGCGCCGGTGTTCTATTAGCGATTTGGGTGCGCCTTCTGTCGATTGAGATTGCTCCCGTGGTGCAATTCCACCAGACCAACTTCCGCGTATCCCAACAGTCGTCCCAGCTATGGCTTGACGAGAAGCTGGTTGCCCTTCGGACTGTCCTGTCCTATTGGAGCAGCTTCGGTGCGGTGGGTGCGGTCAGTTTCGTCCTTCGCCCCCTCACGGGTATCAGCTACTGCATCTGCGCCATCACCTTTCTCGTGCTTGGACTTGGAATCAGTTGGCTGTTTGTCGAGGCGGCTGTTGACGCATTCAGCACAATCAATAAGGTCGACCTCAAAGTGAAGTCCCCGCGTAGGGCATCCTTCATAAAGTAGGCCACCCCCACATCAAGGCAACAAAAAGCCCCGCAACCGCGGGGCTTTTTGTTGCGGAGCTGTCAATGCAGAACGCGCCCAAGCCACTGAAGCTTTGTCTGGTCGCGGAAGGTGTTCAAGCCAGGCTGCAGATAGAGCTGAATTTCTTGCCCGCTGGGGGGCTCCGGCTGGTTGAACAGCACCACGGTGGTGCGCTCACTGCGGCCACCAATGCAAGCCTCTACCCGCCAGTGCAAGCCGGACCCACCTAGCGGCTTCACCGCATGGATGATGGCACAGTCGTCAAACGCCGGAGCCTCAAACCCTTGTCCCCACGGGTGGCGCAGCAAGCGAGCTGCCGCTTCCAGCGAGAGCGTCGGCATCGGCCCATCGCTGTAGAGCGTGTTGTTGAGCATCGACGGCGTGATGCGCTCGCTCGCGACCTGGGTGAACACCTGCTCGAAGCCCTCCAGAGCTGCCGCGGACGAAAGTGTCGCCCCCGCCGCCATCGCGTGCCCGCCGAACTTGGCCAGCAAGCCTGGCTGCCGGCGCGCCACCTCTTCAAGAGCGTCCTTCAGGTGGAAGCCGGGGATGGAGCGCCCAGAGCCCTTGGCATAACCATCCGCCAGCGAGAAGATGAACGTCGGCCGGTGGTAGGCGTCTTTGAGGCGCGAGGCCACCAGGCCGACAATACCAGGGTGCCAGTCGGCATTGCCGCGGACGATGGCGCGCATGTCATCCTGGAACGTGAAGTCCAGCACCATGGAGGCGTCGTCCGTCGCTTCCTTCTGCAGGCGCTTGCGTTCCTCATTGGTTTCGGTCAAGAGACGGGCGAGCTTGCGGGCCTGCTTCGGGTCCTGCGACAGCAGAAGCTCAATACCGGCATCCATCGTATCCAGGCGGCCGGCCGCGTTGATGCGTGGGCCCAGGCCAAACCCGATGTCCTGGGTGGTCATGTACTTGGCGGGGAAGCCGGCTTCCTTGATGAGCGCAGCAAGCCCCACGGGCGCTTGGCCGAGGCGCATGCGGTCCAGGCCCAGGGCGACGAGCGCCCGGTTCGGCGCATCGAGCGCAACCATGTCCGCAACGGTGCCCACGGCGACATACGGCAGGAGGAAGTTCAGCGCCGGCGTATCCAATCCCGCCTGGGTCAGCAGCTTCTTCACCATGACGACCAGCCAGAGCGCCACACCCACACCCGCGAGCTTGGCGAGGCCGCTGGGGCAGTCTGCGCGGGAGGGGTCGATGATGGCGAGTGCGTCGGGCAGCGTTTCTCCAGGAAGGTGGTGGTCGGTTACCACCACATCCAGACCGAGAGACGCGGCGTACGTAATGCCAGCGTGGCCAAGGATGCCGTTGTCGACGGTCATCAGAACCCTGGCATCTGAATAGCGGTCGCGCGCGAGGTCAACAACGGAGGGCGAAATTCCGTACCCGTGGACCATGCGGTCAGGCACTACGTACCCGATGTTCGCACCCAGGGCGCGCAATCCCACTACTGCGACCGCGCACGCCGTGGCGCCGTCACAGTCATAGTCGGCGACGACAACGATGCGCTCCCGTCGTTGGATGGCATCGAACAGGCGGCGCCCGCCTACTTCCAGGTCGCTCAGCGGGGTGCGCAGCAGCGCCGGGAGCGTAAGCGTTCCAGCCCTGGCGCCGCGTGCGGCCAGGACCTGGGCCTCCAAGTCGGTCAGACCTGGCTGACTCGACTTCAGAGAAAGGGCCCGGTCAGAAACCGGGCGCCTTTGGAGAATGCAGTTACTCGACATCACGTAAGCTACCTTCACTGTGCTGTTAAACAAGACCTATCCCGTAGGCTAGGTGTTGCTCGAACTGTCTGCTTCAACGAGGCGGGTTTCGGTCAGGCTTTGCAACCCAAACCAGAGCCCCCCCTCTCCACAAACGGACATCCCCGCACCAGGGACCAACGGCTACGGGTTACACCTCACTGCTTGCTGAACTTGGCCACCGACGCGGCAATCGTATCGTTGAGGTCCACGCCAAACTCCTCGGCGCGACTCCTCTCCCGCTCGACACGCTTGTGCAGCGAAATCCGCTTCGGATACTCTTCCTTGGTCAGGCCCATGGCTTCGCAGCGCGCACGCACGGCTTCCCATGCTCCGTACACCGTCGGCTTGCTTGCCAACTCTTCCTGGATGATGGCTTCAACTTCATCCGTCCAGTAGCGCCGCGACAGGCCATGCTCGTGAATAGGTACCCACGGAGCAAAGAACAGCGCGTTGTTGACAACCTGCCACCGGCCACCTGCGCGGCGAGCGGCTTGGGCCATTTCCGGTCGATTGAACACCGTCCACTCGATGTACGCTTGCGCGTACTCCTCGCCTTCCTCTTCCGGAATTTCGCCAACAACGGCCTGGGTCCTAGCGTATAGCTGCTCACGCCAAAACTTCGCCTCGTCGCCGACACGAACTCCCAGGTGGCTGTCTGCCGGCAGCAATTCCTCGCCGCCCTCTTCCAACCATTGCACCGGAACGTTGAGCAGCTGCGCCAGCTTGTCGATGTTGGAAGGACGATGGATGTCCTTACCCCAGCGACGTACCAACTCGCGGCTAACCTCCATCTCGCGTGCCACATCGGCATCAGACAGGCCGACGTAATCCCGAGCAAGACGATACCGCTCACCGACCGTGGTATCCGACGCTTCACAGCGTGCGGCCTTTTCGTTCACCTGAGCTTGCAGGGCCTTGATGGGCTCGTCCTTGTAGCGCGGAAGGCGACCTTTACGAGATTGGTCGGTATCCTCCACAAAGCCCGCTTCCCGCAGGAAATTTCGCTTGCCGACGTTCAAGAACGCCCGCATAGCTTCCACCTGCTCTGCGACTGTATACCTATCAAATTGACTCATATGTCACCTCATCCGCCGCAAGGGCGTGTTTTATGGTTTCCTCTAGAAAATTCTAACGAAAATGCAGCGCACGTCAAGTGCTTATCGCAAAAATTGGTATAAATTCGTGTCAGATTCTCAACGACACGTGGTTTTGTCAAGTTTCATATGCCCTCAAGTTTTGCTGATGTCAAGTAGGTGTGAGCCAGAAAGGCCCACTTTCTGCGTAAGCGTATAGCGGTGTCTAGGCCATAACGCCTACATAGAACAAAAAAACCCCGCTCGAGAGCGGGGCCGGGTGCGAGTGATAATCGCTTAGGGTGACTGCATGTGACTGCCGGTATTCGTGGGCGGTCGTTTGTTGTGTCGATGCGACTTATCAACTGACGCGACGGACGCGACCGAGGCGGCGTGCGCGGGGCGCACCTCGCACGCACCTGGTGCGGCGTCAGGCACGACGGCAGTTGCAGCCTTCACGTTCTCGGGAAGCGTCATCGGGTAGAGAATGCCGTCTACCTTGACATCCGGCATGGCCTTCTTGAACACCGCGATTTGCGCGTTATGCAAAGCCACCATGTCTGCGGCGGTTGACTGATAGAAGGCCTTGTCCGACGCCACCCGTACCACCGCCTCCAGCTGACGCTTGACGCTGGCGAGAGATTCGGTCAACTCGGCATTCTGCCGGGTGAGCTCAGCCAGCTTCGCTTGGTCGACCTGCTCGGGCTTGGCGGCCTGCGGGCGCGAGACGGCGACCTGGGTTTGTTTGTCGCGAGTGGAGGCCGCGGCGGTGGCACGCTCTGCTTCCAGCGCGGCCTTGGCCACCTGCAGCTGGGCACGCAGCTCCTCGACGTCCTTTTTCAGCGCAGTCAGCTCCGCCGTGCGCTGGGCAATGCTGTCGAGCAGCTGGGCTCGCTCGTCCTGCAACCGCTTGACATCAGGGCTCACAGTGACCGCTGCCTTGGCAAGCGCGCCTTTGGCCTCCAATGGCCGGTACAGCGTGCAGTTGTAGGCCTTGCAGTCACGCAGGGCGAGATTGCCGTTGTCGAGCTGGACAGCCTCGCGTACCAGCATCTGGCCCAGTTGAGCCGGGCTTGGCACGCCCACCGTTCGGTTCAAGGTGAACCGCGCGCCGTCGCCGTTCTGCACGGTGAGTTGGTATTGAATCGTGGTGGGGTCCGTGCCCGCCGGAAGCGAACCACTGTAGGTGAGGTGCCACTGGCCGGCGTCACACGCCAGCCGGTACGAGACCCCCAGTTCCCCAACGTGAGCCAGCTCCATCGAGGCGCAGGTCTGCAGGGTTGGCTGGGCTACGGCCGCGCCGGCTGAAACCGCCAGCAGCGCCGCCAAAGCAAAGTTTCGAATCTTCATCGTGGGGAAGGTCCTTGGGTGATGCGAAAGGACAGGCGCCGACTCAGCGGCCGGCGCCAGGATTACTTCTTGGGGAGCACGTACGGCTTGATGCGCTGGACGTCGCGCTGGAACTCTTCCAGCAGGTCCGGGTTGTGCGCAGCGACCTTCTGCTCGGCGTAGCGGACCTCATCGAACAACCCCAGGAACTGGGCACGCGAGGCCAGAGCCCACGCACGTGTGATGTCCTTCGGCTTGCGGTCCAGTTGCAGCAAGGCGCCTTGCACCGCCGACTCGCTGGCCACACGCGAGTCGCCCACCAGCAGCTCAAGCTTGCCTTCACGCAGGCCGAGCTCCGCATTCACGACCGGCAAGGTATCGGTGCGGCCCGCAAAGCGGGAGTAATCCTTGCCGAACACCAACTTGGCGGTCGCGCGCCCCCGGTACGGCACCGAGGCGTAGCCCGCGTCCACCAGCGATTCCTCGTGCGTGTCCGCGTCGTCGAAGAGCTGCAGGCTGAACACGTGCCAGCGACCAGGCTGCTCCTCGACCGACAGGGTGCCGGTGCTGGCATCCCAGATTGTCTGCGAGGCCAGCTGCGCCGGGAGTGCCGCGATGGAGACGGTGCTGGCTTGCAGCGTGCCGGTTGCCAGCTGGTCTTCGCGAACGGGCTGGTTTAGCTTGCGCACAGCGAGGTCGCGGATGTCGACCGTGTAGGTTGGCGCTACGCGGTATGGCGGCGTGCCGTTGGCGAATACCTCGCCTGAGACGGTCACCGAAGGCGCCACCGACAACGGGCTGGTACCTCGGCAGTGAATGACGTACTGGGCAGCTTCCTGGGCGGAGCCCGACCGGACTTGCACGACCGGGGGCGAGCACTCGAGGGTGTCTGCAGCGAAGGCTGGCAGCGCGGACATGCCGCCGATGGTGGCGAGCAGCGCCACAAGCGTCTTCTTCATCATGGGTGAATCCTTGAAGGCTTCGAAAAAATTGGGTTTGTAGTATAAGAACCAATCGCCCGATGCCGAGCGGCTGGAGACCAGAAAGTGGTCAGTGCACCTGCAGGTCGCCTGCGAATGCAAGGCAGGCGTTCAGGAACTGCGCAAACTCGGGGACCGACAGGCTCGACGTCTGCGTCAGGACCTGGCGGACATCCCCGTCCTCGGTGGTCACCTCGATGTAGCCAAGAAACTGCTCCACCAGCCGCTCGCGCCAGTATTTGACCGACCGGCCCTGCTGGGCGGCCAGCTTGGAGAGAATTACCTGGAACAGCTTGTTCTGCGCGGCCGTACGCTGCTTGCCGCGGGCGGGGACCAGATAGACGGTCCACTCCTCCGGGTTCTCCTGAGCTTTCTGAAGCTCGGCGCCAACCGCTTGGTCAGCTAGCGAGCCATACATTTTGACGGTCATGGCCTACTCTCGGGTTGAGGCTGGCCCGGCCAGCCCTTGCGAACCAACAGCTTCCAGGCGGGAGCCCGGCACCTCGAAGAGCTTCAACTCCTTGAGACGCGACGTCGCCGGAAACACCACAATCGGGTCGCGGGCGCCGAGCCGATAGCCGGTCACTTCACCGACCCGGCCGCGCAACCTACGCGCCTCACTCGCTGGCAGCGCGGCAAGCCACGGCTCAGCAAACACGACCTTGGTGCCAACGGCCAGGACGCAGGACTGCGCTCGCAAAGAGCCCACCATGTGTTTCCTCAGGGAAGTCTAATGCGCACGCTTGCGCTGGAATTTCAGCAAATTATACGGTATAACGAGCAAATGTCAAGAAATGCGGCCTCCCACCGCGCTCCAGACCGCGAACCCGAAGGTGGCGAACGCAAGTGCAAGGAATGGCTCGTGCTCCCCCGAGCGCCACAAACCCTTCTTCCCAATGCGCAGGCGGTCGGTTGGCCATAGCCAGGGGATACCCATGGGGTTAGGCGCGTCGGCCAGGATGTGGGTCAGGGAGCCGATTGCGGCTCCGAGCGTCATGGCGCCAAGGATGCCACCCTCGTGCACGCTCCAGGCAATCACCGCCAGCCACAGCGGTGGCCAGTGGGTGATGGTTCGATGGGTAATCAAGGAGCCTCGACGCACACCATTGCGGTAGATGGGAAACTCAATCCAGTCCGGCATGGTTGTGCAAGTAGCCGCAACAGCGGCGGCAATGAGTTCGGGGAGGCTGGCCACGTGCGCGATGGCAGCGGCCAGAAATGCCGCGCCCACACCGGTCCAGCGGTGGCCTCGTCCTGTCATGGTGATTGGCAAAAAGGATGGCGCACCTAGCGCCGATGGACAGTATATGTTGCATGAATGCGCAAAAAACGATATACTTTGCGTCAATTCGCAAACCCTGTCCGAAGCGCCACCTTGGGCTACGGGCTGCCAACAACCCGCCTATGAGCTATCAATCTTTGCTTGCACGCCGCGCGGCGCTGGCCCAGCGCCTGCACGCACTCTCGCAACGCTCTTCCGCGCATCGTCACCTAGCGTACTGGCTGGCCGGCCTGGCCGACTGGGTGTGGCTGCTCCCACGCCCGCCAACGAATCCCGCGTCAGCAAAAGCCATCCTGGGCGGATACGCCCTGGTGCTGGTTGCGCTTTGCTTTGTCATCGGGCCGGTGTTGCGCATCCTCCAGCCCGTTTTTGTCGCCATGGGCCGCTGCCCGGGCTGGGCGCTGCTGCTAGGCGCCGTGCTGCTGGTCAACGCTTGGCGTTATGCCGTCGGCCGCCGCCTCCTGCACCGAATGCAGGAAGTCACCGTACACATCCCCGAATGATGAATCCCCTTATCACCATCCTCGACCCGATTCGCCTGCGGGTCGAATTCCGCGACCCCCGCTGGAACGTGTCGAAACCCGCCGCCTGGGCCTGGCTCGGCCTGGCGGTGGCCGCCGACCTCTTCGCTCAGGCGGTGGCCGGCACGCCGAACTGGATAACGGTTGTGGCGTCGCTGCTGACGCTGACGCTCGGCTTCATGCCGCGCCGCTGGGTGATGGCTGTTAGCGGCCTGTATGTAGGCCAAGCTCTGGTCAGTCTCGCGCTGGTATGGGCGCTCTCCGCTCTCGGGTTGCCGCATGCGGTGATTGTTGGCGCCGGCGTAGTCTGGGCGGTGTGGTGCTGGTTCGCCCTGGGCATCCTGACCCTACGCTACGTGCGAACGCCAAGACTCCGTGGTGCGTAAGTCACCGCGAGTCGACAGGCAAGGCTCCTCCTAAGGTTTGTCCCCCGACACCACCCACCCACCAATCGCACAGAAAAAATGCCCGGTCCACTCGAAAGTGACCGGGCTTGAGCTGCTAATTGCTGACTACGCGGCGACGGCCGCAATGCCCTCTCCACGTTTCTCCGGCGGAGCCTTACGCAAGCTGCTGCGTAGGTCCGCGTCGTCCACGTCATCACGCACCCGCCACAGCGTCGGTTGGTAGAGCGAACCGCCGTCCAGCGCGTACAGGTAGCGAACCTCCACCAGTGAGTCCGGCACGGGTACGTCGACGTTGGGCGGAACAGTCACGTTACCGACTGGCCGCTCCGAACCGTCCTCATCGCGCAACGCCACTTGAATCGAACGTTGAGCGTTCGCCGTCAACACGCGACAGGTGGCCATGGCCCACAGCTTGAACTTCAGGATGACGGACGTGCGACCGTTGACGTAGGTGCCTGAGACTTGCCGGAAGATGAGTCCCTCCCAGTTCTCTCGGCGCGCCTGCGCCAACATCGCCCGCTTTTCCTCTGTCGTCCAGGCCGTAGGCGCCACCAGGGCCGGCTGGCCGCCGAACAGCACCTCAAGGCTACCGTAACGCTCGTAGTACGGCATAGCGCGCACGTCGTTGTCGCGCAGGGTGACGACATCGTAGACGATGTACTCGTCGCCCATAATCTCGCCGTCGACGATGGTTTCCCGCGAGTCATTGAAGTCGGGTTGGGCCAGCGCCTTCTTCAGCAGCCGTTCCGCACCCGTCGTCAAGCCACGCACCACCCCTTTCAGATTGGTCGCGGTCAACCCGCTACGTCGCATCGATACCGGCGCGCGCTCCCCGTCGTACTTGCGCTGGGCGGCCCAGTCTGGGTCCGTCAGATAGTGCTCGAGGTCCGCCTCATCCAACACGTTGGCTCGCATTGGGACGATGCCGACGGCGACCGATGCCACGGGTGTCGCAGGCGTCGGCACCGGTGTGCCAACTGAGGCCGGGCCGCCATAGACAGGAGCAGAGAATGGCATACCGGGAATTCCCGAGGGCGGAATCGTGTAGTACCCATATCCGTCCCTCAACTTCTCACGAATGACATCGACAGCCTCGGCTTTTACCACGCCCAAGTCGCGACCAGCCTTCTTTAACGTGGGCGTCAGTGCGCGTCCGCGCCTGGCGTAGTAGCCCATAGCCCGGTACTCGATGGCGCCCGAGGGAAGGTCGTGCTGCTCAAGTTGCACGATGTACAGCTTGTCGCTCTTCGCGTCCAACTTGTGAAGCGCGGTTTGTTCAAGACAAATTGCACTCATTGTTGCCTCCAAAGGGTTTCCATGCGTTCGGCCGGGTGGCGGAACGCAGACTGGATGTGTGTCCGAAAACGTATAGCGATGTGGGTGGCGCCAGGCAGTCGAGGCTGGCTGCGCGCTATACGAGTCGCAGGAACAGAGCGCGCGCACTTGCGCGTATGCGAACTCAATGGAATCGGAGGAAATATGGAAACGGTTGCTACGGCCGCAGGGCAGGAGCAGGACCTGGTCGATTGGTGTGCAAGTCATGGCGTTCGACTTGTTGTGGGAGAGCACACCCTTCAACTGCAAGACCGGACATTGAGTCGCGCGGGCTGGCTGAAGCTGCTGCAGCGCTGCCAGCAGACGGCGGGCTCGCCTGAGCCGGTTCTTCGCCTGGTGCACAAGCTCGGTGAGAACGCGGGCAAGGCGCGGGTCGCAGACGAGTGCTTCCACATTCGCGGAAACGCTGTGTTGGGGGTGATGTTGGGCTTGGTGCGTGCGGTGAATCTGCCGGCGGACGCCCTCGTTGGCGACCTCGTCGATGTGAGCAGCAGCGGGCCGGAGTCCTACCTGGTCAGCTTCACCAACTTCTGGGTCGCTGATGATGGCGCCGTGGTCGTGCGCAAAGGGCACGTACTTGGCAAGCCAGGGTCGGATGCGGAGTTCCAGGATGTGCTGGCCCAGCCGTTCGTCCTCGGGTTCAATCGCACCTACCAGTGCGAAGAAGACACGTCATCCGGATGGCTCGAGGACCTTGCGTCCGACAGCCTCAGCGTCGCCAAGCTATCCGCGGAGGAAATTCAGCGCTACGGCTCGAAAGCACGCATCGTCAATCGCATCACCGGTGAGGCCGTAGCCTGGCATTGACGGGCCGGTCACCAACAATCGAAACGGCAATTTGCCTCAAGCCTCGCAGGCCCACTCCTTCACCGGGGTGGGCCTTTTCTTTCGACCAGACGAAAAAGGAGCCATCCTGAGGATGGCTCCAGTGAAGAACTACAGTGAAACTCGACGAAGTTTGACCTGGTCGTGCTCAGCTCCGGGTGCGGCGGTTGCGAGTCAACATTGCTTCCACCACCTCTTCAATGGTCGGGCGAATGATGTTCTGCGGAAAGTGCTTTTGCATCTTTGACGTTGCCGCCTCACTTCCCGCATACAATCCAACCGGCCACACGCGATGCTGGGCAAAGAAGTCCCGGTCCAGCGGCTCGTCGCAGATGTTCGCATCCGTGTACACAAACACGTCGTCCATGCCCTTGAGGTGTTTCAGGTTGTCCTTGAGGGCATCCTGAATCCCTTCAGAGCCGTGCGACGGGTCAATGCGAAGGATGACCTCATCCTTAACAGGCAGCTCGTACTGCAGCCATCCCGGCTTGGCTTTGACCCACCCGGAAAGAATCAGCGACCCCTCCAGGTAGCCACGCTTGGCCAGGTTGTTCACCGCCAAGAGCAGAACCTTGCCTTCGCGGTCCGGCCGACCTCGCATCGAGCTTGAGCCATCGTAGACGAAGGTGAACTTCCGCTTGCCTTTGCCACCGAAAACACGCTTGTGGACGAACCGAAGTTCACCGCGAGCGAGGTGGCGGCCGGAGATGCGCTGACCAGGATTCTCGTTCGTCGTCGGTAGGGTGTGGGTTTTGAACATGCGCATCAGCATGGCGGTCAATGCTTCGACCCGCTGTGCGTAGTACGCATCCACGCCTCCTGCTTCGGGAGCCAGGAAATCGCTCTCCTGAGCACGGCCGCCAGAAGCCTGTGGTGCAATGGATTCCGGAACGCCTTGACCCTTGGCACCCTTGCCTGTCGGCGGAGGTAACAGCTTGCCTCCCATCAACTGCGCTTTAGCTCGCTCTTCGGCCTCCCGGCCTTCGTCGTCCGTACCTCCGACCACTTCAGCATCGGCTTCGAACTCGTCGAAGAAGCTGTCGCCCATCTCTGCAGCTTCCGCCGCAGTAGACAGGTCGCCGGCTCGTTCGCCCGCTCCGCTCTTTTCGTCGCCACCCTCCGTGCCTGTGCCCTTACTGCCCTCGGCGCCGTCCGGTGCCTTACCCTTCCCGCTGCCGCCCTCCCCCTCACTCTTCCCAGAGTTTGGAGCAGCGCTGCCGCTGGGCTTGGATGACGAACCTGTTGCTGAGCCAGACCCCGAATCACCCGCCTCACCCGTGTCCGGGCTGGGTGGGGGCTTAAGGTCCGCCTCAAACTCGTCCAAGAACTCCTGGATGACAGGGTACAGATGCTGGGCCGTTGAGCACGCGCAGGCGCGCTGGTAGTAGCTCTGAACGCTGAGGGAAACTGCGCCCAGGGTGCGGGTGCCGTCGCCGTAAGGCTCTTCGCTATCCAGTGCCTCCTGGTCCGGCTCACCTTCGAACTGAATGCAACGCAAGAACAGCGCGCTCGGGTCTTTCAACGGCGCCAGGTCCTCGAATTTCATCCAACTGAAGGGCTCCGAAAGTTCACCCCGTGAGATGTGCTCGATGCGTGCGTCCTCAAACAGATTGAAGAAGTAGAACGGAATGCCGAGCGCAGCCAGGTCCAGGTTGATTTGCTTCATGTCCCGCGGAGTCTCTCGAGCGTGCTGACGCTCATGGCGGCCATAACTGGCGACCGCATGAACAATCCACTCGAGCAGCGCATCCCACGTTTCCTTGGCAAAGTTCGCCTTGAGCCAGTTGACCTTCGCCTTGAACAGCGCGGAAGGTGTCAGCGGGATGGCCCCGCTCGGCACCGGCTCACCGGCCGCCAGGAGGCGGGCCTGCTTGGCTTTCACCTCTGCAACCAGGTCCGCCACCAGAACTTCGGTGGACGGCACGCCGGTGACTTCGGCGGTCCGGCAGAACCGGTCAACCACACGCTCAAGCATGCGGTCGCCGTAGTAGATGGTGTGAGAGCCGCGCTTGCCAACCGGAGGAATCCAGCAGGCCGTGTCGAAGTTCTCCTTCACCAGCACACGGTATTGACCGATTTTGAGCCCTTCCACCAGGTACTGCGTGGTAACGTTGAGTTCGCCTTGTCGATACGGGCGGCGCAATGCCTCGGCGAGCGCCTCGGCTACTAAAAATCCTGCAGACATAGTTTGGTCCTTGAAGTAAACGCACTGCGAAGCCCTCATACGAGGCCTTCTTGCTGCAGCCACGCTGAGTTTGGAAATCTCCCGAGCGGATGCCCGGGAGACGTAGAGACTTCGGTACTGCGTTACTTCACCTTGAATGACTCGTCGACGAGGGTCTTGTAGAGGGCTTCCTGGTCCGGGTCCAGAGGACCCAGCTCGAAATTCACCACTTGAGCCATTTCCGCCAACACTTGCGCCTTGATGACCGGCAACCACTCCTTGACCGTCGGGTACCGCTTACGGTCACGCTTCGCCTTTAGGTGCACCGCCCGGACCACATTGCAGGCCAGGCGGGTCGTCGCTTCCTCATCCAGCGTGTTCTGGTCAACGGCGGTGTTACATGCCGTCAGGAACTTCTGGAACATCTCGGCAAACTCCAACGGCATCTCGTACTTGGCAAGATTCTTTTCGAGAATCTTCTTCGTCCGGTCCGGATTGGTGTTCATCATGATGATGAGGAAACGCCCGCGAACGCTCGGCGCAATCTTGTCCAGGCCATACCGCGCGCCGATGTTCGAGGTGGCAACCACCCAGAGCATGTCGGCCGGCACTTCTGCCGTCTCGGTACGACCGATACCATCGCCCAAGTCGAGGATGCGGCCCGTCTCAATCAGGTACGTGTCCCGGTCAGTCAGCGTCAGGGGTGAGTTGATGACGGTGGCGTACGTCGGATTCATGTTCAGGAATTCGTCCATGCAGAGCACGACTTTCTTCCCTTGCTGAATCCAATGCACTGCCTCCGCCAGCTTGCCCAGAACGGTGTAGACCTGGCCGTTCCAAGCCCGGTCGTGCGCGCGAAACTCCCACGGTTCCATCGAGGGATGCATTTGCATCTCGAGATAGACCGCATCCATCCGGTCAGCCGCCTGGCGAGCCAGGGTTGACTTACCGGACCCGCGCTCACCTGCCAACAGCACGTGCTGGATGAAAGCTGCGTCGTAGAACGTTGCCTCCTCCGGGGACATTGCTGCTGAAACCACCGACATCGCGACGGCTGCACCGGACTTCCAACTCTTCAGCTCGTCTCCCATGGCTTCCAGGTCAGGAACCTGAAGTTGGCTTAGCACGGCCTTTGTGTGCGAACAGATGTTGATTTTGGGTGGCGTGGACGTGAAGCCACGTCTCAACATGTTGAAGAACGCACACTTCGTCAGCGTTGGCACTTTACCGACCCAATTCGAATCCTCACATGCATTGGCGACCGAATTGCTGACGACGCCATCCGCGCGGAGTTGCTTCGCGAGGTGTTTGCCGTCCTCTTTCTGGTCGCCCGTCACCTGGTGGTCGCCGCAGTAAATGGTCCACTCGGGATTGCCGGCCGCGTTCAAACGGCACAGCACGACCGGGATGTACTCATCTGCGCCAACCGTCACCTTGAAAATCTTGGCGTTGGCCAGTTCGATGTTCTGACGTGCTCCGGGGGAAACCCCATCGGCCGCCAGCATGTCGTGGACCAAAGCAAACGGCCCCTCGTACACCGGGAAGACGTTCATACCGGCCTGGTGTGCACCAAGCTTCTGCATGTCGTCGACATTGTCGAACCAATGAAGTGTCATGTTTTTCCTCTCGTTTATCTAATAAAGTTGGGGCGGCCACGAAGGTTTGTGGCGCGCGTATGTCCTACTTGAGCGTATAGCATAGAATACACTAAACGACTACTTTAGGGGTTGGCCGTGAGTCCGCCGCTATACAGTCAGGGCTCCTCGCGCGTGCGGTGGAGCCCAGTTGTATGCAAGCGTGAGACAGCGCTGCAGGCCTCCCCTTTGCCAGGTATTCGTGATGTCCAACCGCCACCCGCCCCGTGTTGTCGAGCCCTACCCGCCGCCCTCCGGCCGCGAGTTCATCCCCTGCTGTGTGCCCTACTGGGATATGCAGCGGTTCCTGGCCGCCGGCGGCCTGTACGACAAGGCGCGCGGCTACCACGTGGCGCCGGACAGCTACCTGGAGCCTGTCGAGGAATGGCTGCCCCGTAAGTGGCAGTACCGCGGCAACCCACCGGTGCCAGTCCTGCTGCCAGACATGTTGCCCACCACCACGTGGGAAGCGAACCTGCGCACCATGTTCTCGGAGCCGGAGTGGGACCGTCTGCGCAAGTTTTGCTACCAGGCAGCGGGCAACACGTGTGTGGCGTGTGGCTCGCGCGGGGAGCCGCACGTGGAAGCTCATGAGGCCTGGCGCTTTGACGAGAAGACAGGAATACAATCCCTCCGGGGGCTCCTCTGCCTATGCCCTACCTGCCATAAAACAAAGCACCTGGGCTATGCCAACCGGATTGGCCGACTGCCGGCGGTCCTGAACCGGCTCAAATGGCTCAACGACTGGGATGACGCAACGCTGGAGCGCGAGCTGGCCAAGGTCGAGGCTCGTCAGGAGCAGCTCTCGCAGCGACAATGGACGCTTGACCTGAGCTTCCTCCGGACCTACGGCGTGCGCTGAGCAAAAACGACAACGCCCGCAGCTTCGCGGGCGTGACGCTATCAGTAGCGTGGCGTTCTACTTGAGCGCGGCGGGCAGCCGGTCCTCGGCCACCATGCGAACGAGAGTGTGCTCCGGGGTCAAGCGCAGCGTCTCAGCCTCGACCGAAAAACCTACGTGGAAAGCAATGCGCAGAGCTTCGCAGCCGGTGAACGGATTGTCCGTGCGGCCCTGGCGCTGCGCCAGGCGGCCAGCTTCCAGGGCACTAGCCAGCAGACGAGCGACCTCGGGCGAAACTGGGTTGGTTGGCGTCATGGTCAGGCTGCCTGCGCGGGGTTCAGTGCGACGCTCTCGCTGGTCGCGGGGTTGAATCTGAAGAGCTTGGCCCCAGCGGCCTTTTCCGCCTCCAAGGCTTCGCCAATCTGACCCATCAGGGCCTCGACTATCTGCTCGGGCGGAACCACGAGGAGATGCGGCTTGTTGCGCGCAACCCGGGCCAAGCGCTCACCCCGGTCGAGCAACCGGCCGGTCGTCCGGAGGAATTCCAGCAGGCTTGTAGGCAGTGGCGCCTCGACGGTACGGTGCGCCGTCCAGTGCTTGAAATGGACATAAACGTCGCACTGCAGTTGGCCGCCGTCAGTGACACGCCAGGCACGGCCATGGCCTCGCAGATTGCGCCACGCGCGCGACCCGCGGGCGCGTCGACGGGTTTCCGGGCGCAGCCCTGCACGCTGGCACCAGTGAGCCCACTGCTTGGGAAGTCGAGCCATTTCAATCCTCGTTCTGTTTGGTGGCCGCATCAGGGCCTTGTTCCGCTTGGGGAGCGTGCTCCCAAATGGCCAGTTCCCCGGCCACGTAGAGCCCGCCCATGAACAGGTTGACGCCCAGACTCATGGCGCGCACAACCTCCCAGCCTTTCGGCACGAAAAGGAGCACCAGCTGCGCTAGAACGACGACACCGAGAATCGTCCAGCGGACCTTCGGATGAAGCCGCCACGACTTGTCCAGATACTGCCGCATTCCGTGCCCCACGTTGATAGTGCACGCATGGTATGCCGCAGAATGAGTAAATGTCAAGAAAAAAGCCCGGCATCTTGCCGGGCAAATGATGCCGCGCTGCGCCTTATGGCTGTCAGCGCGCGGCCTCGTTACTTGGTGCGCGGCGCGCTCGCAGCGGCCGGTTGGTTGGTTGTGGTCGGCGCCTTGGCTGCCGGCGCATCACTGCCCACCTTGTCGGTCTGGCCAGCCTTTTCCGCCTTCGCAGGCGCACCGTGATGCTTGTGCCCGTGGCCGTGCCGCGTGGGGTCGCGTGAGATAGCGTGCTCCGCCGTGTTGGGAGCCACCGCACTGGCAGCAGCAGTTGCAGCGGTCGCAGCGTACGCGGGCGTGCCCAGCGCTGCAATCGTCAGGGCCACAAGGGCCACGCTCGTAAACTTCGTCATCGTGTCGAATCCTCGCTTAGGTTTGTTGGCCCCACATCGCAGGGTTGCCCCGTATAGCGCGGTGCGCTGCATGTTCTCCGTGCGACGTAACAATCTCTTACGGGTTTCCGATGGCGCCACCCGCCCTACCTCGTACCCATGCTCAATTCGCGCTCGTGGCCAGCCTCCCGCTGCTTGCCGCCGGCGGCGCGCTCCTCGAAGCCGCGCTGGGCGCCGGCGAGCTTCTCTTCCGCGCGCCCCACAACCACGGCAGTGCTCTGTTTGAGCTCATCCTTGCCAATGCTGTGCTCCTGGGTGCGCTGGTGCCCGTGTTCCGCCCGATAGCCGTCGTACACCTCCAGCAGCTTGTCGGCAAGGCGCGTGCCGATGGCCGCGCCGGCCATGCCACCTGCGATGGAGCCAAACCCGCCGGTCACTGCGCCCGCCGCCATGCCGCCAGCCGCACCGCCCAGCACGGTAAGGGCCGAACGGAAAATATGCCGGCCGACCTCGTCAGCGGAGTCCCCGCGCATTGCGGCACCCGCGACAATGGCAACAGACCCGGCGGCGGCTGCCAGGCCCGGGCCGCGCGCAAGCGCTTCGCCAGCGGACTGCGTGATGGTCCCCAGCGCCTTGCGCAGCTCAGCATCGTTGCCGATGGCCATGACAGCGTGCAGAGCGGAATCCGACTGCGCAATCAGTCGAGCCGCGCGGCGAAGCGCTTCGGGGTTCTGTGCGACTTCGACCAGGACAGAAATCTTGCCGGCATGCTTGGCGAACGCATCTTTGAACACCTCGCGTGTCACCCCACGTTCCGCCAGCCAGGTCATGGACTTGGCCAGCGTGGATTCCATCTGGGCTCGCATGCCCGTAGCGCCTGCCACGGAGGAGATGGATGCCCGGAATACGTCAGCGGACTTGTCGATAGCATGGCTCGCAAGCACGCGGAAGCCTTGCTTCTCGAGCGCTCGCTCAAGGGAGTAGCCGATGGCTGTCGATTCGACTGGGCCCAAGCCCAGCTTCTGGCCGATTTCGCGCGCGGCAAAGGTCACCTGCGCCCGTGCCTGCTGCAGGAACTCTGGCGTGTGTGACTTGTGCCCGTGCATGTGGGCCCAGTCCTTGGCCACGACTTGGGCTGCCCGGCCGGTGGCCGCATCGCGCGACGTCAGGTCGGGCTTGGCCACAGCCTCTTTCATGTGCTCAAGGAATTGCTGATTCGCACTGGCGGACAGGTGGCCGGCGCCAGGCGTTGTGGCTCCGCGCTCGGTAACGAACGGAAACTCCTTCACATCCCCAATCTTGAAGGACGGGGTGCTCGTGCTGGCGGGGTCGTAACCAAGCGGGTGGCCCGCCTCCCGCAGCTGCACCACCATATCGCGAAGGCGCGCGCGGCCATGTGCGACACTTTCATCGCGCTCTTCAGCCGCGTCACGCGCATCGCGTCGCAGCTTGTCGAGCAACTCAGCCGTGAGGGTCTGTGCCGGGTTCATGGCGTCTCCGGTTAGGTTTTGAGGGCGTGGCTACGCCGGGGGAGCACTTCAGCCACCCGCGCGTTGAAGCCCAGCGTGCGCAGTGCCTGCGCCAGGGCCTCGTCGAAAGCGAAATCTCCGCTGCCCACCACCGGGCTGATGTCACCGGTCAATCCCGCGCTGACCACGTAAGTGCGGATGTCATCGGCGATGGCTCGCGCCTGCATCCAGGCCGACCCACCTTCCAGCCAGTCCGGGTAGCGGAACAGCGCCCAGACCGGTGACTGGAACGGGTGGCCAGCCTTGAGTTCGTCCAATCGGAGGTAGAAGTCCGGCGAGCGACGGTCGTTTGGCAGATGCAAGGCTGGCACCTTGTCCGGGTGGGTGTAGTCGAGAAGATGCATGTAAGGCTCCAATGCCCGCGCGCAGCTATGCGTTCAGGCCTGCAAGGCGGGTCCGTTGGACTAAAAGACGAATGGCAGCGTCGAACGCTGGTCGACGAGTATAGGAAGCGCGCAGTCGCACCCAAGCCGCTACAAGTACGAAAAAATGCCCTCGCAATCGTGTAGATGCGAGGGCATGAGACAACAGTAGTGGAGGCTGCCGTCAGCAGAGGTCGTTGCGCTTGAAGTTACAGCGACCGAACGCGTCGTCCTCGCCACCAAATCGCTGGCCGGCCAGGGGCGGTTCCAACGGCGTGTCGACGGCCGGCTCCATGCTCTTGGGCGCCGGACGAACCAACAGCCCGCCGAGTCGATGCTCCGTAAACGTCACGTCGCGCAGTTCGACAGCTTGGGACAGCTCAAGAGCACCAGTCATGATTTCGATGTCCTTGGATGAGTCCGTGCTCGAGCGAGTGCCGCGAATCCCAACCTTACCTTCGGCGTCGGTGCCGAAGTAATAAAGCGTGTTGGCGGCCCAATCCGGACCGGCGTTCTCTTGGTTCTCGCGGATGCTGACGTTGCACTCCGGTTCCTCGTAAAAGGAGGAATGCGTGCCAGTGGCAAGCATCTGCCCTGCCTTGCAAAGTGCGGCGGCCAGAGCTTCCGGGGTATCGCCTTCGACGTCGATGATGAATTGTTTCTTGAGCATTGCCTTCTCCTTGCACGGGGCAGTTGCGCTCCGTTTGGTTGATGTATGACCTGCAAGGCGGTATAGCGTCGAGGACGAAACCCCAAAGAAAAACCCGGTGCAGCGCACCGGGCTTGGAGAGGAATCGGCTTAGCCGACCCAATAGGCAGTTTCGCGTTTGCCGGTCGGGCCTACCAACGTACCGGTAAGGGCAACCTGGCTCTCTGGCTGCAGTAGCAAGCGGCCGCCGATGCTGACGATGGAAAGCTTCACCTCACCGTTGGTGTCTCGAACGAGCGCGCGCGGAACTGCGGCGGCGCCATCCAGCGGGTCAGTGGTGACCTCCATCGATACGGACAGACTCTCCGGCTCGACTTCCTTCAGCGGCTCCAACCCAACCGTCGGCGCGAACGCAGTGAGTTCCATGGTGGCCTGTCCAGCCATACGGCGCCGGTCATCAATCAAGAAGTCGTGGGTATCCAACTGGCCGTTGTTGCCATAGGATTTCCAGTGCCCGACAGGCTGCCACGTCGACGTCCGATTGGTGTCATCCACGTGATGCAGCGGAACCATTACCGTGTAGGGAACCCCTGCCTCCGGCGGAGACATGTCGAACATCAAGTCATCCTGCACGTCGCCAGGCCCGTACTGCGTGTCCGGCTCTTTCCCGCCTTCCGACCAGATGTAGCCAACGAAGTCTTCACGCTCGATTGCAGCCTGGACCGGGGGTAGACGGGCATACAAATCCGCCCATGTTTCCCCGGCAGCCAGGGCCGGCGCTTCGCACGTCACCACGGGCGTCGCAAGGGCAACGCTGAGGTTGTTGGCTGCCTCGACCAGCGCGGTTGTGGAGACACTCCGAGGCTGCGCCGGATGCGATGTGGCGGCGATGAGCACCTGATTGGCAAACAATGCGACCAAACCAGATGGGTTTCGAGCCAAAATCAATTGGTTCTTCATGATTGTCCTTCGGATGGATGCGTGGGAGTTAGCGCAGGCTGAGCAGACGCGCGACCTTCGGGTTGACGCCGCGGGCGGAGGCCTGCGGCGCAACGGGATGCGCACTGGGAACAGCGTGCACGTCGCCGCCAAGTCGCCAGGCCGGCGCCACGCGCCACAGGTTGATGGGCCCAAAACTGAGCATCGGCCAGCCGATTTCGGCCTTGGCCGTGGGGGAACTGAGATTCATGGCATGTTTCCTGTTTGAGTAGTGACCTATGTGGACAATCCACAGCCGGTATAGCCACTACCTGGACACAACCATCAGGACGCCACGCGCCAGAGCCCATAGCCGAGCGCGCAATACATCAAAGCCGACACCGCCCCGATGCGCACATCTGTCGATGAGGGAATGCTGGAGAACAGCATGCAGGCCACGACGTAACCGCCAACGAGCCAGGTCAGATACTGGCCAGCCAGGAAAGCCGGAAGAAGCCAGAATGCGAAGGCAAGCCATGCCACGCCTAGCAGCGCCAGGGGAGCGAAGGCTACGAACGCTGCATTGAAGATATTCAGGCCGGTGAAGCCGACCGACCCCAGAATCCACCGGTTGCCCTCGCGCCGCGGGAGGAGACTCACCGAGACGGGTTTGGCGCGCAGCACCAGCCCCACCACATAGTGGGCCGCCTCATGCATGGACGTGCCGACGAGCGCCAGCAGCGCGATACCCAGGCCCGACGTCCTGACCCGGCGCAGGAGATAGAACCAAGCGGCCACCAGCAGCCAGCTCGGAATAGCGTCGGAACGGGTGAGCGAGGTCAGCGGGTCCATCATCGGTGCCAAACCCGCCCGGCCGCACCGGTGTCCACGTGCACAAAATTTTTGCTGTCGTAGATGCCGACGCCGCCGGCGGACAGTGCTTGGAACAACCGCCCCAGATAGGCAGCAGAAAGGCCTGGAATGCGCAAATCGACGGCTCGACCGTACATGTGTTGGGAATCCTTCGCGGCGCCTTCGGTGTGCTTGTTGGTCTTCCTGGTGCGGTACGCGGACAGGATTTGCAGCGGCTGATTGTAGCCATACTGGCGCAGGTACCGCTGAGTCCAATCCAGGATGGCCAACAGCCGCAAGTCCATCTGCACCCAGTCATTGGCATGGAAGTCGCGCAGGAGCCAGCACAAGCGCGGATAGGCGTCCTCGCGCCAGACGCCGTTGGTCATGAAGTCGATATTGAGCCGCTCGCCGGTCTCAGGGCGATAGAGGTCCAGTCGACGGACTCCATTGGTCAAGTCGAATCCAAGGTCGGCAGCTTGGGCCTCGCCCAGGAAACCAGTGGGGAGCCCGAAGCTCCCCGTTGTGGCTCCTAGGGCCAGACCTGCTTTCAGGAACTGGCGCCTATCCATGTCGCTCTCCTATCGGGCAGCCTCTTCGCGGCCGTCTGCCACTTCCTCGACATACGTGGCGAGGCGGCTGCGCTCGCCGCGATTGAGAATGAGGTGCCCAGCGTGTTGCCAGGGCAGCATCGTCTTCACCGCCCACGACAAGCCCGAGCTACCCTCGTCCAGGAATGGGGAGTCGATTTGGCTCAGGTTGCCGGTCAGCACCACCTTGCTACCCTCGCCTGCTCGCGTGAGCAGCGCGCGCACCTGGCGGCTGGTCAGGTTCTGGGCTTCGTCGATGATGATGAACTTGCCCTGGAAGCTGCGGCCGCGCATGAAGCTCATGGAGGCCACTTCGACCTTCTGGCGCAGCGAGTTCTTCGGGTCGGTCAGGTTGAGCACGGAATAGACGTCACGCAGCGTGCCGCCAATCCACGGGTCCATCTTCTCCTGCTCGCTGCCGGGCAAGAAGCCAATCTCCTCACCCATCGGCACGGTCGCGCGGGTGATTAGGACCTCGCCAAATCGCTCGTTCTTGACCTGCTCGAGACCGGCAGCGACGGCGAGCAGCGTCTTGCCGGTGCCCGCCGGCCCCAGCATTGCAACGAAGTCGATGTCGTCGTCGTACAGCAGCGACATGGCCAGGGCTTGCTCGTTATTACGCGCGGTGAGCAACGACGGCTTGTCCGTAGGCAGGGTCATCTGGTAGACGACCGAGCCATCCGGGCCGCTGGACTTGACGCGCCACAGACGGGTTTTGTGTCGCACGGTGGTTTCCACCAGGAACGAGTTGACCGGCAAACTCAGTCGCAGGCTCGCGCATTGCTTGCCGCCCTCGCGGAAGAACGAACCGTCGGGGTCGGACTGATGCTGGGCCCAGAAGCCGCCGTCGATAGCGATGAAGCCTGCGGGCAGAACATCTTCGTCGACGAGAACGCGGTCATTGCGGAAGTCTTGTGCAGCGACGCCGCACGCCATGGCCTTGACACGCAGGTTGATGTCCTTGGTGACAAGAACAGTGCCCGGTTGCTTGGCGGCCAACTCTTTCGCGCATGAGAGGATGACGTTATCCGCAATGCGCGAATTGAGCGTGCTCGTTTTCTGCAGCGGCGGCTCGATAAAGTAGAGTCGGCCGGTTGCGACCCCATGCGAGGCCTCGGACAGCGAGAACCCCTCAGCCATCGTGCCGTGCGGCAGCAACGCGTCCAGCGTGCGCGCCACCTGTCGGGCGTTGCGCGCGAGGTCGGTCACCCCGGTCTTCTTGCCATCCAGTTCTTCCAGAACGACTAGCGGAAGGTAGACATCATGCTCGTCGAAACGAAAGACCGCGGTCGGGTCGTGCAGCAGGACGTTGGTGTCCAGAACGTAGTTCTTGCGCTGAGTTTTCGACTTGTTGGTGACAACCAGCTTCGGGCGCGGCATGCAGTCTCCTGACTGTGAGTGAGACCGGTATAGGCACGCGCGCAGGGGTGTTTTAGACGAAAAACGCCCCCAAGAAGCTGGGGGCGGGAAGTGGGTAGTTGACCTCATGCTGCCAAGAGTTCGCGCTCGCAAGTAGCCAGAGCCGCTTGCGCCATATGCAACACACCTTCCCGCGTGTGAGCGCCGGCGAGGTAGCGATTGCGGTGGCAGAACACGGCCTCAGGTTCCCCACTGGCGGCTGCCAGTGACGCGCCTTCAAGCCCAGCCCAACTCGATGGAAATTTGATGCGCAGGGTATTGTCAGGATTGACCGCCGCGCGCAACTGCCACTGAACGCCATCGTCCACCGGGTAAGCCACCAGCTTGACGTCGGGCATCTCATCTTTGACGATGGACGACCACGGCAGACAAGCATTTAGCAGCAGAAGCTGGCCGCCCAGGATTTGACGCGCATCGCGAACAGCGCGGCGCGCCAGGACCGTACCGGCGTGGCGTTTGATGAAGTTGGTCAGCACCACCTGCGCCAAGTCCATGACCAGGGGGAACACATCTTCTTCCTTCTCCCACCAGGTCGTATTGAAGCTGGCGATGAGCGCGGAAAGCGACGGTCCCGCAGTTCGCACCTTGACGCCGCAGTCCGTGGCGTCGATGTAACGAAGGACCGCCTCGTCGATGTGCCGGACAACCTCGTCCACGCCATCGTCATCCAGCGACGAAACGACCGCGCGTACTGCTGCAGCGCCGTATTCCTTCCAGACCAAACCGGCTGATGCGTACGGCCATTCACGTGCTTCCGCATCGCGAAAGCCAGCACCTTCAGGTTGGTGGTGGTCGAACAGACGTCGCGCGGGGTCATAACGCCCGCCCACATCGATGAGGAACGTGTCGGTCTTCCCCGCTTCGGCACGCAGCACTGCTGCATCCCGCGTGCGGAGAACGTCGACGTGTCCGTAGGCCATGCGCAGCGTAGCCGCTGCGATGGTCTCATCCGCATGAGCCTTGCGGTCATGGGTAATGATTTTGATTTTTCGTGTCATTGTTAGCCTCGTGAGTTGTTTCTTTCTGTTGCCTCTGCGCCCGTATAGGCTCGCCGGGCCTCCCGCTAGCACGGGAGGAAGAAACAACTGCGCGTCCGGCCTACTTGGCCAGCCAGCCCACGCGCTTGAGCTCGGCCTTCGAAAAGGCGTAGAGGATGGGTGCGGCGACCATGCCGGCCGGACCAAAAAGGGTCTCGAACGTGAAGAGCACAATCAGAAGCTCCCAAGCCTGCGCGCCGATTTCGTGGCCCTGAATCCGTGCGGCGATGAAATACTCCAGCTTGTGCACCACTACCAGGAACCCAAGCGCGGCCAACGCGGCCGGGAACGCGACGCCGAGCGCAACAGTGCAAAGCAGCGTGTTGGAGATGAGGTTGCCGACAATGGGCAGCAAGCCGCAAACGAACGTCACCACCACCAGCGTTTTCGCATACGGGATGTGCCAGCCAACCAGGGGCATGACGCACAGAAGGAACACGCCGGTGAGCGCCGCATTGAGCGCGGCAATCTTGGCTTGCGCGAAGGCGACATTGCGGAAAGCGCGACTCAAGGAACTCCACAAAGCCAGCCATGCAGCCAGGAACGGCGGCTGGGTGCCTGTCGCATCCTTGTGGGCCGCTACCAGAACGCCGACCAGCCAGCCGATGAGCGTCAGCGCCAGCGTATGGAGTGCGCTCGTGCCCACCCCGGCGATGATGTTGGCGTGCTCTTTAAGCGCGCCGGCCAGGATGGTCTTGCACTGGAGCAGCGACTCGGGCACCAGGCTGGCGACACTCGGCGGCAGGAAGCGGCGGACGTGCTGCAGAGTGTCCGCGATGGTCAGCATCAGCGACGAGACCGATTCCCCGGCCAGGAAGTGAACAACGGCCCCGACGATTGCGCCCAGGGCGGCCAAAGACCCCAGTCCAATGAGCAGCGCGGCCAGCAGTTCATGCGAGAGAGCGCGGCGTGGCAAGGCGTATCCGCGCAGCCAGGCCAGCAAGCCTCGCGTCAGCACGAAGGATAGGAGGCCGGCCAGGAGCGCGGGAATCCCGTGCACCAGGAGAACGCCCAGGGTGCACAACAGAAAAATGCTGTAAGCGGCGACGATGGGGAGGGAGAACGGCATGGTTTGGTTCGTGTGTGAATCGGGGAACAACAAGCCGCTGCGAGCGACGCCGGCAGCGGCTTTGGTCGACTGGCACCCGTCAGCGGGGCCAGAGGCTGTGGTCACACTTGGCTTTGCCCTTAGCGAAGAAGTTGGTGCAAGCCAAGAACTGCTTGCCTGGACTCTTTGAGGCCGGCCCGCAAACCCGGGCGACCATCTCGCCCTTTTTGCATTTCGGGCACTTGTCACCGCTGCTCACGCCATCAACCACGAGCTTGCCGGTGGGCGCCGCAACCTTTTCGACGGGTTTGCCATCCACGTCTTTGTAGACCGTCTTGCACTCCCCGTTGGAGCAGCCGAAGAACCAGCCATACTTGCCGTTGATGTGCATCAGCGGCGACTTGCAATTCGTGCACGCATGCGTCGTCGCCTTGACCGTCACCGCCGGCTTCTTGCTCTTGTCGATGAGCGACTTACCCGCAAACCAGGTTGGGATATCGCGCACGATGTCGGTCAGCCACTTCCCCTGCGCCGTCATGAAGGCGCGGTAGCCCGGCTCACGCGTTGTGCGGATGTCGTCCATGGCCTGCTGCCAGAGCGCCGTCATGTCGGGTGCCGTAATCTGGCGCGGCAGCGCGTCGATGAGCTGCTCGCCGAGCTCGGTGGGCGCGATATATTTCTTGTCGAGCACAATGAACTTGCGCCCGAACAGTTCGCCAATGGTGGCCGCTCGCGTTGCCTCGGTGCCGATGCCGGCGTTCTCGCGGAGGACGGCCTTGAGCTTCGGGTCCATGACGAACTTGTGCACCGCTGCCATCGCGTCGACCAGCGTACCTTCCGTGAATCGCTTCGGTGCCTTGGTCGTTGTGCTGTCGACTCCGGTGGCGCTGAGCTTGATGACGGTGCCCGTGGCCACCTTGGGCAATTCCCGCGCGACGTCATCTTCATCTTCCTTGCCGCTCGGGAAGGCGTCCTTCCAGCCGCGGCAGGTGTAGACCTTCCCCGTGGCGCGGAACAATTCCCCAGCGCACTGCAGCTCGATTTCCGAGAAGAGGAACTCGGCCACTGGGAAGAACTGCAGCAGGTACCGCTTGGCGATTTCGGTCCAGACGAGCAGTTCAACGTCAGGCAGCCCGGCCAACGCGGAAGCTGTCACGGGTCGCGGTGCGATTGCGTGGTGAGCGGTGACCTTCTTGTCGTTGAATGCCTTGGATTTGATGCTCGGGTCGGCCTTGCCTGGCGCAGCGCCGAGGTCTTTCACGCCGGCGCGCACGATGCCGCTGACGATGGTTGCCGCCTCCGCATGCTGCGACTCAGGCAGGTATTCGGTGTCCACCCGGGGGTACGACGCCAGCTTTTTCTCGTAGAGCGCCTGAGCGTACTTGAGCGTGTCCTGTACGCCCATCCCGTACTTGCGGGACATGTACACCTGCAGGGTCTTCAGGGAGAACGGCAGCGGTGGCGCTTCCTTTTCCTTCGTGGATGCCACTGACGTCACCGTGGCGCTGCCGGCCGCTTCACAGGCGCTCGCGATGCGGTTTGCCTCCTTACGGTCAAGTAGACGGCCTTCCGCATCCAGGCGGGCATCCTTGTCGCGGTCGGGGCTCCAGCTCGCCTTGAATTCCGGCACGCTGGCGAGCTGGATGAACGGAGTGAAATAGTTGACCGGGATGAAGGCGCGAATCTCCTTCTCCCGGGCAACAACGAGCGCAAGCGCCGGCGTCTGGACTCGACCAACCGTGAGCAGTGCATTGCCGCCGTTCGCGCGCGAGGCCTGTGTACAGCCACGCGTGCCGTTGATGCCAAACGACCAATCAGCATGGGACCGCGCCAACGCCGACCAGTAGTAGCCCTGATACTCCTCATTGGGCTTCATGCCCTTCCAAGCTTTGGCGACAGAGGCATCGTCCACCGCGTTGAGCCACAAGCGCATGACCGGAACCCGGCAGCCGGCCCAAAGCAGAAACTCGTCCTGCAGCAACTGCCCTTCCTGGTCAGGGTCACCCAGACCAATCACGTCCGTAGCACAGGCCAGCAAACCCTTCAGGGCCTTGAGCTGCTGCAGCGTGTATGCGGTCTTCTTGGGGTCCTTGTCTTGCCGTGGCCGCAGCTTCCAGCCGCCCAACGGCGGAATGATGGGCAGGTCCGACACGCGCCAGGTCGCATAGGCCGGGTTGTACTCGTGTGGCTCCACATTTTCCAACAGGTGGCCGGAAAGCCAGGAAATCGTGAAGTGCGCCACGTTGATGTGGGTCCGACCAACCGGCGTGGCAACCGTACCAAATTCTCGGGACAGCCAGGCGGCAAGCGTTTTCGCAACGGAGGGCTTCTCCGCAATGATGAGTGTGTTCTTTGGCATGAGGGCTCCGGCGCGCACGAGAAGCCGACGCGCGGGGTGGGGATGTTTGCGGCGAACTCGATACGTATAGCGCAAAACATGCAAAAAGGCAAGTATGGGGCACGGATGCGCTATACCGTGCCAGCCACCGCCCAGGGCTGGCTCTTTTGCTATCTACCGCCCCGTCATCCCGGGGCCGCTTTATTGCCGGCCGCTGGCGCCGACCGGTCAAACAAGGAGTATTCATGCACGAACGCCACGCCGACCCTCTCGACGAGGCCACCGCGCTTGCAAGCAGTGTCACGGACGCCGCCATTGAGGAGGTGCGCCGGGCCAATGCGCCGGAGACGCATCCGGATTTCGACGGGGAGACGTGCGTTGATTGCGGCGAAGACATTCCAGCGGGGCGCCTTGCCTTGGGGAAGATTCGCTGCATCAATTGCCAGCGCATCCTGGAGCGGCGCCAGCGCCAGTCCAAGCAGTTTGGACGCCCTCAAACCGGCTTTTCCTGGCCGGAAAGCGACACCTGATTTGTGCCTTGCAACAAGGCTGTCAGGTTCCTGAGATGGGGCTTGTAACGTTAACGTTACAAGCCTGAAAGTTAACGTTACATGGCGAGCTGTAAAGTAAGCACACTGCCAGGAGGAATTGCTCAAAAAATGAGCATAATGTGCTTCAAACGCCATATTAAGGGCGCGGCAGAGTTACCAGACGGAAATCTGGCCGCGCTTGAGTTGACAATTAACGCGTTACATGGTACATTACGACCCATTGCAGACAGGTGCAATCACATAAGGATAAAGGTCATAAGATGAAGCAGTCCACCGCCGTTACGCTCACGCAATCCTCTCTCCTTCAATCGCTGTCGGCCATCGCCGATGCCAAAAGCGAAGACCAGTGCGCGAGCGCGTTGGTCGCTGCGGCAACGCTGATTCAAGGCGCAATCCAGGCCGACCAGCCGGTGGACTCGTTCAATGAGGCGCTGGGCGCCTGCCCGGACAATCTCCGGCCGCAGCTGGCGGCAACGATGGACCGCGCGGTGAGCTTTCATCTGCAAGAGGACGGCGGCACGCTGGGCCTGTGGCTGGTGCCGGTAGTGCTGCAAGCCGACGACATTCTGCCGCCCGTTCTTCCGCTGGAAACCGCGTCGATGCACGCTATGCGCCTCAACGCAGCCCTGCTGAATCAATTCAAGCTGACCCGTGAGCATCTGGCCGCGTCGAGCCCGCTGGGCTGGACCTTCCTGCTGCCTGAGCTGTACGCCTACGAGCAATTGAGCGCGGCTGACATCGGCGAGCTGATTCGCCTGCCGCAACAAGCTCGCGCCAAGGTGCAAGGTGGCCGCCGCGACATTCGCTTCTGGACTTGCGACGAACAACCACGTGAAGACGCGCGGACGCAACTCTATTTCCTTCCGGTCGTCGCATACCACCCCGCGCACGCACAGGTCGGAGTACCGGCCGCAAGCGAGGTGGTTGTGCAGCGCTTGACGACCTGGATTCGCAAAAGCCTGCCCAATTTCAACGAAGAGACGCTAGCCGTACGCGTGGGCAGCCAACCGCAGCCGTTCGCTGTCGGCCTGACGGCCGGCACGCGTCTGCGCAGCGATGTGCGCTTCCGCGACATCATGTCGGAAGTAGTGCAACGCTCGGGCGTGGAACCGAATGGGATGGCGGCCCTGGTGGCGCCCTATTCGACTCAGAACCGCGACGGCGAAATCATGCTGGGCGTGTCGCTGGTCTCGCGTCTGACGGGTTCCCGGGTGGCGACGGTGGCGCTACCTGTGGAATCCAATACAGGCAGCGAAGAGGTCGCACTGGCAACGTCCCTGCTGAAGGAAATGGGCATGTTCTGCACGCAACACCATGCTGCGCCCATCAATACCTTTGCCTGCCAACACTGCGGTGGCATCCAGTTCGCCAATCCGGCACCGGAGGTTGTTCGCCGCGGCGTGGAAGGACCCGCATCGAACATGCACTGACCGGACATAGCCGCCCCGGCCTATGGGGCGTTGCGGCCGGTAGCGCCGATTGAGACCGCCCTCACCCCATGACTGACGTAGTACAAGCGCGGGAAGCCGCCATCGCGGCTGAAACCCAGGTCGAGAGCACGTTCAACGGAGTTTTGGACCGCCTTCATGCGTTGAACCGCCGTCTGCTGACCCTGCATACGGCCATCAAGCAGGCCCAACCCGTGGCACCGGGCTCGGTGTGCCTGGAGATGTATCCCTGCGGGCCACGCTGCTCTGGCTGCCCGCACCCACGGTGGGTGAAGTATTCCTGGACAGCGGGGACCGACACTGCGCCAGGGGTACTCATCAGCGTGAACCTGGATGCAAAGAAGCGGGACCCCATTCTTGCGCTCGCGCGCAAGGAGCCGCATTACAAGGCGACCGCAACTTTGATTCGGGAGGCCAAAGCTATACTGGCCGAGCGCACGAAATTGCTCTCGGCTGTCCGGACACTGCGCTTTGTCGCCAAGCCGGGCTCCTTAGCCAATTCCCATGATTAAGACGCTTCTGCGAAAGATTTTCGGGGACCCGTATGCGTTTCGTCGCATCGACTACCCTGGTGTTCCAGAGCATGAACTGCCTGAGACATTTCAGGATGTCGACCGGAAATCGCAAGCGCTGAGGCGCAGGCACCGGCACCGGAGCAACCGACTGGTCGCTGCTGGAGCTCGGGGCTAAGCTGGCCTGTCCGGGAGAGCTGGAACCTCGTGGCCACCAGGTTCGATGTGGAACTCCGATTCGCCCCAATCAGTAGCCCTCTCGCTTACCGCCATGCTCCGATTTCTGTTGCTGGTAGTCGCCTTGGCCTTGTACGGCGGCTATTCCCTGATTCACAGCTTCGCGACGCCGGCCTCCGCGCCGGCACAAGCTGTGGCCGTGCAACCGGCGCCTGCGACGCAGGCCAGCCCATTTAGCACGCACGGCGCCATTGACCTGGTGGCGAACGCAACGTCCGGCTTCACCGGTCTGAAGCTCTTGCCCCTACCTGACACTGGCTGCAGCCCAAGCGCCTTGCCGCCCGAGAAAGCGCAAGCCATGGTGGAGAGCCTGCCCCAAGCCCAACAGATGGCCCTGGCCAAGCTCTTGAACATGAGCGCCTCAGTCTGGACAATCCAGCTGTACGATGGCGTGCACGGCGCAGGCTTCTGTTTGCCCGCGCATGACAAGCTGGTGGTGCTGCCAGGAATTGCACTCCCCTCTCAAGAATCCCTGACCGAAATGGTACAGGGCGCGACCGCCGCACAATGAAGCTCCACATCCTCTCTGACCTCCATCTCGAGTTCTTCGATTTCGCCCCGCCTCCGACGGATGCTGACATCGTCATTCTGGCCGGGGACATCTCGACCGGAACGCACGCCGTGCCGTGGGCGGCCAAGGCCTTTGCAGGCAAGCCGGTGCTTTACGTGCCCGGCAACCACGAGCCCTATGGGTACGAGCTGGCGGATTGGCGTAGTCGCCTCACCGCCGTTGAGGCGCAACAGAGCGTTGTTACGGTGGCTGACTGCAAGGCAATGACGGTGCCCCAGACAAACGGGCGCGCGGTACGCATCCTGGGTACGACCCTCTGGACGGACTTCGCACTCTTTGGAGCTGGCCAGAAGGAGCATGTCGCCCGGCTGTCAGAGCGCTGCCTCTTCGACTATCGTGAGATTACGCATGAGAACCGTAGGCTCCGCTGGCAGGACACGGCTGAAATCCATGAGCGAAGCCTTCGCTGGTTGAAGGAGCAGTGCGCGGATGCTCGCGCACGCGGCGAGACCGTTGTAGTAGTGTCACATCACGCTCCGAGCTTGAAGAGCTCCGCCCCGCGCTTCTTGCATGACCCGGTGACCGCAGGGTTTGCCTCGGACCTGGAGGCCTTCGCGGACGAGTACGTGACCCTCTGGGTGCATGGGCACATGCACAACAGCTCCGACTATCAGCTCGGCAACTGCCGCGTGGTGGCGAACCCGCGCGGCTATCCGGACGAGAGGTCGAACCCGAACACCCGGTTTGAGAACCCCGAATTCAATCCCGGGTTGGTAATGGAAGTCTGAGCGGCACTACACGCCCGGCCTACCGACAGACTGGCGCTCTTTGCTACCACACCCATCACCTGCTTGGAGTAAGCCATGACCCGCCCCGCCCACATTCAAGCCATGCTCGATGAGCGTAAGCGCACCATGGCTGAGTTCACTCCGGACCACGAGCCGCTGGTTATCTATGCCATCTATCGTGCCGACCTGGAAATGACCGCGCCTAAGATGGGCGCTCAGGTCGGACACGCTTACACGGACGCTCACGACGAGGCCAAGATTCAGCGCCCCGATATCACGAGCAAGTACCGCGGCACTGGCCACGGTACGAAGGTCTTGATGTACGCCAAGAACGAAGGCCAGTTGATTCGCGCTTATGAGGATGCTCGCAAGGCGGGCCTGCCCTGCGTACTGGTCATTGACCGAGGCGACGTGAAACTGCCGCATTTCACGGGAGACCCAGTCATTACGGCGGTCGGTATCGGTCCGGTCTACAAGAAGGAAGCGAAAGACATCACCAAGCGCTACTCGTTGGCGAAGTGATTGGAGTACATCTCAAAAAGAATGACCGCCACGTGGGCGGTCATTCTTCTTATGGCGCGTAGGCCGCTGTTGTAGTCCGCGGCAGGGCCATGTACTCGACGAGGACCGCCATTGCAGCGGCCACGCCAAGGCAAATCGCCGCCTGGTAGCCCTGGGCCCGCATCAGCTCCACCCACTCCTTCTGCTTATCCGACACCGGAGCGTCGTTCGGCGGGGCAGCCTTGAACTCAATCCAGAGCCCAAAGAAGCCGCCTCGGGCTACCGGCAGAAACAGGTCACTCACGCCGGCGCGCACGCCCTGCTGCTTCAGGCGCCAGCCCTCAAACGCATTCTTGCGCGACCCGCCGTTGGGGATATGAATCAGCAGAGCACCAACATCCGGAAAGCGTGCACGAAACTCGTCTAGCAGCTCGACCTGCTCATCCCCTTCCGCCTCCCGCTTGCCCCGGCGGCTGGCTGGTTTCGCCGCCTTGGGCACTGATTTGGCGTCAACCCAGCCCCGCCGCAGTGCCTCGTCGTACGAAACACGCACTAGGCGGCCTCCGAAACAGCCGCACTGTCTGCCGGTGCCACGTCCAAGATTGCGGCTTCAGTAGCCGAGCCTTCCTCCTGCATGGCCCCAACATCGGCTTGAGCCTGGGTGGGCGGCTCCACCAACGAGACTGGTACGCCAAATGCGACCATGATGCTGGCGGATTCGTCCGGCACCTGCAGCGCGACGAACGTCGAGACGCGGATGGCTTGTGCTTCCGCCTCGAGCTGGTCCAGGCCGGTCTCGAGCTTGCGCAGCTCGGCCTCGTACGCCTCGCCGTCCTCATGACCGAGCGCGCGCAGGGAGACGGTGGTGTCGCGCACACGGGCCTTCTCCGCCGTCACCGATTCACCCTGGCTCGTGCGCAAAGTCCGGAAGCGCGTCTCCAGCGTCGCCAGGTCTTGCTCGGCCGGGCCACGGCTGGGCAAGCCAGCGACGCCGGTTCCATACAACGTGGTAAGCCCGCGCATGCAGGCAAGCCGGCCTTCGATAGCGGGCAGATTGGCATTGAAAGCGGCGATGCGTACCTGATTCTCGACGACCATCAGGAGAATTTGGAGGTTCTCCAGCTCAGTCAGCAGCTTGAGCGCGGCATCGCGCGCGGACGCCATCCGCCCCCTCACTTGGTCGGCGTCATCGACGTTGGCCGGAGCCACCAGGTCGCGGTATTCGGCGAGGCGGCGACCGCCAGACGCCAGAGCGTCGGCCAACCGGGTTTGCAGCCGGAGCCAGAATTGAAGGGGATGAGGCTGGGACACGTACATCGAGACGACTCCTGGAGGAAGGGATAGCCCACCACGGGTCGACGAGTTAAGGACACTGGGCGGCATGAAATGCTGTAGCATGACGTATATCACAGAACGCGCTAGATGGCAACGAAATGCTGCCGCAAAGAGAGCGAACTGCTGGGTTTGCTATACGAAGCAGGTCAATTCTCATCAATCTAGGTCCACGGGCCCTCGGCGAGGAAAACACTATGGTGAATCGTGCAACTTTGGCTAGGCTGGCCACGGTAGAGTGGCTTGGCGCCGGCTTTGGGCTGTTTGGCTCGATGTTGGTCGCCCTGCGGACAGACGCATCCGGCTACGGTTTTCTGCTGTTCCTGGCGTCAAACGGTTGTTGGCTGTGGTTCAGCTGGAAGCGTCGGTCATGGGGTTTGTTCACCATGCAGGTCGGCTTCAGTATGACCAGCCTTCTTGGCATCTATCGATGGCTCACCTGAGCACTCGAACGCCCTCCATCGCGGGGGGCGTTTTCATGCGCTGTGCCGCGCGCGCTATACGGGGATGGCCTTAAACCACAACAAGGAAACATCGTGACCATCACCGAAAATTTTGCGCTCGCCATCAACCTCCGCCATCTTTACATGACGGCTCCTGACGGCACAAACAGCATTAATGTGACTCGCCAGGGTCAGTTCTTCCGGGCAGACGTGAGCAACCGCATGGTCTCAGCTGACCGGCAAACCACGGCAGTAAAGCCGCTGGCGTTCGAATGCAAGGAGGAGCAGGAACTCTGGTACAAACTGCTGGGTTCCGCACCATGGCTGCCCCACGCTTTGGCCGAAGCGCCGCACCTCTTCGAACGAGGGCTGGCGCTCCGATGCAACATGATGCTTGGCCTGCGCGATAGCGAACTCCAGGCCAAGCGAGATGAGTTTGCACGCCAAACCTGGCTGATGTGGACCACGGTTCTGAGCGCCCTTGGGGCCGAGTGCGTGGCAAAGTCCACACCTGCGCTGCGGGTTCCTTCCACGGCCAAAAACGTCGCTCTGTGGCAGTACATGGCCAAGGTGAAGTTGCCTTACGCGAAGGAGCCGGAACTGATGCATCTGCAGTTCTTTCCGAGCCCGGTCAAAGACCGCACGTGGCTGATGCGCACTTACGCGCCTGCCCCGACCGAGGAAATCTTGACCGCCAACCAGGACGCCATTCGTGGCGCCGAGGCAAAGCTCGAATCCCTGGGCATCCACATTGAAGACGTCACCCGCGGCAGCAGGCTCTTCCTGTAACCGCCCTCCCGAGACCGCACTTGTTGCGGTCTTGTTTTTTCGCGCCGGTGGACTACAGGTGGTTCGCCAAACGCTCCGCCGCCCGGAGAACGTTCGCAGGGAAGGCCGAGACCCCGCCGCCGAACCGTATCTGTGTGGCCTGAACCTCAATCGTGCCGGGTGGCAGCTCCAGCAGCCCCTGAACAAACGCCACGAGGCCATCGGTTGTGATGGATGTGTTGGCCGGGTCGGCGTCACTGAGTGCGCCACCGTGCTGCTTCCAGCGGGCCAGAATTTCGTCTTTTGTCATGCGCGTTCCATTAGTTGGGCCATATCAGGCCGCAGCTAGGTAAATCGGCCACTGCTTGTACTCGCGGCCTCCCAGCCGCGTGCCGCCCTTGTCGCGCTTGGTGCCGCCCTGCTGCTTGAAGAAAAACGCCACGCCTTGTTCCTCGCACTGGCGTCGGATGGCCTCCGCCCAGGCCGGGTCCATTTGCCTGGCGCCGGGGCCGGATTCGCCACCAACGATGACCCAGTGGATACCCGTCAAGTCCAGCTCGCCGAGGTCCTCGAGCAGCGGCTCAATCGAGAGGAAGCGCACCTTCGCCGGCGTCCTGCGCAGAACGTCGATACGTCGCAGTCCGTGCTTGCGGTTTTCGACGGTGACACCCAGCCAGACGTTGTCGTAGCCAGCTCCCCAATCCGGAGGCAGGTACTTCGCGATATTCGGCGCGCGCTTGGTGAGAAGCTGCCAGTCCAGGTGTGGTGTTTGGCGAATCACATCAAACAGGCGGTCACGCTGCCCGAGCGGAGCATTCTTGTCCGCCCAATCGCACATGCTGCCGGCAAAGACGCGCCGACGTCGGCCGTGCTCCGCCTCGAAAGCCGCATACGCTCGCTCCCAGCGCAAGGGATTGCGCCAGTTTGCGTTGCTCATGGGGCGAGGACGGGCGTGTGGGCCCCAGTAGTCGCCGCCGGTCCGACGGTCCATCGCTTCCGCATAGCAGTGGTCGCAGCCAGGGGATACGGCTGAGCAGCCCCACCATGGGTTGTGCGTGGAATCGGTCCATCCGATGTCGGTAGTCTCTGCCATCGTACGGGCTCAGGCAACGGACGGCGCGGTAGCGCCGTCCTTGGTCCCTTGAATTCCATTCGGCACGTGGCAGGCGGGGACATATTGGCGCGCCGATTCGACGTTGTGCAGGCCGTCGTCAAAGAACAGGTCCGCGTCCAACGCATCGAGGAATGGCCCCTTCGGCAGCCCGCCGCAGAAGAACGACTCGTCGACGCGCACCCCCCAGGTGCGGAACGTCTTGAGCACGCGCGCGTATGCTGGCACGCCGCGAGCCGTTACCAGCGCGATGCGCAAGGGCCGGTCGTCCCGGTCGGCAAAGCCAGCTTGGATTTCATGCAAGCACTGCAACACCGCCTTGAACGGTCCATCCGGGAGAGGGATTTTGGCTTTGCTCTGCTCACTTGCCTGGAACGCAGCCAGGCCTTCGAGCTGGTTGACGCGCTCGGCCGAGTCATCGAAGAGCACCGCGTCGCCGTCAAAGGCAATGCACAGCGTCGACGACGAAGCCCGCTTGCCGACGCGGGAGTTGGGGATGACGCTCGCGCTGGCGATGCCGCAGGCCAGGGCCTTTTTGACCTCGACCGGGTTGGTGGACAGGAACAACGTCACGTTGCCGGCCTTGGCGATGCGGAAGCGGTCGCCGCCTGACGTGAAGAACGCGCGCTCGATGTCCAGGTTGTAGTGGCGCACGGAATTCATGACGCGCGCCCCGGCATCCAGCGTGTTGCTCGACAGCAGCAGCACGTCCACCTTGTCCCGCTGGCCAGGCGAATTGAGTGCCAACAGCTTCTTCACCAGCGGAAATGCTACGCCAGGCCGCAGCGGCTTGTTCTCGTTGGTGCGCATGTAGAGGTCGAAAGCCTCAGGGCCCTCGCGCTCGTAGATTTTGTGCCCGTCTTCCAGGTTGAACAGGGCGCGACTGCTGACGGCTACGACCAGCATAATGCCTCCAGGCGGAGGCACTCTCCGCAAATGGCGATATTTGGATAGGCAAAGTATATCGAAAAATGCAGATATGCGCAATGCTCCATTCAGAGGGGGCCTACACACCCGCACCTTGGACGCCCGCCGGCGGACCGCGTTCAAAGCGCTGCGCGACACACACCGCTCCCCCTGGCTGCAGAAATCACAGCACCCCCCTAGCGAGGATGCTCCTCCCAGGGAAATCAAGGCTGGAGCGGCGTCGGGACGCCCTTTGAGCATATCCTCACTACTGAATATCTATGTTTCTTTTTAGGCGGACGGGCACCGGTGCAGGCCTCAAAATTTTCTGGAAGCGTATCCAAGGAGAATTTTGACCAACGTGTTTTGTGACCCCCCTCCCCTGTGTTCTGTGACCCCCCTCCCTTCCGGTGTTGCGCGATTGGTATACCGTAAAGACAAATAAACGCAAGTCGTGTATTCTGGCCCCCCTCCCCTCTTCGTTGGATTTGTCCTTCGTGTTGCCCTCTGCCGTTATTGGCCAGCCTGCCTTGGTGCAGGACACTTGGCTCAAACCGAACCTTGTGCCGGGCGCCGTCCGCGCTGCGCTGCCCTACGAGTTCGCACGCTCCGCCCTCTTTGCGGCCCAGCCGGCCAACCTGAAGGCGAGGAAAGTCTTCACCAAGGAAACCGAGATTGCCTCCGTCGCGGGCTTTCGGATTTACCAGCGCACCGGAAAGCAGCTCACGCAGGCCGAGGAGACCCTCTGGCTGGAGCTGCTCAAGCTGGCGCTGAAGCAGCCGGCCACCGTTGATGCGTCGCGTATTCCGGTGTACTTCACCGCGAACGGCATGCTCAAGCAGCTGGGCAAGTCGCAGGACAGCAAGAACCGGGCGGCCTTGCGCGCGTCCCTCCATCTCTTGGGAGATGCGCGCATCCGTGTCGAGCGAGAAGACGGCGCCGATTGGACGGCAAACCTCATCGATATCGGGACGAAGCCGCAGTTGTCGGATGTGACGATGGCGGTGTACATCGACCGGGCGCTGGCCACATGCCTGTCATCGGGCTACACGCTGGCAAACCTGGAGCAGCGCCGCGCGCTGAAGGACAACCCGTTGGCCCAGTGGCTGCATGGCTACTACTCAAGTCACCGGGCACCGGCACCCATCCACTCGTCAGCGCTGCAGCGCTTGTCCAGTTGCGACCGCATGCGCGCCAAGCTGTGGGAGGCCAAGCTGCAGGCCGCGCTGGGCGAGTTGAGCACCGTGACGGGCTGGGTGTGTGAATACGACTCGCACACGTGCGTCGTGCAAGTGGACCGCCGGCTGGCGCCACCCAAACCCGCAATCCAAGCGGCACTTCCGTTCGATGACGATGATGACATCTGACGGCGCGCGCTGCCGCGCCTTACCAGCTTGCGCGCTTGAACAGGCTGAGCTGGTTGACTCGGAACAGACGTGCCGGCCGCTGGTTGCCGCCAAGGAACTCGTCCGTGGCCAGCAGGATGTTGGCTTCGTCAGCGGCTTGGCCGGGCGCGGCGTCGGCGACCTTGATGCCCAGGCGGGAGCGGAAGGTGCCGCGGGAGACCTCTTCACCAAAAATCTGCTCGTAGGTGCGCTGCAGCTGCGTGAGGGTGAACAGTTCCGGCAGCAGCCAGCACGGCAAGGTCGAGTAGCTCGACTTGTTGCGCACGCGCTCGACAGCCACCTGAATTTGCAGGGCGTGGTCAAAGGCCAGCGCCGGCAGTGCGTCCACCTCATAGAAGTGAAACACGTCCTCGCCAACCGCTTCCAGTTCATCCACCGGCATCAGCGCCACGTGCGCAATGGCCACGGACCAACCGCGCGGGTCCCGGTCGGGTCCGGCGAAGGTCTGGAGCTGCTCCAGGTAGCGCGGCGCCAGCCCCGTTTTTGCTTGCAGCATGCGAAGCGCCGCCTGTTCGAGCGAGCCGTCGGTGTCCGTGTGGATGTAGCCACCAGGCAGCGCGAGCCGCCCGGCGAAGGGCGCCTTGTCTCGCTTGTGGAGCGCGACCTTCAGCTTCCCGTCCGCGAGGGTCAAGAGCACGACGTCAACGCTGACGTCCGGCTTCGGGTAGGTGGTCTTCATGGGCAAATCTCCTTGCTCTGTCGCCATGGAAAATATTTTTGCATAGATAGTGGGAAAATTCAACTAAGTGCGCCTATACTAGGCACCAGGATAGTTGAAGTTATCGACTAAGGGGTATAGACGTGATTCAAATCCTCGCCATCAACAAGAAGTACGCGGCCGCGGTGGTGCCCAACAAGCCTGTTGGCCTGAAGACGCTTCGGTTTCCCGGCGGCGAAATGCATGTGACGGTCGACGCTGGCAGCGCGGCCGACGAACTCGTGATTCGTGCACACCTGCCGAACTCCGATGCCGTCATGACGCTGCTGATGGTGACCGACGCGCTGCGCCGCTCCTACCCGGGCGTGCCGGTCGCGCTCGACATGCCTTACGTGCCGTATGCCCGCCAAGACCGCGCAGCAAACCCAGGCGAAGCGCTGAGCGCCAAGGTGTTCTGCAACCTCATCAACGCACAGGGCTATGCCCGTGTGGTGGTGCAGGACCCGCACAGCGATGTCGTGACCGCCCTCCTCGACCGCGTGGTCGTCGATGACCCGCTGCCGGCGCTGCGCCGCATCGTGGAAAGCCTCCCGGATGCCCCTGCCCTGGTTGCGCCGGACGCCGGCGCGCGTAAGCGCGTGCAGAAGCTTGCGAGCGCCCTGGAGCTGGAGGTGGTCTTTGCCGACAAGGTGCGCGACACGCGCACGGGCGAAATCACTGGCACCCAGGTGACCGGTGACCTACCGGCCCGGCCGCTGCTGGTGGTCGATGACATCTGCGACGGCGGGCGTACGTTCATCGAACTGGCCGCCGCGCTGCGGGACAAGCAAGACACGCAAGCGCTGAGCAAGCCCCTCTTTCTGTACGTGACGCACGGCATTTTCAGCAAGGGTCTCGACCCCCTGCTCGCCGACTACATCGCTGTATTCACCCGCAACAACTGGACCGACGACGGCCGTTGCCAAGTGGTCTAACCCATTCCTCAGGAGAAGAACATCATGAACGCACCCGAGACCATCCAAATCGAGAAGAACGGTCTGGTCCCCTTCAGCCTGGCCGACTTTTACAAGACGGGCCACCCCGCGATGTACCCGAAAGAAACGACCAAGCTGGTCGCCAACTTCACGCCGCGCTCGGCGAAGTATGCGCCGGTGCTGCCGCAACTCTTCGACGGCAAGGTCGTGTGGTATGGCCTGCAGGGCTTCATCAAGGAATTTTTCCTGGACCTGTTCAGCCGCGAGTTCTTCGGTGCGAAGACGAAGGCCCTGGCGGTGCGGAAGTACAAGCGCCGCATGGACAACTCGCTAGGCAAGGGCGCCGTGTCGGTGACCCAGCTCGAAGCGCTGTATGAGCTGGGCTATCTGCCCCTGGAAATCCGCGCGCTGCCGGAAGGGGCTCGCGTGAACATCAAGGTGCCGCCGGTCCTCTTCATCAGCACGCACCGCGATTTCACGTGGGTGTCGACCTACTTCGAGACACTGTTCAGCAGCGAGAACTGGAAGCCGTCGACGGTGGCCACCATCGCGTTCGAATTCCGCAAGCTGCTCACCTACTTCGCCAAGATTACCGGCGCACCGGAAGACTTCATCGACTGGCAAGGCCACGACTTCTCGATGCGCGGCATGAGCGGCGTGCACGATGCGATGCGCTGCGGCGGCGGCCACGACCTGTCGTTCACGGGTACTGACACGATTCCGTCCATCGACTACCTGGAAGACTACTACGGTGCCGACTCGGACAAGGAAATCGTCGGGGGTTCGATTCCGGCGACCGAGCACAGCGTGATGACGTTGCGCATCCTGCTCAAGCTGATGCACCTGGCGAGCAACCCCGCCAACGCCGGTAAGCCAGAAAAGGCCCTGCGCCGTATCGCGGAACGCGAAGTAATTCGCGAGCTGGTGACGCAGGACTTCCCGGCCGGCATGCTGTCCATCGTCGCAGACTCGTTCGATTACTGGAACACCATCACGGTGGTGGCGCGCGAGCTGAAGGACGAAATCCTGGCCCGCAAGCCCGATGAGCTCGGCCGCTGCAAAATCGTGTTCCGTCCGGACTCGGGCGACCCGGTCAACATTCTGACGGGTTACTTCGACGATGAGCTGGAAATCGGTGTGGATGGGAAGCCCTTGATGGTAGACGGCAAATACGTGCTGGCCGAAAGCCGGGGCACGGATACGCTGATGACCATCACGGAAGCAGAGCGCAAGGGCTCGGTCGAATGCCTTTGGGACATTTTCGGCGGCACGATGACCGACAAGGGCTACAAGGTGCTCGACAGCCACATCGGACTCATCTATGGGGATTCGATTTCGCTGCCACGCGCACGTGACATCATGCTCCGCCTGGTTCGCAAGGGGTTTGCGTCGTGCAACGTCGTCTTCGGCATCGGCTCGTACACGTACAACATGCTCTCGCGCGACACGTTTGGCTGGGCCATGAAGGCCATCTACGCGGAAGTCGATGGCGAACAGGTTGCCATCTACAAGGACCCGGCGACCGATGACGGCACGAAGAAGTCAGCCAAGGGCCTGCTGCGCGTCGAGAAGGAAGGCGACGACTACGTGCTGTACCAGGAGCAGACGCTTGAGCAGTTCGATGGCGGCGAGCTGGTGCCGGTGTTCCGCAACGGCGAGCTGCTCGTCGAGACCACGCTGGCTGAGATGCGCGCCCGCCTGCGTGCATCCTGGACGTGCCCGGAGCCTGGCTCCATCGTTTGGTAATCCCCACAAGGGGACCGCTGTAAATCAAATCCCCACAAGTACATCTTGTGGGGATTTGTGGCTTCGCGCGAGCATAACTGGCAGCGGCTATACGGTTGAGCAGCAGTTGCTGCGCTAGGCCACAATCCACAAGGGAAGGAAGCAATGAAAACGACTGAGAAAATGGTGCTGTTCTGGCGTACCGCCGAGATTTACTCAAACTGGCATCCTGCCCCGTTCTACGTCGACGGTATTCGATTCGCGAATAGCGAACAGTACATGATGTGGGCCAAGGCGCGCCTGTTCGGCGACGAGAAGAGCGCGGCCGCGATGCTGACCGTGACGGACCCGAAGGACCTCAAGGCCATGGGTCGCCGCGTGCAAGGCTACGTCGAGGCTGTTTGGGAGCGCGAGCGCATGCCAATGATGGTCCAAGGGTGCTACGCCAAGTTCTCACAGAACCCAGCAATGCGGGATGCGCTGCTGGCCACGGGGGACCGTCTCCTGGTCGAGGCGAGTCCGTCCGACGACATCTGGGGCATTGGCCTGGAAGAAAGCGACCCGCGTGCGCAGGACCCGGCACAGTGGCAAGGCCGCAATCTGCTGGGTGAAGCGTTGATGCAGGTCCGCGCGACGCTACGTGCCGAGATGGCACACCACGGGCAGCCCGCAGTTGGGGTTTGACGCGCAGGTTCTATACGGGTGAGGTCACACTCACCCTACTTAGGAGGAAAACATGCGCATTCAAGCAACGGTATACGCCATTCCCACTGGCGGCGGAGCGACAAGCAACCTGGGCACGGCCACGGTCATCGTGAGCGATTGGCAACAGACCGATTCCAAGGTTCTCGAAAGCCTATGGGCGGCCGCACAGGCCAAGGCGCTGGACCACTTGTGGGACTCGCGCCTGGACACCACGTCGACGCCCAAGGTCGAGATGCAGGCCCTGCCCGCATGGTTGGTGGTCAACGACTACGACGCTGAATCTGGTCACAAGGCCCGGTTCGTGTTCGATGTCGAGTCGCGGAAATTCCTTGGCCTTCAGGTCGTGTTCGCCTCAGGCTGGCTTGATGCGCCCGAAGAGCTGGCCACTGACATCCAGCAGGAAGTCCTGACCCGGACGGACGCACTGGTCGAACCTGACAACTGGCACGACATTGAACAGGTACAGACGTGGCGCGAGTTGCCTGACTGGGCGCAAGCGTTGGTGCCGCGCTACTGACGGCACAGCAGCGCCCCTCACAAGCCCCGACATCGTCGGGGCTTTTTCTTTGAACACATCTTGGCGGTGAAGTTGATGCGGCTGACGGTCATTGGAAAAGTGGTTGACGAAATGGCGCTCCAAAGATATAACTCAAAATATGCAATATGCCCATAAAATGGCGCTGGACGCCACCTGCCCATGAGAAAGACATCGCGTTGTCTGGCGGCCGTGCTGGCCGCCCTGACCGTTCTGCCGGCCGCCGGCCATGCCGAAGAAGCTTCTGTCGCCAGCGAGCGCCTGCTCGATGTGACCATCCTCGGTGGCACCACACGTGTGCCGCTGCAGCCGGGCAAGGCGCTGCACCTGGCCAAAACGGTCCACTTCGCCTATGCCGGCCCGTGCTTCACGTCGAGCGACTTCGCCGAGCTCCGTGCAGGCGTGCTGACGGGCCACGATGCCGCAACGGTTTCAAACGCTGTGGATGCGAGAGCGACCTCTCGTCACGCCCACCGACCTGCGAAAGCCGAATCCGTGACCTTGGAGTCGGGAGCCTGGTCGTACGACCTGGTGGTGACCCCGTCCGTTGAGCCTGATGGCGTGGTGACCGTGGCGGTGACCGGAGAGGTGGCCGGCCCCAGTAACTACAACGCTGACGCGGCACAGCTTTGCAACGGCTACCACCCCGTCTTCGGGAGCGCGAAGGTTTCTGACGCCACAGCCACCTTCTCGACGGTTGGTCGCCTGGAGCTGCCGTTAGTTGGGCAGGTTCAGCTGAAGGTGAGCGACGTTATGGCACCGGCCCGCGCTAACAAAAGGAGCTCCTGATGTCCCGTCTCTTCAGAGCCGACGTGCGCACGCCTGAACAGGCCCTCGCCTATCTCACGGACTGTACGCTGGCGACCGTCTGCGACCTGGCTGCAAAGCGGTCTAGGCCGAAGCACGAATTCGACCGCCAGAAGACGATGGCCCAGACCGCCATCAACTGGATGCTTGAAATGAAGGTGGATTTTCACGACACGCGCGCCCGCGACGTGGTCGACAAGCACGGCGGGAGCGTCGACGCCTGGGCGGCCACGTTCATGCCTGCGGTCGATTGAAGAGCTATACGACCCATCGGATGGTGGTGGGGCCCGGACAGTAACGGCCACCGCGACGGCGTAGTCTCAAGCCTTACTGGTGCAGCATCTTGTCAAAGCGAAATCCGCCACCGGGGCGGATTTCGCTTTTTGCCTCAGTGACCTTCGCTCGGGGCCCACCACGCCTCACCGCCGCAAGAACTGATGCCCGCGCCTATCGAGGTGCTTGGCCTTGGCTTTGAAGCTGGTACTGTCGAAACCGCCAAACATGGGCGCGTTGGCGTGAATCTCGGCCAGCGCGGTCAGGTACAAGGAATGCGCCTCGGGCAGCTCAACGAGTCGTGCCATCTCCTCCGCCGTGGCCAGGTGCACGGCCATATCGAGCCCAATGAGGCGCCCCACCTCCGGCGCGCCGCCACAGTCCAGCCACGTGCGCGCAGACACCTCGGCATGGCCTGGGTAGTGGGACCTGCCTTCGGCATCCACCTGGCGACATAGCGGTTTTCCGCAGTCGTGATAGCGGTGGTACCAGTAGAGCGTGTCCGGCGCAGCGCAACGCTGGAGGAAGTCCTGGCGAACTGGCTCGTCGAGCAGCCAGGCGGGGATGCGCCAACCCTCAGGGGCCTCGCCCGCCTCCAGCGCCGCCCGCAGAGTTGCAAACGCATCCGCCACCGCCAGGCCGTGCTCCAGCACGTTCTGGTCGCGAAACTGCATGCAGCTGCGCATCGGCGCCTCCAGGCGCTCGACATCCAGCCCTTATGGGAACGTCAGGGTGTCAGCGCGGTGCATGGCCGTCTCCGTCGCCGTACTTTTCCTTCAGCTGCGCGAGCAAGGTGAGCTCGCGCGTACGCTGGGCTTCCACCGCGTCGTTCGCCGCAGCCGCCTGCCGGCGCTCCAGGTCTGCACGCATCTCGGCGGCGTCAGCCTCCATCTGGGCTCGGCCGTCGGCTTCCAGGTAGCGCAGCGGCAACTTGAACGCAAAGTCATACGTGCAGTCACCGGCCCAGTACAACCCGGATATCTTCAGGCGGTCGCCCTCGCGCGCCCACTGAAGCTCGTGCGGGTTGCGGCCGGGCGTCGTCCCGAACTCGCGTTCGTAGCTGGCCGCCTTGTCATCCAGCTGGCCGCGGTCCTCATAGAGCGACTCAAACAGCTCTTCGTGTGCCTCCATCAGCTTGAGCGCAGCGTGCAGCAGCGGGCCCTGGGCCTCTTGCAGTGCGCTCAGTGCGGCCTGGGCCGTGGCACGCCGGCTCTCGGCAAGGGTCAGAAGCGTGGGCAGGTCATGCGGCATGGCGAAGCTCCTTGGAGATGGTGAGCAGCGGGTATTTGCGCATCAGGTGCCGTTCTTTCGGCAAGTGAATCGGACGGGTGGCCAGCGCTGAGTGGCCCATCCCAAAGTCCGGCTCGAAGAACAGGTGGTGGTCAATGCCGTAGCGCGCCAAGCGCTCTGCCGCGGCGTGCAGCGCCGGCCTATCCCGTACGGCCAGCGCGATGAGGCTGGCTGTCTGCTCCGGGCGCTCGAAGCGGAACCCCGCTTCCAGCGCCGCGTGCGAGGCCTGTACCACCTGCTGCTCGAAGGGGATGTCCTCCCGCACAAGCACGTACACGTAGGGCTTATGCATGCTGCCCTCCGGTCGTCGCCCCGTGTTCGGCAGCCAGGGTGGCCGGCGTGCAGGCGCCAGCTGAGACGAGGTCTTCCGGGCGCAGGCCGGCTGCGGCGAGCAAGGCTTGGGAGTTTGCGTCGGGATAGCGAGACACCACCCGAATAGCGGCGAGCGCTGACGCCCAGGCGTGCTGCCCGTTGGCGAGTTTGATGGGGTTGGTCACCGGGCTGAAGGCCTTGCCCAGTGGTTTGCCCGTGACAATGGCGTGCAACGCCATGTGCTGGGCCGATAGCTTACGTGCGCGCGCCAAGCGGCGGAAGGCAGCACGGAAAGCCAGGTGCGAGTCTTTGGTGGTCAGCAGACCAGAGGTGAAGCGAGTCATGGAAGCATCTCCGAAATGAATGGTTGGTTGCGATGAGGGCAAACAACGGATTTCGGCGGTGCTTGAGCGCGGTAGTGCACTTACAACATGGCGGGTCTCACTGGTTTATTGAGGTTGTTTGCAGTATATCGCATAAAGCGCAAAATGCGCAAGGACTTTCGAATGCGCGGGAGAGAAAAGCCCGCCAGAGTTCTGGCGGGCGAGATTGCTATCGGAATGCCACGATTCGTTCGTGAGCCGGACCTGCGAATTCGTACAGGTCCCCCTCTTGAATGGCCTTGGTCGCGACCTTAACGGCCTCCTGGAGGATTTCCTCCGCGTGTGATGGGGCCAATATGCCGGCATCGTCGGGGTGGAATGCCGCTGAGAGCTTCCCATCCTGAACATTGATGAAAATCAGCTCGTCTTCGAAGAGCCCACTGTGAACGATGATGGCCGGAATTGTTGCTTGCGACAACGGTTGACCCTTGTTGGTGACGAACATCATGCCTCCATTCTGGTTCGGTTTGCCTAGTGCGCGCGCCGGAAAGTCACCTGGCCACGCTCCAGCAGCGTCGCGGCGAAGTTCTCCACTTGGTAGTTCGGGAACCACCAGACATCGCCGTGCACCGCGGTCTTCCCATCATCCTGGTGCTCGACATCGCGCGCGAACATGGGCGAGTTGGTCAGGGCGCCGATGTCTTCCGGGCGGATGGGCTCGAACACACCGTTGCACGACCAGCCGAAGCGGTCCAGCATCTCGGCCAGAAACTGAATGTCATCGCCGCCGGCACGCTCCCGTATTTCTTCCAGGTCTTCGCGTCCGTCACCGACCTTGAAGGTAATGTTGCCGTTGCTCTCGAAATGGTAGTCCATCGTTGTGTCCTCTGGTTGTGGGTTTGTCTCGGTACTGCAGAGACGTATAGGCGTCGGACAGCAAAAAGCCCTCGGCCGCACAGAGGCGAGCCGAGGGCTTCGTCGATATGGTGGCCCCGGTCAAGATTCGAACTGACATATGGACAGGTTTAAAGGCTGCTGCTCTACCGTTGAGCTACGGGGCCATGAGTGACAATATATCAACAAACGCATAAAATGGCAACTCAATTCGAGCGCTACGAATCCGGCCGACAGCCTATACGGAAGCATCCCCCTATGCCGCCCGCCTATGCCCGCTGACGTGTCGTGGCCCTCGATTCACTTCGGACCGGTCAATCTCTACCGCCTGCAGCCCGCCTGGAGAATGCAAGGGATTGTCGCGCGCGGCACCAGCCGACCTGCCGACGCGCCGCCGGCGCAATCCACCAACACACAATCGAGTGACTATGGACACCAAGCTGCAAATCCTCACGACGACTGAACACGAGTTGCGCGTGCTGGCGCCAGGCCGCCGCCCACCGGCAGGGCTGTGTGTCGCCTACTCGCGCGGCGGGGTCTCGTCCATCAGCAATCTGGTGGCCGGGTTCCACATCGCGTACCTGGGCCTGGACGAAATCAAGGCTCGCCCATTGGCCAGCGCCCCTCGCAATACCAAGCTGCTGCTGCGCCCGCGCCACGGTCGTTGGGTCATTGGCGCGTTGAGCGATTCGACGCGCGGGCTGTACGTTGAATGGGCGCCGCTGCCGAAGCTGCCGCCCGAGCTCAAGGGCGACCATCAGGGGGTACGGTACTTCTCGCACGCGCTCATTGATGAGGCTGTCGAGTTGTTCTCCAGTTTTCGGTCGTATGCGACCGACACGACGGTACACGACCGGCGGGTGGCCTCCATTCGGACGCTCATGACCGCCGCCTCGCTAGAGGCGCCGGACACGGTGCGAGGCCTGAGCACGCTCATCCACCGAATTCGCCAACCTGGCGAAGACACCTCCAAGGCCGGCGCGGCCTTGATGGAAGTGCTGCCCTATCTCACCGGCGCGCGCGGCCCCTACTCGCTCGAGTTCTGGCACGGGGATGGCCCCGTCGCCAGCATCGAGATGGACAAGGGTACCAGCGAGTTCGACGTGCGCGACGCCCAAGGGGCACCGATTGCTCACGCCGAGGTCACGCTGCAGCTGCGCCGCCGCAACCCCTAGCAGGGCGCCCCCCGCTACCGCACCAGCGCCGCGGCCAAGAAGCACGCACCGGCAATGATTGCCAGCGACGGCCGCCTGGTGACCGCGCTGCAAAGGCAGCCGATGAGGCCTGCCGCCGCAAAGCTGGTTGAAAGAATTGTCAGCATGGTCTATCTCCTAAGTGGGCTTGACCACTGGAGATGCATCACACACATGTGTACGGCCGAAAAACAAGAAAACCCCCAAACGCGGATGCGAATGGGGGTTTGAGCTGTACGTCTTTCAATCGGACGAACTCTTCGACTGGTCTTCCACTTCCCGGGCGCGAGCGGTGAGCTCGGCGTCCGTGAGCGCGTCGATTCGTCGAATGGCCCACTTGTGGTCCTGAAGTGCGCCGTCGCTGACATTGACGCTGGTTGCTTTCTGAAGCCGCTGTGTTAGCCGGGCCTCGGCTTCTCGCGTCAATCGCTGCCGGACATCCTCTGGTGTTTCTCGCATGCTCCCCTCCTTAATCCAGAGGCTTTCCATGAGCTGCAAAGCGTGCCGCGATGTCGGTCAGCCAGCTAACCTGCTTGTCGGACAAGAGGCGGAAGCTGTTCAGCAAATAACGGCAGTGCCGAACAAAATCGCGTTCCTTCTCCGATAGCGCTTCATAGTTTTCGTCGCAGGTTTTCAGCATCTCGCGAAGCTTTTTCTTAGTGGCTTCCGCCTGACGGTGCTCCTCTTCGCGCTCGGCATCCATCTTGGCAATGTGCTCGGGGTCGACCAGCTTCTTGAAGTCAATCATGGGTATCTCCTCGTCAATATGGGATGGCCAGGCCAGCCACGTAGGCTGGGTTGTAACGACCCTCTGCAGCCAGAACTGCCGGCTCGATGCGCGGCGCGGTGGGCGCCAACTCCCAGCGGGCAGCGACTTCCGGTCGGAATCGTCCGTCGGTCGTCAGCCAGGTCGGCTTGACCACCTGGTCACGGTCGCTCATGAGGTAGGCGCCGTCGTAATCCACCTCGTAGACAGTGAAAACTTCGTCGCTGCCCACCCGGCGTACCTGGTTGTAGCGCTGGAACACCTGCTCAATCTTCGCCCGCCCCTGCGCAGCGTGGTCGCGGCGCTTGAGCGTCGAAATAAACGCTGAAAAGCTGAAATGCGTCATGGTTCTGCCCTCCGTATGGGATATGTCCACTGACGTATAGGGAAACCGTCAACGCGCTATACGGGGTTCAGGCAAACCCTTAAACGGAGGACATCATGTTGGATGGCGATTATCAGGAGCACCCGTGCTACATCGCTCAGTGCAAGACGTGGGTGAAGGCTCGCGAACTTGGTGTTGCGGTAGTGGGTTTTCGTGAGGAGCCGGAGCGGCGCAATCTCGAAGCACGCCAGGCGCGTCGAACGGTGGCGAAGGCCATGCGTGAAGAGCGCCGCCAGCGTGACCGTCGTTAACCTAGAACCCGACAGCCAGGAGAAGAACGATGACCACGCTGAAAGAATCCGACATCCTTTACGAGAAGGGGCGGTACTGGGTCATGAAAGCGCTCAAGGGCGGCTACGAGGTCTACAAGACCGGCATCACGCACAGCACGCGTTGCGCCCAGATTGGCTTTCCGGGCGAAGTAGGCCTGGAGCGAGCCAAGACGGAAATCGACCGCCGTATTGCTGCGGATAGCACAGGTCCTCAACGCATCTGCTGAGACTGAGCTGACTCAAAGGCCCTTCATTGAAGGGCCTTTTTCATTGGGGCGCAGTTCCGCCGCGCAAAGAAGAAGCCGGCAGCGATGCTGCCGGCAAGAGTCACGCGGGTTGACCGAGCGCTGAAATGGCCAGGTCGAGGAAGGCCACAATGTCGGGCGCAAAGCCCTCGGGGGTGGCGTCGAACTCGCGCCGTAGCGTCGCGACATCGAGTACGGTCACCTCCTCATCGGTCAGGGTTTGCGCTGCGTCGATGTTGGACACCCGCACCGCAAACATGGTGAGCTCGTAAGCGCCCGGAACGCTTTGGTAGGTGGCTTGAACCAGGTCACCGGCCGCAACCTGCAGCCCAGCCTCTTCTCCCAGTTCGCGCGCGCCAGCTTCAGCTGCGCTTTCGCCCGGCTCCTGGTTTCCGCCCGGGTAGGTCAGCTTCCCATGCAAAAACGCTGGACCATGCTGCTTGCGCAGGGCGACCACCTTCTTCAAATCCGTGGACAGAGCCACGGTGACAACGTAGCGCTTCAAAATTGCCTCCTGTTGTGAGTGTGCCTGATGGCCTGTATAGCGCGAGGGTTTCAGGCGGCGGTCGACATGGCGGAGGTTGCCGGCGGCGGCAACGCACACTTCAACGGCTTGTAGGCGCTCCAGGCGGCCAGCGTCTGACGAGCGGCGTCGCTCAGCTGCGAAAACGGCGAGTTGTGCGTTTGGTTGTGGGGCATGGTGTGGTCTGTGTGTTCAGGACTTCGGTTAATCGGCCCAGCCAAGGCGGCTCGGTAAGCTGGCAGCGGATACATCACCTTCGATGGTGACCATTTTGCCCGTGCGTTCGTCTTCGCCGACGACAAATGGCACACGCTCGACACCAAAGCGCTCCAGCACTTCAGTATTGCTCTCGACCGCGTCCTTGAACTGGCGCGGGACTTCGGCTGCATTGATGTCCATACCGCCCTGGCCGCGCTGCAGCGCCAGCTCATGCGCGTCCATGGTGTTTACGGAGTGGGCCTGCAGAAGCGCTGCACCCTGCAGAACACTGGCCTTGTTGATGAGGCCCACCGGAATCCAGATGAACGTGGCGGCGGGCCAGAAGGCCTGCGAGTCGCGCCACAGCTGTCCGCAGTGCGGGCACTGGGCGTCGAACAAGACGTAGACCGTGCGCTTGCTCTGCGGATTGCCGACCATGAAACCGGAGGCGCCCGCGACCGTGGAGAGGGAGGGTTTCTGCTCGGCACTCATCGAGGGCACTACCTTGGAGGTGCCATCAGAAGCGGGCTGGCACGCAGCCGCAGACAGGCCGAGCACCAGCAATACGAGAAGGCGAAGAATACGCATGGGGGGGGTGTGCGGTATTGGGGCACGAAAAATAGAGAGAGCCCGTCGAGGACTCTCTCTATGGAGTGATGTAGCAACTACTGGGTGAAGACCGAGGCCAACACCGCGACCGGGTTGCTCACGCCTACCGCCCAACATACTGCAGCGGCTGCCGGCACCAAGGTCATGAGGAACGCGGACAGAAAACCACTCGACTGCTGGTCGTTCGTACGCGAGTCCATGCCGGACGCTTGTTTCAACTCAATCATCGTGCGCTCCTGTTTCGAGATATTTCCGGGTTTCGACGCCAATCACTTCAACTCAACTACGACTATGTCCATCGGCGTGTCACCCGTGTTGCGGATGACTTCCGGCTTCGCAGTCGCATCGGGCAACATGGAGCCGCGTTTGACGTTCATCTGAAGTTCGCCGACCGCATACGAGCCGTCCGTGGTCGCGACGTACAGATGGGGGCCCTTGAAGGAGGCCGCCGCCAGGACAGCGCTCGGCTGCACCGTGGTCTTCGACACGCGTAGGCGCTCGTTTTCCAGCGTCGTTACCCAAGCATCTCCCAACTTATCCAGATTCAAGCCCTTGGGCGCGGCCAAGAGTTCGATGTCCAGGATACGGAAGGTCTTGGTGTCGACGTTCGAGATGCGGTGAACGAACGACTCGGAACCGTATGGTTTGTAGTAGATGTAGCCGCTGGCGATGGGCGGACGCTTGACGATGGGCTTGCCCGGCGTTTCCGACGGCACGTCAGCGCCGTCCAACGTCACCATGACCGAGTCATGGGCATGGGCATGCCAGCGCGATTGCGACCCAGCAGGGAACGAGACATCGAAGGCGCGAAGCACATCCGTTTCCAACACCAGATGGTGGTTCGGCTCCTGGTCAATCGGCACAACCTTTTCTGCTGCGCTGACCGCCGATTCCCTCGTGGTCGCCGAGGACGGCACCGTCCAAGCCACCGCGGTAGCCAGGAGCAGGATATTCAGGACAGCGGTTCGTGCGTTCAAAATCGATTTGAATTTCATGTAAGCCTCGTTGAAGTTGATGACAATAGGACTGGCCGAAAGTGGTCTGACCTAGCCCCGTATAGGCCAATAGCTGCTGTCATCGAGTTCAAACGGGCTGTAATAGCCGGGCCCTGCTTACGACATACAGGAACGGTGGCCGACCGCCGTAGCAGTCCTTCGCGCGCGGTTAGCACGTGCGCCGTCCGATTAAGCCGAGGGTTTGTCTCTGCGTTGCCGCAGAGCGCGGGGCTCATCCCAGTGCGTCTCGTTGGCGTGACGCCGCACCTTTGCCGGGAGCGTACGGACCAATGCCCGCAATCCCCCTACCGTTTTCGGCTCCCACTTCTCGCTAGCTTGAGGCATCGCCTTGCCGTGGCCGCATGTGGCCTGCCAGGTCCAAGCGCCGTGTTGTCCTCGGGACGGTCCCCGGAGCATCGCCATGTGAACGGTCTCATCGACCTCCAGCGGGCCGAGGGAGCAACCCTCGCCTACCGTTCCGGGCCTGCCGGCCCCTCCTCGTCACCGCGCGCTGGATTTAGAGGTTCAGCCCCGAAGGGCAGCATTCACACGACCTGGATAGTATATTTGAAAAAGCGCATAATAGCAACATTGCCGCTATACAGGCTGTGACATCAATTCTGAGGAGGAAATATGGGCGACATCGCTAACGAGCACGTAGGCAACTTCCTGAGCGGTCGATGGGGTATCCCCATTCCGCCAAAACGCGAGTACCCGACAACTACCCGCGCGGCCATTGCCGGCCAGCGGTTCCACATAGTAGAAGTGGCCGGCGGCGGCACAAACCGGGTACAGGGCACGAAGCTCGTGGTCTGCGACAATACGCCGGAGACTTACTGGGTGTGGGCGTCGAAGGGCGTCACCGGGATTAAGAAGGAACACTGCCGCGTGATTGAAGCCGACCTGTCGTTGGCTGACGCACTGGCGCGCACCGGCCGCAAGCCGTACACGCCGCCCCCGCCTCCCGCTGGCACCTGAAAAGCTCAACGCCCGGACATTTCTGTTTCGGGCGTTGTTTTTTGGAGCCGCGTGCTCGAATTGAACGAGCTCTCTAGGCTTAGGAGGCCCTAGTCCGGGGGTCCACCGGACGCGGCGCTGTGGGCTACTGGCTGGCCAGGCGGCCGGTCTCCGGGTTGATGTCCTTCACGAGAGACGCCGATTCCGGGTACAGGGACAGCAGTTGGCGGCGCAGCATCGCCAGCTGGCGCGGTGTGGCGCCTTGGGCCCGGGCGCCAGCCAGGCTCTGTTGCATCGCGGCGCGCGTTTCTGGCGCGAGCTTTGCCTCCGCCACGTCGAGCTGGGCGGTCATTGCGGCGAGGTCAAAGGCATCAATGATGGCCGTGGCGGTGCTTTTGAATACCTGCTGCGACACGGACCCTGCTGCATACGAGGAAATCAACTGCGCGAGGTCGGCTGCCCCAACCTCCTTCGCGATGTCTACCGGGGTCTTGCCCGTTTTGTCGCGCGCACTCACATCCACGCCGCCGCCATCGAGGAACAGCTTGACGGCAACCTCATCCTTGCGACGAATCGCACCGATGAACTGGTCCTGGGCGAAGTACGACAAGCCCATGGCAGTCAGATTCTTGCGCGCTTCAATCTTGGCGTCCGGGGAGCCCACCGCTGCCGCCGGCGCGGCAGCGACCACGCGCACCGGCACTGGTTGGACCGGCGCCGTTGCAGGAATCAGGGCAGCCACCGCGTCATGGTCCGGCTCTTGGACTTCCGCGCCCGGCACTTCAATGCGGGCCACCAGCACCGACGGGAGGTTCTTTCGGATGGCATCGGTGGTCTCCTTGAGCTGACCGCCGATGTAGTCCGCATCCTTGCCGCGAATGGCTTGGGTGATGCCGTTGAACAGGCCGCTGGTGAGCGATTCGGTGTGCTTGACGCTGGTGAACATGACGTACACCTTGACCCCCTTCTCGAAGGGGTACACGCAGGCCTGCGTCAGCTCGAACGCCTTCATGAAGGTGTTGTTGACGCCCGGCGGGCGCTTGACGATTTCAGCGTAGCCTTGGGAGCACTGGTACATCACGGTCGGCGTGCCGCCGTAGACGACTTCGACCGGCCGGGGTTGGCCGGGCACCACCGGCAGCGTGGCAGGCAGGCTGCGCACGTTGGCCGAGACCGGGATGGACCAGGACGACAGTGCGTCCTTGACCTTCTCAGCGACATCCTGGGCGGACATGCCCGGCACCACCAGTTCGGTCTTGCCAGTGCGGACCTCCGCTTGGTCACGCAGCCCAGCCACGGCAGGCGTGGCGAGCATCACGCCCATCAGGGCGACAAATCCGAGTTTCGAAGTGTTCTTGAACATTTTTACCCTCCCGCAGGTAATTTTGAGCGCACCCGGCGCATTCCTTAGTGTTTATGTAGAATACCATAAAACAGCCAATATGGCTAGGTATTATTCACGGGAACCTGAGGGATTTCTCGCCCCCTCTCGGCGCAGGAGCCAGTTTAGCAGAGTAGCTCGAGGCGGCCCGCCTGGACCTGCTGCAGCGACGCCTTGCGGCCTGTGCGGTGGTCGGTGACGCCGTCGGCGCGGTAAGTCCGCACCTTGTCCGCGCGCTCGCCAGTGCCCGTCTGGGCGCGGCGATACAGATTGGTCGCCTGGTGGACTGCGCCGGCGTAATGCTCGTGCACGCGCTCACGGAGGGTGGCCATGGCCACCCGGCGGTTCGCTTCCTGAGTACGCTCGACCTCGGCCTTCACCTCGATGCCGGTCGGTCGATGGAGCAGGACCACGCACGTCTCCCGCTTGTTCCGATTCTGACCGCCTGGGCCCTGTCCGCGGGTAATCCGCGTGTGGATATCGGCATCCCGCAACTCGGGCATGGCCGGCGCGCTGCCTTCGAAGACGGCGACTGTGACGGTGGAAGTGTGGACGCGACCCCGACGCTCATTGGGCGGGACACGTTGGTGGCGATGACCGCCAGCCTCCTGGAGCAGCGGCGTCAGGACGGCCGCATCTCCCTCCAGGACAAGGAGGTCAAAGATGGCCCCGGGCCTCCAGCGATGCCTTCACGCCGTGGCGCGCAGCATAGGCTTGGTAGATGGCTGTTTGGTCGCGGACCAACAGCTTGGCGTCGTCGCCGCCCTCGGCGGGACGGACTTCGATGGTGAGCTTCACAAGCTTCTCCTGGGATTGACGTTTCGGTCGGGTAAAGCAAAGAGCGCCGGGATTGCCGGCCGCGCAGAGTATAGGCAGGCCTAGCGGCTGCCCGCCAGGCGCAGTGCGCCATTTTTGCAGTGCGCGCACCACACTCCCTTGCTGGCACTGCAGAGCGCCGGCTTGCCGCACAGCGGGCACGAAGTGGTGGTTGAGCCGAAATGCATGGTGGCGTTCCCTTGGTGGCGCGGTCAGGTTGCCTTGCGCAGGGTGTGCACGCGGGCGGTGATGAACGCCGGCCGCGTTCCCTTGGCTGCCTGTTTTGCCTGTCGGGTGAACATTTTGCGCAGCGGCGCGAGCTCCTTACGGACTACGTCGTGCAGGTACTGCGCCGCGAGGGAGGGCTCTCGGCGCGCCATTACGCCGCCTCGAGCTGAGGCGCCGCCAGCAGCATCTGGCCGCTGGCGATGGCTGCCATCAGGCGCGAATCGTCATGCATGAAGGTCTGGATGCGCCGCGACAGGTCTGCCATCCCCAGCATCATGCGATGGAAGAACAGGGCCGCTTCGGGCGTGTACGGCATTTCCTTCACGCCGCGCTCGGGCAGCGTGAAGGAGCACCAACTGTTGAGAAGGTACAGCGGGCAGTTCTCATCCGTCGCCGGGTGCAGGATGTCGTACTCGATTTTGACCACATCACCGCGCGTGATGGTGCGTTTGTCGTACGTCCGCGCGCCAATCGTTAATGAATACCCGTCCCGGCTCGGGGCGTTCGCGGTGTGATTGCCGTACATCTTGCCGTCGTTCCAGCGACCGCCGCCGTCGTACTTGGCTTCGCGGAAGCTGCCGTTCGGGAAAATCGAGCCGGATGGACCTTCGAAGAACGACACGTGGGAGGCGACGTTGTAGCGGATGACCCGCTCGACCGTGATGTTCGGAGCGAGCCAGGCAATGAGGACGTTCTGCAGGGCCATCTTGAGCGCGTCCATCGTCTTGCTGCGCAGGCGGGTCTTCCCCTTGGAGGTATCCCAGCCCACGCCTTGTGGCAGCGCCAAACCCTGTGCCAGGATGGCCATTTCGTCCGGCAGAACGGCGCAGAACTCGCCGTCCGCGCTCACTGAGGCTGGGCACGAGAGCTCCTCGTATTGGTGCTCGCGTTCGGCGACCGGATTCTTGGCTGAGACTTTGATGTTGGCCAGCTTGACCATGTGTCCTCCTGTTGTGTCGCTGCTTATCGGGTTGCGGCACCTTGCAGCGCGGCGCGGCCTGCTTCGGTAATACGCCAGTCCACCATGTATCCCAGGCGGTAAAGCACCCGCACGGTGGAATGGGCGCCGCCGTGCGCGCTTCGGCCGGAAAGGTGCCATTCCCACGGACGGCCAGCGGCCAGGTTCTGTAGAATCGCTTTCTGTGCGTCCGTCAGCTTGTGTGTGGGTTGCGTGCTCATGTGTCGTTGTCCTGATGGCGCAAACGCCGTGCTAATTGGTTGGGCTCGACAGTGGCTTCAAGCCACCCATGCAGCGCAGCAGCCCTCGGTTAATGGCCAGCGTCATCGGGCCAATGCCGTACACCGCGGCCGCAATGCCGAGGCCGCCAACCAGGACGAACGGCCCCACACGGGACACGTGCTGTGCCAGAGCCACGACGGCCAGGTGGCCCGCCATGGCGGCGACACCCATGCCACCCATGCAACCAGCGAAAAGGGCAATCAGACCCGCAATGACCCGGAGAACACGCTCCTTCAGCGACATGTAGCGGACTTGGGAGAGGACCGGCAGGTGTTCCATGCTTCGTTACTCCGGGCGGGTTTCAGTTGAAGTCGGGGTTTGGAAAAGCTTGACGAACCGCACGCACACCAGGCGGTAGAGGTTCATCTGGGCGTCTGTGAGGTTGGTCAGTGCCAGGTGCACGCCGGACCGGTCGGTCGGCACGATGCCGTAGTGTGCTCCCACGCGTGAATCGTCCCAGACTGCGCCCTTGAATCGCGGGTCAAACCGCTCGACGCGGGCCCAGGCTGACGCTGCGTTAGCCAACTTGCGCAGTTCTTTGCGCATGAAGTTCGGCAAATAGCCGCAGTCGGTCATCGGATAGGTAATCAATCCGCGCTCGTACAACACGCAGAGGTCGCTCAGGACCGCGCTGGCCTTATAACCGAACTGCTCGTAGGCGGCTTCGGTGATGGTGTCACGCGTCCAGGCCAAGCCCGGTGTTGTCGTTTCGCTCATAACGAGAGATACATTGCAAATTGCACATAAAACAGTATATCTTTTTGTGAACAAATGTCAAGTCGAACGCGGTACGGTGGGTCGCTGGCTATCCTCCTATACGCACACAGGTACATGACATGAGAGGACATGATGACTTCCCTGATGCAACGCATCGACCGCTACTATGATGGCGATTCTTGGCCGCACGACTGCCTGCTTGGCGTGGGCGTTCGGTTCGAAGGCAAACCGGCCGATGCACGCCGGTTCCTGGACATTCTCCATGAGCACAGCTGCAGCCCTCCAGCCGCGCGCCGAATTCTGGCCGTACTGGATGCCGGCGAGGTGAAGTACACCACGCTGACCGACACCCTGCCCTTCAATCGCATCGGAGACGCGTTGGCTGAACTCGGCGTGGCCATGAAGGTTGTCCCGCCGCAGATACAAGCCCTGCCCACCAACCTGGACAGCGAGGTTCTGGCAACCTTCCTGGGGCTTGAAGTAATGCCGCTCGAGGACGAAACTCACAACCAGGTCGTCAAAGAGAGGGTGAAGGAGTTTTCGGCCAGCATGGCGGCCCTGCCGCACAGCTTGGGCCGGTACGAGTGGATGCGCAAAAGCGCAGCGTGATTCTTCCAGCGGCGGCTTCGGTCGCCGCTTTCTTGTGTGTTCGGCGCTCGGCCGCGCTTAGACGCTATACGGAGGCGGACACATCATGATTGGAGGAACACTATGGAAACATCTCTTTTTCCCACGCTCAAGCAGGGTTGCCTCGCGTATTTCGATTCGATTGTTGGTGCAATTCCGTGCAAGGTCGAAACGATTGTGAGCGACACCCCGCAGGACAAGCGGCCAGCCAGCTTTCAAGAGGTGACTGCTACCGTCACAGCTGACCGCGGCGCTTTCCGCAAGGGCGACAAGCTCAAAGGCTGGGGCTTGCATTTCTTCCCTCGCCAGGCGCTTGGCCGTGGCCAGTTCACCCAGTACATTAAACCGTACCGGGTGCAAGCATGATTCGCTTCTTCAGCGTTCATCGCGACAGCTTGCGCGGCACACATCTCCACCTGTGCTGGACTTCGTATCGCCAGGCGATGAAGGAGGCGTGCGACGAAATGCTCGAACGCGTCCAAGCGGGCGCCGTCGCGCGACCGCCGACGTTTTATGATGGAGGCCCAGGCGACTCAGACTTGCACCGGCTCGACCAAGTGCCATGCTGGACCTCACCTGCGCCGGCATAACAGCACCAGCTCACACGCCCTAGGTCTTCCTGGGGCGTTTCTTTTTGCGCGGCACAAATGAAAAAAGCCCGGCTCCACGACGGAACCGGGCTGATGGGCACACCGCTTCAAGCGGTGGCTTGCAGCGCATCGCGAACGAGTTGGCTGGCCAGGGCCTTGTCGAAATTGCCGGCGAAGCGAGCGTTGAGCTGACCCATGATGACGCCAACCTGCTTGATGGTCGCATTCGGCATGGCCGCAACGACTTCTCGCACGGCCGCCTTGATTTCGTCAGGCCTGGCCTGCTTCGGGAGATAGTCCCGCAGGTAGGCCTGCTCGAGCTGCAACTGCGTGCGCCGTGCTGCCCGCTCAGCATCGGTGTCCAGCTTCTGCCGCGTCCACAGTGCGCTGATGGATTCTTCATTGTTTTTGTAGAACTTCTTCATGATGGCCTCGACTTCCGCGTCAGTCGATTCGCGGTTGCCATCGTTCTTGCCGACCATGGCTGCTTCGGCGAGGACAGTCGTGAGCAGCGTGCCCTTCAACGTATTGCGGGCCTTGCGGGCGGCTAGCGCGTCCTCCTGGATGCGCTTGAGCAGGGATTGCGTCATGTGACGGCTCCATTGAAAAGAAGAGCCCTGATGGGCTCCGGGTCGGGTATCAGGGGGCTGAGCGCCGGCGAGCGACGGCATCGAGCACGCGCTCCACCTTCGCCAGGTCGAATTGGTTGTTCGTGCGCACGCCGGACTCCATGTCGAGCCAGTACGCAGCGCCAGGTGTTGCGCTAGCGCGCACTGCGGTCTCCGTAGCGTCGAGCACGGACTCAATGTTCTCCGGCGAGATGCCGCCGGCGTAACCGGTGTGCACGAAGCCATCTGCACAGGTCACGGGGCTCGCCCAGGATGCGGGCGCGAGCCCGGTCCCGCGCGAGGCGTCGAGCAGGACGGATACGTCGCCTGAGGCTAGCTCCGCTTGGGTCACGCTGGTGGCCAGGAACTCGTCAATGGCCGCTTGCGTGCCAGAATGACGCTGCAGAATGAGCCGAGCACCCCACTGGCGCAGCACGCGGTAAATACGGACCACCTCGTCGGTCGAGAACTCTGCGGTTCGGGCGTTGATGTTCACCTGGATGCGGTCGAACTGCTGCACCTCGCACCGGAAGATGTCGTTGACACGTCCTGCCAATATTTGATGGAAATGCGCCGGGCAGCACAGATGCAGGGCCGCAGGGAGCGAGCAACACAGATGCTGGTTTGCAGGGTCCGAGCAAAATTCGCGATAAGCCAGGAACTCCCAGAGCCACCAGCCGGACGGGTTTCGCGCCCGTCCTGCCTTCTCCGGCAAGTGGAGGAGCGCCCATTCTACAAATGGATATCTCTGACTCAGGCGAACCAAGTCAAGGATGTCCACAGCGTCGTCGGCGCCGGTGATGGATACGCAGAATGGTTTAACGACGGGGCTAGGCGTCATGGGCAGCGCGCGTGGCTTCAGGGTTGGGTTTCCAGGTCGAAAACAACAGCGCGCAGCTCAGTGAGCGTCCGTTCCGCGCTACGGTGCAAAATGCCAATGCCGCCGGCGGCCGTCCAGGCTGCGATGTTGCGCGACAGGTCGTCAATCAGCACACGGCGCGGATTGGCGAAACGCGCCTTGTGCACGCCGGCATCGACAATCGTGACCGGCAGCGTGGGCGACAGGTGCTGCGCCGCCCATGCACGTTTGTCGTCCTCAACGGTGGATAGCAAACCCGTCGGCAGCGGCTTGGCCGTGAGCACGCGCTTGGGCATCGAGAACTCTTGCAGCCCTTCCCACAGGCGCCGGCCGTCCTCGAGCATTGGCAGTTCGCGGAACAGATGTGGAACCTTGTCGAGAATCGCCCAGGCGTCGGCCGGGCGCGTCGACTTGTAGTCGCAGCCCAGCAGCTCGCTCGCGCGGCCGTAGAAGTCGGCAAACACGCCGTCCAGGTCGAGACAAAGCTCTTCAAAGGTCATAGCGCCATCCGTTCCTTAGTTGATAGTCCATCGCCGCTGTATAACAACGAAATCGCGCGTCCAACAAGCTGGGCATGACTTACAAAACCCCAATAGCGGCTGTCTGCACTGTTGTCGCGGTTGTCGCCCATCATGAAATACCGGTCCGCCGGCACGCGGCAAGTGAACCCATCAGGGTAGTAGCGACAGGATTCGCGCCCGCCAAAGAGCTGTACTGCCTCGGGGGAATAGACTGGCGTGCCGGCAATCTCGCCCGTCAAGTAGCTCGTGCCTTCAAAGCTTTCCCGGTACAGACTCAACGTAGTTGCGCCCCGCGCTTCATCGGTGTACTGGAAGGGCCCAATATGCTCATGCGCCACCGGCGTTCCATTGACGGTCAGGAGCTTGTTCCGATACTCCACGAGGTCTCCCGGCAAGCCGATGGCACGTTTCACGTAGACCTGATTCTCGTTGCCTGGAAACTGGAAAATCACCCTGTCCCCACGACGGACGTCGCCAGTCCGAAAGTAGGTGTGGTTGGAGAATGGGAGGCGCAGGCTGTAAGCATGCGTATTGACCAGCCACCTGTCCCCTGCCGCCATCGCGGGTCGCATGGAGCTTGATGGCACGTGCATGTAGTCCACACCGTATAACCTGAGGACTATTACGGCGATGAGCAGAGGAGTCCCCGCCCGCACGTACCCCATTGTCGTCGTCTGGGTACTCGTGGCTTTCGGCTGTCGTTTTAGCCAGAGCCAATTCGCAAGGGAAAGCCCAGCCATGAAAAGGCCGAAGCCCACGAGAATGTCATTCATGAAGAACCAGGTTGCCAAGACGCTGGCGACTCCCGCGCTTAGTAAGCCGAACCCGACGACTTTGCGTTCAGGGAGCTTTGACGCCACGAGCGCAGCGCCTACCGGGAGTGTTAGCCAAGCAATATTGAACATGGTTTGAAGTGTTGGTGGTGTCCCGAGTCAGGGTCGAACTGACATGTTTTTCAACGTCACCCTCTCAAGGTGATGCGTCTACCGATTCCGCCATCGGGACAGTGAAGCGCCCAGATTGGGCGGGACGTTGGGGCCGGCTGCGGGGCTTGAACCCGCCACCTGCGCGTTACGAATGCGCCGCTCTACCAGATGAGCTAAACCGGCATAATCTTGTAAGGACCAGAACCTTTAGGTGCGGCCCAGTCGAGCGTTACGGGTACAAACGAGACATCGTCCAGATACCGCTGATAGCGTTCAGCTTCAGCTGCAGTCCAGATGTCTGCGCGATTCAGAGAATCAGTCCAGCACTCGCGGCCTTCGAGGCACTTGGCCACCGTTGCCGCAGATGGTCGCGTGGCGTCGAGCCAGGCCGAGTTTCCGACAAGAAATAGCTGCATTCCTTGGACATACAGTTTCGACTTGCGATGTTGGGCTACGTAACGCTGGTTGACATCGGCCGGGGGCTTTACGTTCCCGCTTGCGCTCGGAGCAATTCGGCAACGCTCATAGGGCTCAACTTCGAGCGACAGGTGAAAGCGCCAGACGCCGATGGCTTCTGCGACGGTGGGGAAGCGGTAGTTTGCGTAGAACGCCTCATCCCGCGCTGAAGGCCGCGGCTCGTATGTAAAGTAGCCGTCGCGGCCAAGCGCGGAGCCATCGCGGCGAACAGCCCAGCGCTCCGGCCCATCCCGTTGCGAGACCCGCTCTAGGGTGACATACGGCGTGCCGTTCTCGTTGGCCACCAGCTCGAGGCTGAGGACTTTGAGGTCCGGGAAGTCTTGCAGCGCGGAATCCATCAGGTCTCCGGGTCCAGGTTGGTGCCGGCTGAGCTATCGCGGCTATTTTTCGAGGGTACAGGTCAACTGCCAGACACCAGCCTTGGCGTCAGCCTGGGCGACGACATGCTGGCAACCGGCCGCGGTCATGACGGCCGCAGTGCGATTGACCGCTTCTGGGGTCGTCTTGGGCACATGCTGCCAGCCCATCCACTTCGGGCCGTAGAACCAGCCCAGAAGGCATCCCACGGCCATACACAGGACGGTGCACACGATGGTGGTCACCAATTCGCGGTCCGTCGAGGGGGTTGGCGTATGTACGCGTTCCATGCGGGTCTCTACCGTGATGTGGAGCGGGCGACGGGCATCGAACCCGCGACTCAAGCTTGGGAAGCTAGGATTTTGCCGATTAAACTACGCCCGCTTTGACTTCGGCCTCGCCCGAAAACTCCTGGCGCGAGCACGGTAATAGTGTATCACAAAACGCGTGAATGTCAATACATCAACCCACATGGCGGGCCGCACTTGAATTGGGTGCGTCGGGCGCGGTGCTCTGCAGGTATTGGCGCGACAGCGCGAGAAATGCGTCGATGGTGTGCTGCTTCATGGTGAACTCCTTGTGTCCTTTGATTCGTTACGTGGTTTGCGCAACCAGGGGGCGCTCCAGCGTGCCTTTGGTACGTTCGAGCCAGCGCTTGATGTTCGTGGCGTCGAGCACGCGCGTGTCTTTGTGCGCGCCGTCCAACAGGATGATGAGCGTCGGGCGTTGATTGATAGTCGCCTGCATGACGAGACAACGGCCTGCCTCGTTTATGAAACCGGTCTTCGACACGTCGATGTCCCACCGCGCCTGGCGCACCAGTGGGTTTGTGTTGCGGAACACCTGCTTGCCCCGGCCCATGGCCACGGTCGCTTCCGCCGTGGTCGTGTAGGCGTGGATATCCGGATAGGCCGATGCCGCGGACACCATCGCAGCCAGGTCGGAGGCGCTGGCCACGTTGGCGGAGCTCAAACCCGTCGGCTCGACGAACTGTGCACTGCGCAGGCCCAGCGCGCGAGCTTTCTGATTCATGGCCGCGACGAACGCTGGCATGCCGCCCGGATAGGTCCGGCCCAGCGCATGGGCAGCCCGATTCTCCGACGACATCAGGGCCAGACGCAGCATCTCTCGGCGCGACAACTGCGTGCCGACTGGCAAGCGGGACGAACTGTGGCGCAGGCGGTCGACATCGTCATCCGTGACCTTCAGCACCTCACCCATATTCAGGTGCGCATCCAGCGTCACCATGGCCGTCATCAGCTTGGAGATGGACGCGATTGGGCGCGGTGCATCGGCGTTGCGGGCGAGCAGGCGTGCGCCGGTGCGCTGGTCGGCCACCAAGACCGCGCTGGAGCCGAGCAGCGGCGTTGCAGCCGCGTCAACGTGTGGGTGGTAGCTCGCCTTGGCCGCGTGGGCGCGTGACGTGCTGACGGCCTTCTTGGCCGGCCGGTGTTTGTGGTGCACGGCAGCAGAGGCGCCGGACCAGGCGGCGAGACACAGCACGAGGGCTGCCAGCTTCATCTTTTGGCTGACCATGAGCAACTCCGAATTCAGTCCAACGGTGGCCTGGCGCACCAGGCGTTGAGGTTCCGCGTATAGGAACCGCGCTGGAAAATCGGGTGCTCTATTCGCTTCTGTGCTGGGTGTTTTGGTGCATCCCATCCGAATCGAACGGATGACAATCGCCTTGTAAGGGCGCTGCTCTTCCAACTGAGCTAGGGACGCAAAAGCGTGCTCTGGAGGCTAACTCCTCAAGCCCGAGACCAGGCATTCCGGTTCACGCCGGTCCGGTTAAGAGGATTCAGGCAAAGGTGCCACGGATTCGAACCGTTCCTGCCCCGCTGTTTCCCCGTCCTACTCCGCCGGACAGCGTTTCGTGAGGGTACTCGGCGCGGAGTGCACAGCCTTGACACTTCACCACCATCCATACCGGCTTGTCCGAGCCGACCGGATGTCCTGAAACTGGCAGAAGGGATGAGATTCGAACTCACAAGCCCCTTGCGGAGCTACGGCTTAGCAGGCCGATGCCATACCGTTAGGCGACCCTTCTAAAAACTGTGGAGGTGACGGCGGGCCTCGAACCCACGACACTCGGCGTATGAAGCCGATGCTCTACCGACTGAGCTACATCACCAGGGTGGTCGACACCCTACCAAGGCTCGACCGCGGGCACTTTGCCAGGCAGACCTTCAGCTCTCGGACCAAGCCACCGTCGCAGCCTCACCCTTCAAGCCATTCTTTTCGCACCAGCCAAGGCCCGGCTGCCCGTGCTTGCTCATGTAGGAGCACAGGGTCCTCCCCATGCCATCAACACAATGGCAGCCCCACAGGAGGGTGGGCGCTGTTTCACGGACAGCTCCGGGTCTTGGCGGAGAAACTGGGATTCGAACCCAGGCGCCCTTTCGAACTCTGCGTTTCCAACGCAGCGCATTTGACCGCTCTGCCATTTCTCCATGAACTGCTCAAAACTGCTCGGGCCGGTGTCGTCTCATCGGGCTCAATCCATCCTGGGCCCTACCCGCGACTCCGTGTATGCTTACTCCGTCGTTCGTTGGCAGCCAACTTCCTGCCATGGAACGGGGCCTATCATCCCCCACTAGGCTGGGGTCTGCTCCTACCCAAACTGGTTGCGGAGGCCGGGCTCGAACCGACGACCTCGAGCGTATGAAGCTCGCGAGCTACCAACTGCTCTACCCCGCTGCAAACTATCGAACTTTCAACAACAGCACTTTGGCCTGATAGCGACGGTCAGCTCTTTCGGGCTCGCCCGACGTCTTCACTGTGGTGCACTACCAGGCCGAAGTGCTCTCGCGCTTCGGTTGCAGGCCTGAGATTACAGCCTACGCGTCACTGCCTTCGAGCGGATTATCACGCGGCTTGCGGCCGGCGTTCCCGCCTTATCCACCCCGTCAAACGAGGTCCAGCGACATGGCTGCCGTTCTAGGGTTTCCCCAGGGAAGGCTGTCTCCCTGACACATCGCACTATTCGATTCTCTTCCTACCGCCGACCTTGCGAGCCGTTCGGGGTTGCAGCCCCTACGTGCGGAATCCAATCAACGCCATCGACCTTGCGGGTTTCCGGCGCCTGCCTTCGGTTTGCACCCGGGCAGGATTAAGCCACTTTCATGCAATGCCGGACACGGCTTTGCGTTTATGAGTACACGGGATTTGAACCCGCAACCTCTGGTGTTTGGACCAGCGCTCTATCCAATTGAGCTATTGCAATCCACTGTCACGAGCGTGTCCCAGAGCTTCACCACCTTTTGAGCGGCAAAATACTCCCCGTGACATGTCTTTCTCCTGCCGGATACTCGACGGTCCTTCAGGACTTCGTGCTTGCGCCCGAAACCCCTCGAACTGCGTTGTCGCCATTGAGGGCATCTACGACAACAACGCCACCCTTTCCCGTACAGGCTCACATGTTGGTGTTGGCTGGGCCGCGGCACCACCCGCTGCTGTTCACCGGCCCGAGTTCCCTGCGAGTCCCCGAAGGGCACCACAGGCTCGTCGACCAGCGTTCTTTCCCAACCACATGCTTCGCCCTTATCGCCGGCGCTTGGACACCGACGCACTCCTTGCGGAGCCGGGGAGGCTTGCATAGATTGACCATCCTCCCCCGCACCGAAGTGCAGGCCAGGCTTGGCGCGAGTATGTGGACTTCCTCGCTTTGACCGCATCGCTGCGGCTGTCTTTCCCATGCGAAGTTGCCAGCTTCCAGTTGTGCACCGTACAAGCGGCCGCACAACCAGGTCTCGACGCGTGGCGGGCACCCTTGCGGGCCAACTGCCTTTCGGCAATCCCAACCAACCACGAGCTGACGTCGTCGAATTCTGCTTTATCAAACTGTCTTGGCGCCGGACGAAGCCGGCTGGAGCCTTGTGGACTCCGCGGTACTTCGTGTGCATCAAAACAGCTTGTCAAAACACCTCATATCGAACGAGGAACATGTAGTATAACACGTAAAGCGCAAAGGGCAACACATTTGTGCGGAGTGGATGGTCGGAATGGCAGGCTTCGAACCTGCGGCCTCGGGTCCCCCAGACCCGCGCTCTACCCTGGCTGAGCTACACCCCGAGAAGACGGAAGGGGTAGCTACTGCTGTCGCATACGACACGAGTAGCTACCACTGCGAAAGGCTGGCCTCTCCGACACGATTTGAACGTGCATGCATCCACTTAGCCTTTCGACGGCTTCGGAGGCCGAGGGCATACGGAGAGAGTGGGACAGATTCAGACGCCGGCTACGCCGGCGACTGCTTGTTGGCGGAAAGCCGGGGGGTCGAACCCCGAGAGCGACTCGTCGTCACCTAACCCGCTTTCGAAGCGGGGCCGTTACCAATTCCGGTCAGCTTTCCATGGGCCAGCCCCTGGAGGGACTGACGGCAAACCTTGGCGAGGGCTATGCCCTTAGCCTCGGAGAAACGCGCAAGGCGTTTCGTTCTCAACAGCGGCGCTTGGCCGGCAGCGGCCGACGAAAGCGCAGCGCGGTCGAGAGATTCAGCCTGTGCCGTTAAGCATAAGTTGGCCATCTGGCCAACTTATGCTTGAACTGTCTGCTTCATCGAGGCCGGTTTCGTTCGGGTCTTGCGACTCGAGCCAGCGCCTTCCTCTCCACAGACTGACATCCCCGCACCGGGGACCGTAAGGGTGGCCGAGCGAATGCCCTCGGCCAGGATATTGCGTGCAGCATTGAGGTCGCGGTCGTGCGTGGCGCCGCAGGCGGTGCACACCCAGAACCGGTCCGACAAGGTCAGCGTTTCGTTCACGCCGCCGCACACGCTGCACGTCTTGCTGCTGGGATACCAGCGGTCAACCACCTCCACCACCACGCCGCGCTGGGCCGCTTTGTATTCGAGCTGCCGGCGGAACTCGCCGAAGCCGGCGTCGGCTATCTGGCGCGCCAGGCGCCGGTTGCCCAGCATGCCCTTGACGTTCAGGTCCTCGATAGCCACAAATCCACAGGTGGCCGTCAGCCGGTGCGTGAGCTGGTGCAGCGCGTTGCTGCGCACGTTGGTGATGCGCCAGTGCAGCCGCGCAAGGCGCTGGGCCGACTTGCGCCGGTTCGCCGAACCCCTCTGCTTGCGGCTGTGGGCCCGGCTCAGGCGCCGTAGGCGCCCCAGCAGCGCGGCCAATGCCTTCGGTCCTTCGACCGTGGTGCCGTCCGAAAGCGTAGCGAGCGCCTTGATACCGAGGTCCACACCGACCGCTGCTTGGCTTTCGCAGCGAACGGGCGTGTCGCCGGTCTCGACGGTGATAGCAGCAAACCAGGCGTCGGCGGTGCGCGACACCGTGACGCTGACCGGCCGGCCGGAGAATCGCAACGTCTCCCGCATGCGCACCCAGCCCAGGTTGGGGATGCGTATGCGG
>Ga0157369_10000246_pt1 | contig 75234 bp, 116 predicted proteins | sample C25metaG_FD_113461 | JGI IMG/M metagenome (GOLD analysis project Ga0157369, IMG submission 113461) | Corn rhizosphere microbial communities from Kellogg Biological Station, Michigan, USA - C2-5 metaG | ecosystem: Host-associated > Plants > Roots > Rhizosphere > Soil | place: USA: Michigan... | reverse complement strand
ATCGAAAAAGATGTATCTTTGCACCGCGAGGTAGAGCAGTAGGTAGCTCGTCGGGCTCATAACCCGGAGGTCGCACGTTCGAGTCGTGTCCTCGCAACCAAACTAAGAGAATCAATTTTTTTGATTCTCTTTTTTTATTTAAAATTCGTAAATTTGATTATGGCAAAAATTCTGAAAATATATCCGGAGAACCCACAGGAAAACCTTATCAACGAAGCCGTTAAGACTTTGGAAAACGGCGGCGTTATCATCTACCCTTCTGATACGATTTACACTATTGGCTGTGATATTTACAATCACAAAGCAATGGAAAGGCTTGCCCAGATCAAAGGAATCAAATTGGATAAGCATAAGTTTTCTATCATTTGTAATGACTTAAGCCATCTTTCGGAGTTTACAAAACCAATAGAAACGGCTACTTTCAGATTTTTGAAAGCACATTTGCCTGGCCCCTTTACTTTTATTTTAGAAGCTAACCGAAATTTACCAACATCTTACAAAGGTCATAAAACAGTCGGAATCCGGGTTCCTGATCATATTATTCCGCAAATGATTGTAGAAAAACTGGGACATCCTATTGTTTCGACAACCATTCATTCGGATGATGAGATTTTGGAATATTCTACAGATCCTGAACTGATTGCTGAGAAATATGATAAACTGGTCGACCTCGTCATCGACTCTGGTTATGGCGATAACACAGCTTCTACAATTGTTGACCTGACATCTGGCGAACCAGAAATCCTCAGACAAGGAAAAGGAACTTTGTAAAGAGACAAGATTAAAGGAAAAAGAATCAAGATTTTAATTCATATTGTTCAAGAACCTAATACTGACAACAAACAACTAAATGAAATTCGTTACTTCTCCAGCAAAATTGATGAACGTAGAAAATTCGACCGAATTTTTAAAATCTACAACTCCAAAATTCATCAAGGATTCTGAATTTATTCAATCATTTCTAAAAGAAAAATCGCCGAAATATCTTTCCGAATTAATGGAAATATCTTCCAAACTGGCAGATGAAAACTGGGAACGCAATCAAAAATGGAGTTCAAAACCAACAGCAAAAAATTCGGCACCGGCATTGTTTGCTTTCACAGGAGAAGTTTACAGAGGTTTGGACGCAAAGACTTTAGATAAAACTGCAGTTGATTATCTTCAAAAAAATTACAGAATTCTTTCCGGACTTTACGGATTATTGAAGCCATCAGACAAAGTGATGCTTTACCGTTTGGAAATGGGACGGCCTTTCAAATTTGATTCTTACAAAAACATCTATGAATTCTGGACAGAAAAAGTGACGGAACAACTGAATTCTGAACTTAAAAAAGGTGAATTGCTCATCAATCTTGCGAGTACAGAATATTTTAAAGTCATCGACAAAAAAGCTTTGAAAGCGAAGGTCATAGATTTTGAATTCAAGCAAATACAGCCAGACGGAAAACTAAAAACGATTGTAGTTTACACGAAGCACGCACGCGGATTGGTTTTGCGTTTTTGTGCGGAAAAGCAAGTCAAGACTTTGAATGAATTGAAAGCTTTCAACTACGAAAACTATTTGTTTGATGAGAAATTGTCAACTGAAACTAATCTGGTTTTTACGAGATAATTTATGAAGCTTTCCTCAATTAAAATTCTCTTTCATGAAGAACTTTCTGAATTATATTCCAAATCTGAAATCGAGGAATTGTTTTCGATTTTTGCTGAACATTTTTTAAATCTTAATAAAATTGAATTAAGAAATCGTTTGGAAAACAATCTGTCCGAAAGTGATTCTAATAAATTTTCGAAAGCGATTTTGGAATTGAAAACAGGAAAACCATTTCAGCAAATCACTGGCGAAACAGAGTTTTACGGTTTGAAATTTTTCATCAATGAGCACGTTTTGATTCCAAGACCGGAAACGGAAGAATTGTTGGAATTAGCGATTAGAAAGATACAAGAGAAAAGTAAAAAGAATCAAGGTCTTAAAATTCTTGATATTGGAACCGGAAGCGGAATTATTCCGATTGTCTTGAAAAAGCATTTTCCTGAAGCTGAAGTTTCTGCGATTGATATTTCGAGTGAAGCTTTGGAAATTGCAAAGAGAAATGCGGAGTTTCATCAAGTTAAAATTAATTTCATCAACGAAGATTATTTGAATAAAAATCTTAACGAAGTTTATGATGTGATAATCAGCAATCCACCTTATATCGGAATAGAAGAAAATCCTGAGATTGAAGATTCGGTAAAAGTTTTTGAACCAAATTTGGCACTCTTCTCTCCAACTTCTGATGCTTTGATATTTTATAGAAAAATTGCTGAAGATTGCAAAAATCATTTGTCAGAAAACGGACTTTTGTTTCTTGAGATCAATCAGAAATTAGGGCAAGCAACTTTGGATTTATATCAAAATCATTTTTCTGAAAGTTATCTTTTAAAAGACATTTCCGGAAATGATCGGTTTATTTATGCAATAAAATAATTATGGAAATTAAAAGTCACAACCTAAACAATATAAAAATCGCAGAAATTATTTCAGACAAAATAGTTGTAAATTCTGCTGATGACAGCTTAGATTTGCTTGGAAATATCTATTATCAGGGTTTTGAAAAGTTAATAATTCACGAAAAAAATACTACGTCTGATTTTTTTGATTTAAAGAACAAATTAGCTGGAGAAATTCTCCAAAAGTTTTCTAATTATAGAGTTCGTCTGGCAATTGTAGGTGATTTTGAAAAATATGAGAGCAAAAGTTTAAAAGATTTTATTTTTGAAAGCAACAAAAGCAGGCAGATCAATTTTGTTGGTAGCTTATCAGAAGCTTTGGAAAAATTTGTATCATAATCAGTCGTTATTTTTAAAAAACTCAACAGCGTCTGAAATTGCTCTTTCTGTTGATAAATAAGTAATTCCCAACTCTTCAATTGATTTCTTATTACAATAAAAATTGTCAATCCGAAGTGCTTTCATATTGACTGAACTCAAATTGGTTTTGATTTTTAAAAAGCGTAAAAAGTCACCCATAAATCCTAATAAAATCAATATCAAATCGGGAATCGGAATCATCATCGGTTTTTGATTGGTCAGCAAATTCAATTTTTCGAAAAACATTTTATATTTCAGATTTTCATTAGCCAAGAGATATTTTTCGCCATTTTTCCCTTTTTTTATTGCACTTAAAATTCCATCAGCGACATCTTCTACGTGGACAAAATTTTTACCACCTTTCGGATAGAAAACAAGTCGTTTTTTCCAAGCCCAAAAGATAATCTTGCCTGAACTCGGTTTGCGATCGTATGAACCAATCATAAAAGTTGGATTCAGAATCACAACTTCTGTTTCGGAATTATTTTGCAAAAGATAACTTTCTGCTTCCAGTTTACTTTTAGCATAAAAAGATTGAGTAAAAGGAAATTTGTGCAGAGTTTTCTCATTTCCTAAATTCTTCAAATTTCCAAATCCTAAAGTATTTGCAGTACTTAAAAACAAGAATTTTTTGACATTGAATGTTATACATTGTGAGTACAAATGTCTTGTCGCATCATAATTGATTTTTTTATAATCATCATAAGACAGCAAATCCTGACTTGTTTCTGCTGCAATATGAATGAAATAATCCACATTTATAAGATATAAAGAAAGATCTGTAAAAAGCTCTCCCTCAATCAGTTGTAGATTTTCATTTTCTTCAAAAAAACAGCCGTTTTTCTGACGCACCAAAGCAATAACAAAATAATCATCATTTAATAATTTAAGTAAAACATTAGTTCCCAGAAATCCTGTAATTCCTGTTACGAAAACTTTTTTCATATATTCATTTCCCGTTTGACAGCATTGGTAATCAAAGGAAGTTTGATCCAGATTGGTAAAATCTTCATTATCATCCAGCTGACTGGATTTACCAAAATAACAGAATCCTTTTTAAAAAGTTTATCAACGCAGGCATTCGCAACTTTGTTGGGATCAAGAAGCGTTAACCTACCCAGAAAACCTTGTTTTTCTATTCTTTTAGAAACATTCAGATTGGTTTTCATAGCTCCCGGATTCACTACACTTACAGAAACATTGGTGTACTTCAGCTCTTCACGAAGTCCTATTGAAAATGAATGAATAAAGCTTTTGGAAGCCGGATAAACCGTTTTGAAACCAATAGGAGAAAATGCCGCCATACTGGAAACATTCAAGATATAGGCTTTGGGCTGTCTTAATAAATTGGGCAATAATTGATGAGTAATGACTGACGTTGCCATCACATTCACTTGTAAAATATTATTGATATAATTTGAACTTGCATCTACAAATTTCCCGGTTCCTCCCAATCCGGCATTATTAATCAGAATATGAATATCGAATGATGCATTCAAAAAATCCGTTAACTTCAAAACATTTTCGTGTATAGAAAGGTCAACTTCATAGTAATGAACTTTCACACCATAAGTTTCAGAAATTTGAAGACTTAATTCTTTCAGATTCTGATCAGCAAGACTAATTAAAATGAGGTTTATCTTCTTCTCGGCAAGATTCTCAGCAAATGCTTTTCCTAATCCCTGGCTTGCTCCTGTCACAACTGCGTATGATTCTTTGGTATTCATAAATATATTTTATGAAGCAAAAATCGGTTTATAAAAGGACTGGATTGTTCGGTTTTATCTGAATGAACAAAGTTGTATCAAAACAATAATTAAATGAATATCAATTAGTTAAAAATAATGAAAGGTAAAGATTTATAAGTATGAACCTATTTTTTGAACTCAGAAGGCGTTTGATTCGTCAGTTTTTTGAAAGTGGTGTTGAAAGAGGTTTTTGAATTGAATCCGGATTCATATGCAATTCCCAAAATAGAAAGATGATTGTTCCGGTCGTCTTTCAAAAGATTTTTGGCATAATCAATTCGGTACTCATTCACATATTGGAAAAAATTCTTCTGAAACCCATTATTGATCACATAAGACAAATGATGGGTAGAAACCGAAAGTAATTCTGCTAATTTTATAAGATTCAGTTCACTGTCGAGATAAGGTTTCTGAACTTCCATCAGTTCCTGAAGCTGGTTTTTAATTTTAGAAAGTTCTTCATCCGAGATTAGTTTTTTCTTAACCTCTTCCGTATCCGTTTCTTCACTTATAGCAATCAACTCTTCGCGCTGTTTTTCTTCAATAGGATAGATTTCTTTCTGTTTTAAAGAATAATATCCCACGAAATAAATTACCAGTAAAAATGCAGTATTAATAAAAACATTCAATGATAACGGATTGAAAAACAGATTATAAACGACATAAACAATATTAATCAACAACAAAACCAGAATGATATATTCTAACCAGTTAAGATTAATTCCTTCTGTATTAGCAGAAAACTGTTGAATTTTTAACTGATGCCTCCGAATTGTAAAATAAGAAAATGCTGTATAAAATATTGCCTGAAATAGAATCAAACCTATAAAAATAATTTTAAAAATCTCCTGATTCCGGGAATCTCCAAAATTGATCAATAAAAGATTAATCAGGAATATAAGTGGAAGTATAAGATATTTTGAATCCGAAATCTTAAACTTAAATGTTGGATTGGTAAAAAACAAGACGCTAAAGTAAAAAACAACAGGCGTCAAAAACTGTAAAAATTGAAGAAAAGGTAATGAGCCTATTTCTAATTCTGAAACTTTGGTAAAAGAAAATATCTCATCAAGCCAAAATGTAGACCAGAGCAATAAAAAAAATCCAAACCAAAGATTAGCTTTTTTGTTAACCTTTAACGGATTTGAGAATGTCAGTAATGATAAAAAAACCAATGAACCGTAAATAAGTACAACAACTAGGTTATTTAACTCTAAAGTATTCATTGGTTTATATTTTTAGAATTATCCAATCTTCTTATTTACAAAGATCTGATAAGCCAAATAAATCAGTGGTAAAGACATAATTCCGATAAATAAAGCATTTTGCATTGCAAGCTCCGGATAAGCAACAACCGCATAAACCAATCCGAAAAATGCACCGCCCAGATGTGCGGCGTGTCCAATATTGTCATTCATTCTTGGATTCAGCATCATATAAACGGAATATCCGAAATAAATCGCTCCGAAAGCAAATCCCGGTATGAACCAAATCTGAATCTGATTAGGAGCCAAAGCTACTGCTGCAAACAAAATCCCGGAAACACCTCCACTCGCACCTATTGCCGAATAAAATGGAATATTTCTGTAATGGTACAGGCAAAATAGATTTCCCAGAATCATGGATCCAAAATAAATGATTAAAAATCCATAGACGTGAAATCCTATCAAAGCAATTGGCGCAAAGATATACAGCGTATACATATTGAAAAACAAGTGCATAAAGTCTGCGTGTAAAAATCCGGCTGACAAAAGTCTCAGGTATTCTTTTCTTCTTTGAATCGCTCCAACTTCGAATTTATATTTCTGAAAAAATTCCGGCTGTTGAAGTCCAACGTAGCTGATGACGCAGGTAATTACGATTATTATTAATAAAACGATATTCATTTTGTAATTTATTGTGTTGTGCTTTTTACTCTACTTCTTCATCGAAAAGGCTTCCGATAGTTCCACCGTCATCGTCCAGATCTTCATCTGATTTTTCTTCGATTTCTGGTTCTTCTTCTATGATTTCCGGTGGTTCAGGAATGGTAATATTAATGTTTTTAACTTTATCCTTAGTCAATTGATTTCCAATCGCTTTTATTCCTTTAACTGTGATAAATTCATCTAAATCCACAGTTTCGGGATCTTTTTGCTTATCTTTTATTTTCGGGAAAATCAGTTCTGCGATTGCACCGATTTCTGTAGTAACAAATTCTACAAACGATTTTGGATTATCATTACTAAAGAAAGATTGAATATTGGTGGTATTTTCCAGAAGAAAACGTTTCACAAAATATTTATCTTTCTCACCATCGAAATAGATGCAAGTAATTGGCTGATCGGGTTTCCATTTTTCAAGGATTAGATAATCGTCATCGAAACGGTTCATCAAATCGAAAGAAACCAACTTGGCTTCGCCCTGAGAATTGATGGTTAAAATCTTGTCATCACCTTTGAAATTCCCTAACAGACTTCCGCGTCCGTCAGCATTCAAACGTCTCACAGAATCATCAAACCAGATTTTTCTTGGAGCCAAAGTGGAAACGCCTTCTTCTTTAAGATCGACTTTTTTGACTGCATACTTCGTAACAAGATTTCCTTTGGAATCACGGCCTTTGATAATTATTTCCGAGAAATCTATATCAATTTTATTCTTTCTGACTCTCGCATTTGGCTTCAGTAAAACAGAAACAACTTCTGCTTCTCCATTCGGATTGGCTGAGAAATAAAGCATTTCTGAACCCTTTTTGTCAGAAGCCAGTTTGTAATCTGTATTTCTCGTAACGCCGGTTACAGAAAAGCGCTTCATATAATAAGGACCTTCCCGGCCTTCACGATAGATTGAATTGTAAACCGTACGTTTGTCGTTTTTTTTCCAAATCGCAACGTGGACGATATTTTTCCCGATAAAGGTTTTGCCTTCTACTTTTACAACCTTCATTGTTCCGTCTTTCTGGAACGTGATAATGTCATCAATATCAGAACAATCGAAAAGGTATTCATCTTTTTTGAGTGAAGTTCCTATGAAACCTTCTTCCCGGTTGACATAGAATTTTTCATTTGCAACCGCAACTTTAGAAGCATCAATTGTATCGAAAATTCTAAGTTCTGTTTTTCTTTCTTTTCCTTTTCCGTATTTTTTCTGAATATTGGTGTAATAGTCGATTGCATAAGTAATCAAATTCCCCAAATGATGTTTGACTTGCTCAATTTTTCCTTCTAATGCAAGAATATTTTCTTTGAATTTATCAAGATCGAAACGTGAAATTCTTTTGATTCGGATTTCTGTCAATCTTAAAATATCTTCTTCCGTAACTGCTCTCAACAAATGTTTGGTGTGAGGTTTCAAACCTTCATCAATTGTAGAAATCACATCTTCCCAGGATTTCACTTCCTCTATATCGTGATAGATTCTGTTCTCAATAAAAATTCTTTCTAATGAAGAAAAATGCCAGTTTTCCTGCAATTCGTGAAGTTCGATCTCTAATTCTCTTTTCAATAAAGAAACTGTGTGATCAGTATTGTGTTTCAGAATATCAGAAACAGAAAGAAACATTGGTTTGTCTCCAACGATTACGCAGGCATTTGGTGAAATCGGAACTTCGCAATCCGTGAAAGCGTAAAGTGCATCAATCGTTTTGTCCGGCGAAACATCGGGATGAAGATGGATATTAATCTCAACCAGGTCAGAAGTGTTGTCTTCTATCTTTTTGATCTTAATTTTCCCTCTTTCGTTTGCCTTAATTATGCTGTCTATCAAATCGCCTGTATTTTTGGAAAAAGGCAATTCTGTAATTGTAAGTGTATGCTTATCTTTCTGAGTAATTCTGGCTCTGGCTCGGATTTTACCACCACGTTTTCCGTCGTTATAATTGGTAACGTCCAACATTCCTTCGGTCAAAAAATCAGGAAATAATTCGAATTTTTTGCCTTTAAGATGAAGGATTGAAGCTGTAATTAATTCATTGAAATTATGAGGCATAATCTTCGTAGAAAGTCCTACACCAATCCCCTCAACGCCTTGTGCAAGCAACAATGGAAACTTTACAGGAAGATCAATCGGTTCATTATTTCTGCCATCATAAGATTTGGTCCAATGTGTAGTTTTTGGGTTGAAAACTACATCCAAGGCAAAGGGTGTCAATCTCGCCTCAATATATCTTGCTGCCGCCGCTGAATCACCAGTATAAATATTCCCCCAGTTTCCTTGGGTATCAATCAATAATTCTTTCTGGCCAAGCTGTACCATTGCATCTGTAATAGAAGCATCACCGTGTGGATGGTACTTCATCGTGTTTCCGACAACGTTTGCCACTTTATTGTAACGGCCGTCTTCCAGCTCACGCATCGAGTGCATAATCCTACGCTGAACCGGCTTGAATCCGTCAAAAATAGAAGGAATCGCACGATCCAAAATGACGTAAGACGCATAATCCAAAAACCAATCTTTATACAGTCCCGAAACTTTTTTCAGGCTTTCTTCGTGATGTGTACTTTCTTCCATTAATCTGTTGCTGTATTATCCTGGTGTACGTTTTCCTTATTCAATTTTACCACTTTATTCAGAGAAAATTTCAAATCTTTTACTTGTTTTATACTTAGGAAAGAGATATCATATTTCAATATTAGAACGTGTGCTTTTTTACTGGAAATATAGACATATAATTTTCTAAATATTAATGCATTAACAATATTAAATTTTATCAGTTTATATTTTGGAAATTCGTCTTTTGCATTTTTCTTCGATAATAAATAAAGAATGTGACTGTTTCTAAAATTAAGTGCCTCGCCATCACTGTCATATTCAAAGATCGGACGACCTAAAAAATAAAGCAAAAGAAACATCAAGGCCGGAAAAAACAGCAGTACCCAGGCTTTATTTCCAAAAATATCAAACTTATTAATCTCCAGAATAAATGCAATAATTCCCAATATAAAAACAATCCCGGCAAGTGAATATATGAAGTTATAGACCGGTATTTTACTTCTATTACTTAATCGCATATTAAACCGTTTCTAAGTTCTCTTTTTTATCGATGTCGCCTTCTTCAACGACAAGATTATCCAAAATAAACAACTGTCTGTCCGGTGTATTTTTGCCCATATAAAATTCCAAAATCTGAGCAATTGTCTGATCTTTTCCTAAAACAACAGGCTCCAATCTAATATCTTTTCCTATGAAATGTTTAAACTCATCCGGCGAAATTTCTCCAAGTCCTTTGAATCGGGTAATTTCAGGATTTTTCCCTAGTTCATTCAAAGCTTTCAAACGTTCTGCATCAGAGTAGCAATATCTGGTTTCCTTTTTGTTTCTTACCCTAAATAAAGGTGTCTGCAAAATATAAAGATGTCCATTCTTAATCAAATCCGGGAAAAACTGAAGGAAAAATGTAATCATCAACAATCTGATGTGCATCCCATCAACATCGGCATCAGTAGCTATAATGACGTGGTTATATCTTAGATCTTCTAGACTTTCTTCGATGTTAAGGGCAGCTTGCAAAAGGTTGAATTCCTCATTTTCGTACACCACTTTCTTTGTCAATCCATAGCAGTTAAGCGGTTTTCCTTTCAAAGAAAAAACAGCCTGAGTTTCTACATCTCTGGATTTTGTGATTGATCCGGAAGCCGAATCTCCCTCGGTGATGAAGATCATTGTTTCGGATTTCCTTGTCGCCTTTTGATCGTTATAATGATGACGGCAATCTCTCAGTTTTTTGTTGTGGAGTGAAACTTTCTTTGCTCGTTCTCTTGCCAGTTTTTGGATTCCGGACAGTTCTTTTCTTTCCCGTTCCGAAATCATTATTTTTCTGAGAATTGCTTCCGCAGTTTCGGGATTTCTGTGAAGATAATTGTCCAGTTTATTTTTAAGTGAATCGATGATGAAAGTTCGTACCGTCATTCCACCTGGTTCAATCTCGTTTGAGCCTAATTTTGTTTTGGTCTGAGATTCAAAAACAGGTTCGATCACTTTTATAGAAACTGCAGCAATAATTGATTTACGAATATCAGCCGCTTCAAAATTTTTATTATAAAATTCTCTGATTGTTTTTACAAATGCTTCACGGAAAGCGTTCAAATGCGTTCCACCTTGTGTCGTATTTTGTCCGTTAACAAAAGAGAAATATGTTTCCGTCTGAGATTTATCTGAGTGCGTGATTGCAACTTCGATATCTTCTTCTTTCAAATGGATGATCGGATAAAGAATATCACTTTCCAGTTCCTCTTCCAAAAGATCCTTCAATCCATTTTCGGAAAAGAATTTTTCGCCATTGAAAAGGATTGTCAAACCCGGATTAAGGTAAGCGTAGTTACGAAGCATTCGCTCCACATATTCTTTCCGGAATTTGAAATTGATAAAGATTTCTTCATCCGGTACGAAACTGATTTCGGTTCCGTTTCTGTCAGAAGAATCTGCTTCAGGATAATCAATTTTAATAATACCTTTGGAGAATTCCGCCATTTTCACACGGTTTTCTCTTACAGATTTTACTCTGAAAAAACCGGATAATGCGTTTACCGCTTTTGTACCAACTCCATTAAGACCAACCGATTTTTTGAAAGCTTTGCTGTCGTATTTTCCACCTGTATTCATTTTGGAAACGGCGTCAACAACTTTACCTAAAGGAATTCCTCGTCCGTAATCACGGATTGTGACTTTACCTTCATCCACTTTGATTTCAATACGTTTTCCTGCTTTCATCACAAACTCATCAATCGAGTTATCGATAATTTCTTTGAGGAGAATATAAATCCCGTCATCCGCAGAAGAGCCATCGCCCAATTTTCCAATATACATCCCGGGACGAAGCCTTATATGCTCTTGCCAGTCGAGGGTTCGGATGTTATCTTCGGAATAGTTTACAGGATTGATTTCGCTCATATTTTTTGATTTCTGAAAAACATTGAAACCGTAAAAGAATCGGTAACTCACAAATTTAACGAAATGAAATTTAATTTGAAAGTTTTGAGAATTAATTTTAACCGATGTTGATAAATTTATCTACAAAAAAAGCCAGACAATTGTCTGACTTTAACTTTTAATCTTATAAATACCTCAAATCCGAAGTATTAAAGTTTTATTTCTTAATTAATTTTCTTGAAATCACTTCGTTTCCGGAGTAAACATTTACAATATATTGTCCTGAAGAAAGATCTTTTACATTAATCTCCGAACTTTTTGTTTCTTTAACAATTTTTCCTGTCATATCAAAAACTCTGACATTATCAATAGTTTTGATTCCTGAAATCTTAACCAGATCTGTAGCCGGATTCGGAGAAATCTTAAGTGATAAAGCCTGAGATTCTAAAACTGCCATAGTTGTATTATCTTTAATTTCGATGTCATCGATTCCCATATAGAAAATGTCTGTACAATCGTAATGTCTGAAAATCAATTTTACGTTTTGTCCTTTGAAAGCTGAAATGTCAATATTAACAACTTTTGCAACATCCAAATATCCCTGATCAAAAGTTTCTTCAAACACCGGAGTTTCCGTTCCTGTAAAAGTTGAAGCAGCCGGAATCACATAAACCGCATAATGTTCCTGAAAGAGTTCTTCGTCGCCTGCTGCAGCTTTGAAAGTTAAGCTAAGTGAGTTGGAATTTGGCAATGTGACCGATGGACTTTCCAAAACATTATCCGGCGTAAACACATCTAAATACCAGGAGAAAGAAACGGCAAGATTTCCTGTAAAGTTTGGAAGTTCATTGAGTTCTGCGTTTAGAATTTCCCAGTTTTCTCCGTCTCCGTCTCTGTCATATAATTTCCATTGCGCAACAGATGCCGGATTTTCAAAATCTTCTTTAAAAACTGTTGTCTGTGCCTGGCTGTAAAAAACTGATGCTAAAGCTGAAACAAATAGTAATTTTTTGATCATAATTTTATTTTAAATTTTGCCAAAGGTACAAGCAAAAATGCTTCCAATTTTGAAAGCATTTTAGATTATTTTAAAATAAAAGGATTACTGAATCATTATTTTTCCTTTCCAAGATTTACCTTGACTTGTAATTGTATAGAAAAGAATTTTGTTTTTGATAACATTTTTCACAGAAAAACTTTGTTTCCCTTTCGCACTAACTTCTTCAACCAATCTTCCTGTAGATTCGTAAAAAGTGATTTTATATTCCTGCGATGGATTTCCTAAAACCTTAAAATCATTATTTACTTTGGAATAATATAAGGTTAAATTTTGTTCAGTAGAATTTTCGGAAGTTGCCAGCGGCACAAACTCACTGTCACAAGATTTTCCAGAAGTATCTTCGAAACATCCTAATTTGAAGGTAGCGAGTTCAAATGAAAGATCAGCAGGCGGACAAAACAATCCTGATCTTGACCCTATGCCTTCATAAATATTCTTATAATAATCTAATTTAAAAGTCTTTACATTTTCTTTTCCAAATACAGATCCATATACAATTTCATTAATCGTTATAGTTTCTGTATTTGGAAACCAACGCCAATTTACATCTACATCATCCCCAATATTTACAGAAAAATCATAAATCAGTTTTTCCGTATTTGAGTTTGCATCCAAGAAATATACCTTTCTGGTAAGCACATCCTCACGCATCAGGCATTCAAATGCATCAGGATAATTCGTATAATAACCAGGTGCTCCTTGCGAAGGTCCTGTTGGAGTTATTGGATTAAAAAAATAAAGATTTGAGTAAATTTTCTTGTAAACAGTTCCATTGACTGTTGTCTCTCCATTTATAAAAATATACCAAAAAGCCGCACTAGGATTACATGAGTCGCAAAATCCTTCCGAACGGGAAACCCACCATTTATTTCCTTCTTTTAAAAGAGGCGTATAGGCTTGTGAAAAGACATTGAAGAATGCGAATAATAATAAAATAAATAGATTTTTTTTCATAATTAATGGTTTTAAGTTATTTTTCCAATAAATATAGTATTTTTTAATCTACTAACAATGTGAATTTTATGTCAATGATTTTCCATTATATCAAAAAAAACGCTTCCATTTCTGAAAGCGTTCCAATATATTTTAAAATGTTTTTAATTAAACATTAAATCTAAAATGCATAATATCACCGTCCTGAACAACGTATTCTTTTCCTTCAACAGATAGTTTTCCCGCTTCTTTTACCTTCGCTTCGGAGCCGTAATTCATATAATCGTTATATTTAATAACTTCCGCACGAATAAATCCTTTTTCGAAATCTGTGTGAATCACGCCCGCTGCTTGTGGCGCAGTCCAACCCTGACCAATTGTCCAGGCTCTAACTTCCTTAACACCAGCTGTGAAATAAGTCTGAAGCTTCAAAAGATCGTAAGCTTTTCTGATCAGTCTGTTCACGCCCGGTTCTTCCAAACCAAGTTCTTCCAAAAACATTTGTCTTTCTTCAAAAGTTTCAAGTTCATTGATATCAGCTTCGATTTGAGCAGCCAGAACCACAACTTCTGCGTTTTCAGTTTTTGCCATTTCTTCGATTTTCGCAATCCAGTCGTTTCCGTTTTTGATGGAATTTTCGTCTACATTACAAACATACAAAACAGGTTTGTTTGTCAATAACTGAATTTCGCTGATAATTGAAGTTGCAAAATCATCTGCAGGAAACTCTCTCGCATTTTTTCCTTCTTCTACAAAAGTCTGAAGATTGAGTAAAATGTCATAAGTCAAAAGATCTTCTTTCTTACCGGATTTCAGAAACTTTTTAGCTTTATCAACTGCTTTTCCAATTGCTTCAAGATCTTTAAGCTGAAGTTCTATATCGATGATTTCTTTATCTCTGATTGGATCCACAGAACCTTCCACGTGGATGATATTTCCATTATCGAAACATCTTAAAACATGAATAATAGCTTCACATTCGCGGATATTTGCGAGGAACTGATTTCCCAATCCTTCGCCTTTGCTCGCACCTTTTACTAATCCGGCAATGTCCACAATCTCTACAACTGCAGGTAAAACACGCTCTGGATTTACGATTTTTTCCAGTTCAAAAAGTCTGGTATCAGGAACAGAAACGGTTCCAAGATTCGGTTCTATAGTACAAAACGGATAGTTTGCAGATTGTGCTTTTGCGTTGCTAAGACAATTAAAAAGGGTTGATTTTCCTACATTCGGAAGACCTACGATTCCACATTTCATAATTCTTTGTTTATGGTTTAATGTTCTGAGTTTAGACTTTGAATTTCAAACCTGGAACATTGAATTTTAAGTTTGCAAATATACTGATTTTTGGGTTTGAATTTTCTACTTTTACAATCTTAATTAAGATCAGGAATTCAATTCAAAATGAGCAGAAAAAAACGCGAATATCAATCTTCGGAACTGGTAAATTCTTTTGCAAGAATTTATGGTTTTGAAGATAAACTGAAAGCTTTTGAAATCAAGGATTTTCTGGAAGATTATCTTTCCAATGATCTTTATTCTGAAATCGTAAGCGTAAACCTTAAAGAACAAGTCCTGATCATCAGAATAAAATCACCGCTTCTGAAGAATGATTTCCGATTGAGAAAAACATTTTTCCTTAAAAAATTCCGGGAAGTTCTGAAAGATGAATCTTTGATTAATGATCTGTTGATCCTGTAGTAATCTCGTCTATCATTTTTTTGCTTCTCTCGTCCAATCTGGATTTTAAAGGGAAGAAAAACCGGAATGGATTTCTGATAAAATACCTGAAGATCTCTCTGAAAATTTCTCTCGCCTCACTCATTTCTACTTTTCTGGAGCGGAATGCCAGCAACATCGACAATCCGAAACTGACAATGAAATTGAAAAATCCAATCACGAAAACCGTCACAAAGGAAATCCAAAACGTATAAGAAGTGACCACAAAATCTTTCCCGTAAAGTCCCAACGCAAAGTTACCGGCCGCAAACGTAATGTGCCGGATATCTAAATCCAAACCTAAGAAAAGTCCGATCGGCGCAGTTGCCCCAAGAAAAACACCAAACCAGAAATTAGAAACAATCCCGGCCCAATTCTTTGAATAATAAACTGATAATTGTTTTGCTATTCTCTGCCCAAAAAAGTAATTGATAAATGGATTTTTGGCAATTCTTTTGGGAATCTGGAAAAACACAGAATTGTTGCTGATATTTCCGGAAATAACACCTGAGATAAATAGAAAAACACCGGCAATCGATGCGTGCAAGATTGCTTTGGAATCGAAAGGATTCAAATCGTGAAGTAATCTTGTCGATTTATCAAAAGCAAAATTTTGTTTGAAGAGAATTTCTAATCCGTAAATAATGATCATTGCTACCGGAAACGACAATAAGACATTTCCTACAAAAGCAATAAACTGTGATCTGAACAGCTGAGAAACAACGTGCGCAAATTCTATATAAGTGTTTCTGCTATTGCCTTCCGAAAGTACTTTTGCCATCGTTGCAGCTGTCATTGCAGGCTGTTTTGTAGCTAAAGTGAAATTCATCAGATAGATCATCACAAAACCCATTGCATAATTCATAGAAAATAAAAATGCGTGTGCAAAATCACTGGCCGGAATATAACTGTAAAGCATTTTCAGAACACAAAGCGCACCTACAATCACACCTCCGCCAGAAGCTTTCCAAAACATTTTCATGTACGCTTTGAAAGTAGAAGTAATATAATGTGTTCCTGTTTCCGCGGTGTGATTCGTTATCAGATGCGACATCAGTCTTGTGCTGTCAGACACCAGATCACGTAGATTATTTTTATGTGATTTGTACTTTAATATATTGAAAAATAGCTGTTTAGAATTAATTAAATAATCCCGATCGTCGTCAATTACAAATAATTTTATAATATCAGACATTCTGTTCAGCTGTTGTCTGATCTTGAGAAGCGATTGGTTCGTTTTGCTGGAAATCCCGTATTTAGAAGAGTTTTTGAAAGCTATATTCACGAATTCCAGACATTGATCCATATAGATTTTGGTCTGTTTATAAATCTCATCTGTTGAAGAAAATTTGAAATCCGGATTTTGATTGAAATCGGCATTGATGATATCTAATTCATTTTGCAAAGCCAAAAAAGGATTGTCAAAATTTCTGTATTCAGGTGCCATTTTCACAACATCCACATCCAAGGCATTTCCGATGACACGCCAAGCCAGGATATTAAGAGAGAATAAAAGCTCTTTTTTGACGTGTGGATTACTTATAAACCTGTCAATTTTTAACAATTGAAAGAGTTCACTCATCTTTTCCTCTGAAGAATTCTGGAAAAACTGAAGATCTTTTTTAGGCGTTACGAGAACATTGTCTACCAAATACCAAATGGTTTTTTCGTTCTCAATTGGTGGTAAAATTTTGTTAAGCAATCTTTTCTTGAATTCCGGATAGAAGGCATTTTCCGATAATATATCAGCTTCCGTCAATGACAAATTGAATGGTTTATCCTGAAAAATGTTATGAATATAAAATACCAGATTTTCCTTAATCGTATCATTATCTTTGAGATAAGCTGTAAAAACGCCCAGATCTTCTCTCTTCAGACTTGTGATAATTTCCGATAAAGGCTGCAAAGACAAAGTCTCATTTCTCTCACTGAAATAATTCTTTAAAATAGTGCTGAAACTGTCTTTTTTAATTAATCTAATTGCCATCTTAGCACAAAAGTAATCATTTCAGAACAATATTATTCATCTGTCTCATGATCCAATTATGTTTTTTATTCAGATAAGCACTTGGATTTTTGGGATCGTACTTTTTCGGATTTGGTAAAACAGCTGCAATCCATGCGGCTTCACTTTTTGTCAGATCTTTTGCAGATTTGTTATAATAATATTGTGACGCAGCTTCTACTCCGAATACACCCTGTCCCATTTCGATCACGTTAAGGTACCTTTCCAGAATGATATCTTTTCCCCAGATTTTTTCTATGATAAATGTATAGATCGCTTCCAGACCTTTTCGGATCCAGCTTCTACCCTGCCAAAGAAAGACATTTTTCGCAGTCTGCTGAGAGATTGTACTTCCGCCCCGCACAACTTTTCCTTTTTTATCATTTTTCTTCATCGCTTTCTCAATCGCTTTGTAATCAAAACCATTGTGATTGAAAAATGCCTGATCTTCTGAAGCAATAACCGCTTTTTTGATATTATTTCCCATATCATCGTATGAAATATAATCACGCTGCAATTTCCCATATTTGAAAACACTTCCCAATTGCGTCCAGGTAATAGGCGGATTGAAAAATATACCAAAAATCACAAAAAGTATATTGGCGATAACAAGAATAAAAATCAGTTTTTTAATAAACTTCCACATACTGCAACAAAAATTTTAGCGAAAATAGAACAAAAAAATATTCTATGCTATCACATTTGAATGAAGAAATTGATGGTAATTGATTTTTAAGTATTTATAAAAGTAAAATCACTAGAAATTGACACCTAAAACTTTACAAAGAACCGACACAATGATGACAATAAAAAAGAATAGAAAATCGTAAACCCCAAAGCTTTTATAATTAGCTGCTTGTTGATTTTTGTTTTTTTGGTTCTGCCTACTTCGTTCTAATTCCTGCCGTTCTTCAAATCTTGTTTTGAGAGTAATTTTTTTATCATTCATCGGTTGTAAAAAGTAATTTTTATATTCAAATATAAATTTCAATTTTAAAAGGATGCAAATATTAGAAAAAAAACAGACAACAGAAGTTAAATTATTAATAATTTAATATAAATAATTCAAAACCATCTAATAATCAGCAATAAAAATTCACAAGAAGCAATTAGAAAGTAACAATAAATAAATATTTTAGCATATTATAGATAAAAGTTATTAAATTTTGAAGAATAAAGATCTTAATCATCAATCAAAAAGATAAATTATGATTTTACTCTAACCGAATTATTTTAGAACACACTCTTATATATAATTAACATAGAATTAATCAAGATTTCCGGAATAAAGGATGTAAATTTGAAACATAGACTAAAAACAAAAAACTCACAATTTGCATTGTGAGTTCTTGTGAGCGCGTCAGGATTCGAACCTGAGACCGTCTGCTTAGAAGTTATACACTCCCGAAAACTGATATTGTAACGATTTGATTTTTAATTATTTATATTTTTAACAATTCTTGTTTTTGAGGGATATTTTTACCCAATTACACGGTCTATTACACGGTGTAATCACGTTCAAATATCATTTAAATAGAGCAAAAATTGATATAATAAGTGCTGCTATCGAAACCCATATACTTAATCTTGAATTCCAAAATTCTGAATCTTCTTTAATTTTAATTTTCACAAATCCACCTTCATCTAAAAAATCTCTAACAAGCGCTTTCTTACCTTTAGCTATTGAAAAATTCCCATCTGCATCGTTTGCTAATAAATTCTTTTTATTTTCTTTGATTACTGTATATAATTGAATTACTTCAGACCTAGTAATATTATGTGTTTTGGCGTATAAATCAATATTAGTGGCAAAATCATTTATTAGTAAATTTTCCAAAAACCAATTTTGTCTCTTTTCTTTCGTGTATTTATTAAACATAGAATTCTGTTTTTATTCCATTGTCTGAAAATAGGCTTTTAAATTGTTTTCCATCGTTACCTGGCGTTCATCTAATTTGTTAATTTGTTTTGATATTTTATTCATCCATACAATATCTGCAACGGCAGCTATTAATAGAAAAATAAAAAGAATAATTGTGATTGTGTTTTGTTTTTTCATTTATGTAGTGCTTTTTAGTTTATTTCGTCATATCCAACCGCCACTCCATCTATAAAATATATTCTTACATCGTAATATCCGTATACATAACATTTGGCCTTTTTACCACCATATAATGATTCTTTATTTTCTGTTGGCTCGCCTAATGTGCTTAAAACAAATTCCTCATCCAGTCTTTTTTCTTTAATATAAGTTTTTAAATCATTTTTCAAACCCCATTGACTGCCATATTGGTGTTTCCCAAAGTAATACCTGTAATTAAAATCATCCTCTGATCTTTTTATTAAATCTTTAATTCTCTCTTGTGAAAAATCTTTCTTTGCCCATACAAAAATAAATAAGGGGTCTTTAGTTAAAGATTTGTAAATTATCGCAACATCTTCGTCTTCCTTAGTCAAAGCAAACCAAGTCCTGCCTTTAATTTCAAAATGCTTACTTAGATCATTTATACTTTTTCCTGCTGATTGTTCTTCAGAACACTTTTCTCCAGTAGGCAAATAACAATCTAATAATGGCTTAGTTTTAATATGTTTCTTTTGACCGAAGATTAACCCACAAATCAAAACTGATAGAAGTAATATTTTTTTCATTTAATGTAATATAGCTTCAAAGTAATAGATTTTATTTAAACATTTTTTACGGTTTTCCGTAATTCACTATATAAATGTTTCTACTTTAATTGCTAAAAGTATTTTTCGAAATTCTGTTATTTCAAACTCTTCATCCTCATATTCAATTTTATCTTCATTTTCAGACGATAGCTTGATTTTCATTTCAGAAAGCCTTTGAACCTGCTTAAATAAAATCCCCCTGTAAGGATGAAAGAAAATATAAACTCTTTCAGGGTCAAATTTATAAGAATACCAAATATCTTCAGAAACCGGAACTCCTGTGACCCAAGCATTATTTGGAATTGACTTTGGCATAGATTCCCCAGAACTCTGTATTCTATAAGAAATCGGTGAGTAAAGATGATGGGGAACTTGTGTTGTTGTTTCTTCAAAATGTTCAGTAATATACTGGTCATTGTAAATAGCCCTTTTTAAACCCGCAAATCCTTTCATTGGAATAACAAATGTTTTAATACTGACTACGTCATCACTACTCAACACCTTTCCGTCACTTTTATTTTTACTTCTGCCGTTCTGGATTTTACCCAATTGCTTCATCGCTTCTTTAGCAGTTGGATTTTCTTTAGGAGCTGGTTCTGGAAGATGTGAAAGAAAATCGTCATTTGAATTTAAATATTTTTTTCTTGGAAATGCATTAAAAAACTTTTCTTCAAAATCTATTGGTATATCATCTGAATTTAAAACTCTACTAAAATAAGATACATTATATCCTAAATACTCCGCTACATCAGCCTGACTCTTAAAGTCTCTTCTCCTTTTTAATTCTTGGATTGTCGATACAATATCTTTACGTAAATTCATTTTAGTAAAAGTTTATGTAATTTTATTAGTAAATTTAAAAGTAAATATTTACCTTTGTTATTCTTTCACGATGCAAATGTAAACATAATTAACATAAGTAAACAAAAAAATAAATAAAAATGATTAAAGAAACTGATTATTTGTCTCCAATTAAACTGAGACATTTCAAAATGATTGAAGATTACAATACTCTTATGAGTATGCCCAACGCAACGCAAAAGATTGTATTTGAGACGCTTTTAAGCAAATACAATACTTATTACAAAGGTTTTGACAGCGTTAAACAGACCTTTGCCAGACTAATGAAAGAACATCCAGATAGATTTTCACACTCGTAAAATATTTACATTATGGAACTGCAATTATTTAATTATAATGGAAATAATGTGTCATTCAGAAAGAATGATGAACAAGTTTTCATAAACGCAACCGATATGGCAAGGCCATTTGGGAAAAGACCTGTTGATTATCTTCAAAATCAGCAAACGGTTGACTTCATAAATGAACTCTCCAAAGTGAGAAATAGCACTTTGGCTGATTTAGTGAAAGTTACGAAAGGAGGAAACAATCCAGGCACCTGGATGCACGAAGATGTAGCTATTGAATTTGCGAGGTGGTTAAATCCAGCCTTTGCAATATGGTGTAATGATCGAATTAAAGAATTGATGAAGTTCGGAATGACCGCTACAAATCAAACTTTAGAAAACCTCGCAAACAATCCAGATCTTTTAATTGAACTTGCCACTGCTTTGAAAACAGAAAGAGCAGAAAAAGAATTCCTTAGAGAAAAAACCGATGCCCAAAACATTGAATTAAGAAAACAAGCTCCTAAAGTTGCTTATTTCAACGAGGTTCTACAATCTGAAAGCACATATATAACCAATCAAATAGCTAAAGAATTAGGCACATCTGCAGTTTCTCTAAATAAATTTTTATCAGATAAAAAAGTACAATACAAACAGAACGGAACTTGGTTGCTATACCATCTTCATCAAAACAAAGGCTATACTAAAACCACAACTTTCAGTAAGACAGATGAGAACGGATCCACAAAAACATACATGAATACTGTTTGGACTGAAAAAGGGAGGCTTTTCATTCACCGTGTTTTCAAATCACAAAAAATTAATACAATTGACAATCAATAGGTTATAAAAAATTTACCTAACAAGGTAAACATTTAGGTAAATTATATTTGTTAGTTTTACTTATTTGTTTACCTTTGTAAAACAAAAGAGGTAAATAACTAATTTTAAAGTAAACATTATGACAGTCCTAACATCAATCACAGACATTCTAAAAGGTCAAGTTTATATGCCTACAATTTACAAAGGCGATTCGACTTTAGAAATTACCGTTGGTGACTTTGAAATTACAGGTACTCTTGAAATTGATGGTTATGATGTAGCCGAAGAAATTGAGAACGATTTACAAGCTTTTTACGAAGTGATTTCGCAGTCATTCACTACCCTATCAATTTACGATACAGAAGCTTGTGAGAATATTGAGTTTTCAAAAAGTGATGCAGATGTTATTAATGCTTGGTTTCAACTTATAAAATTAGAGATATGGCTTTAACAGACAAAAACAAAGATTTAGTTGCTCGTATAGAGTGGCTTAGTTCTCAAAAAGTAAATCAGCAATCACCAAATCTTAATTAATATGAAAAATAGATTTAAAAACAGATTCGTGATGAAGCCTATTAATGGGACTGATTTAGAATACAGATTCGATTATGACGTGAGGTACTTTAAAAGTATTGTTATAGCAATTTTAGCAAGAAAAGAAAGAGCCGAATCCGAATCCAAAAGTTTCTTTTTTGACCTATTCGGTGATATTGAAAATAATTTAAACTCAATAGCAGTATGAAAACTACACTTAAAATTTTAATCGCCTTTCTGACTGTCGTTACCTATTGGCAGGCTTGTGAAAAAGACACTGTGAATATGGTTATTTCATTTGTTTCAATGCCTCTTTTAATTCTTGTGTATTCATTCTTAACAGCACTTGAAAATGAGACTAAAGAAAAGATTTGATAATCGATTTATTAGCTACCAGAGTTATATCAACTGGTGTACGGCTAAGAATTTCAGAAATAAAATAAAGCATAGATCACCTGTAAAAATCACTTGCAATGCTTGAAAAATTAATCCAGAAAAAACAAAGGCTATACAATGAGCTTGAAAAAGTCATAAAAGCAATAGCAATTGAAGAAGACATACAACATCAGTTGAAAAGTGGGGCGAGTATGGGCAAACAAAAAACTCGCTCCAATTTTGAAAGAGAAGTCAGATCCAAATTTCGGATCGCCAATAATCCAAATTAATAAACCACACAACCACATATTATGTCAACCGAAATTCAAAAAATACCAACGATAGCCGAATTAACATCTGATATTGATTTGGCTTGGAGAACTGACAGTTTAAATTTCATTTTAAACCAGAACCCACCTAAGAAGTGGATTGCACAACACCCATTCATTAAAAAAGAAATTGTTACAAACGGAGTAAAATCAAGAGTTCCTTACGAGTATCTACCTATTGATAAAGTAGAACATCTTTTAAGAAAGATTTTCAAAGAATACAAAATTGAAATCACGGGGCAAGGCACTTCATTTAATGGTGTTTGGGTAACTGTTAGAGTTCATTTTAAGTCTCCAACAAATAACGAATGGTATTTCCACGATGGGATCGGTGCCAGTCAATTACAGACTAAATCCGGCACAAGTCCAGCGGATATGATGAACATAAACAACGGCGCTATTTCTATGGCTTTTCCGTTGGCGAAAACACTCGCAATTAAAGACGCTTGTGATTTGTTTGGAAGTCTTTTCGGTGCAAATCTTAACCGCGCTGATGTAGCAGTATTCAAAATGGATGACAACATTCAAGAACAAGCTGGGAAGTCTAACGCTGAAAAAATGGCACTATGATAAATTACGCAGTTTTTGAAACAGAAGAGGAATGGTTAGAGTTCCGTGCGCCGTACTTCACAGCAAGTGAATCGTCAAAATTAATGACAGAGCCAAAAAAGAAAGATGAATTATTATCTGTTGGAGCAAAGTCTTATATCAGAAAATGTGCAGCATCTGTATTAGCACCAAAAGAACCGAGCTATTATAATTCATCAATGGAACACGGTAAAAATACAGAGCCAGTTGCAGTTATGGCATTAGCTGAAAGCTTAGGGAAAACAGTTGACGATGATGATTTCATTTACACCTCTACTAACGGTTTTGTTTTCTTCTACGATGATGAATATAATTTAGGAGGAACGCCGGATGTGATATTGAAAGTCTTAAAAAAATCAGTTGAAATCAAATGTCCTAATTCAGATACTCACTTAGAATATTTAATGGTTTCCACAGCCGAAGAAGTCAAAAGCAAAATGCCTGAGTACTACGGACAAATGCAAACCAATATGTATTTGACTGGCACAGATGAATGCATCTTTATGAGTTTCGACAATCGATTTTATAATGACAAGCTTCACGAACACTACATCAATATTCCTAAAGATGATGAATATATCGAAAGATTGTTGATGAAATCTAAACACGGGAAAGAATACAAGGAAAAATTAATTGCAATTATAAATGAAAAATAATGTCAGTAAAACACCATCCCCCGAAGAGCGAATTTCGTCAGACAGCAGATCAATGGTTTGCGGAAAACGGACAGACGAAAGTTTACGACAAAGAAGATCATCAAAACTTCATACGCTGGTATTTTGCCCGACTTCACAAAGTCCTAAGCAAATCAGAAATGAAGGTCACACGAGAGAATTTTACTTACGATTTGGATTACTATATGAACCTTCCGAATCTTTCAAATAACATAGAAATACAATAATTATGAAACTATTCGAAGTAATGCAATTTATGTCAGATAATAACTTGGATATTTCACGAGCTGACACATTCGTAGCCGGAAGAAGCACTAAACAGGGTGCAGAAATTACAATGGGTGCTGATTTAGGTACTTTAATTAAAATTCAGACTGAAACATATATTCCTGTTTTATTCTGCATCAATGCAAAACAATACGAACTTTTATCAAAGGGGATCACAGATTTAAAAGAACTAAAAGATAAATAGTGATGAATACAGTACAAACACTTTTAGAAAATAACATTTGCTTTTCAGTTGTAAAATCAACTACAACAGCATTGATAGGAAAGTTTTTCGCCAGCAACTATTTTGTTGTCATCCTTAGAAAAGACCACGATAAAACATTGAAGATGCCATTATGCAAAACGAAAGATTATGATGATGTTTTTGAATGCGATTTGGATAAAGATGAAATCCAATATTTCAAAGACAATCTGGAACTGTTCACTGAAAAAGTAATTCCAAAAGAAGGGAAAGTTTTCGAACTCAAAAATAATTCTTTCAAACAGCATTATGAACTCCACCATCAAAATTAAACTCGGTCAATGCATAGACTGTCCGCCAGATTCGAAAGAACAACCATTGACCGCCAAAAGATGTAACATGCATTATTGGAATTACAGAGCGAGTTTGAAGCCAGTCAAGATAAAAGAGATTGGGAAACCTATTCCGAAAGTTTCAGCGAGACAACTTGAAAGATTAGCGAAATATAGAAAGGTTCGTAATGAATTTATGGTAAATAAAAAATGCGAAGCGAACCTACAAGGATGTACGATAAAAGCAACTGATTTGCACCACGCCAAAGGTAAAATAGGCGATTTGCTGACAGATAAGAGATTCTTTAAAGCACTATGTAGAAGTTGTCATTCCTATATCGAAACACATCCAAATTTTGCCAAAGAAAATAACTACTCACTAAACAGAATATAAAACAAACAATTATGGAAGATCTCACTACAGTTCCAACTTTCAATTTTTCTCAAGGAGACGTTTTTGAAGGTGCCGAAAATCTAATTCAAGTCTGTTATTATTCAAATGGCGTGCAACCAATGATTGAACTTAATCAGGATGGAGATACTGTCACTTTTACTGATTTCGCTCAGTTAGAAAAATTGGTAAAAAACATTAGAAAGAATCTTAACGAAGCAAAACAAATACTTAACAAATGAAAACATTCAATATTACAGAAGATCAGATAAAAGAATTAGCAAAGGGAAATGCTAAAGTTCAAAGATGGTTTCCAGAAGCTTTTGAAAATAAGCTGGAAGATAATACTTGGTACTTTTTGGATAATGGGGCAATTCAAAATTCAATTCAATAAAAAGATGGGTGTAGGATATGGAATATCTTCAAATGGATTTTGGTGTAATGAAGTTTCCTGGATACAAAATAAAGAATATAACCCACATAGAAAAGCCACTGAATCAGAAGTATTCGAAGCCTTGAAAAAAGAAGCCGTGAAGAGAGGTTTTGTTGATGGTGTAAAATTTAAAAGTTCTCTATCCGAAGATGGAAAAACAAGAACAGTCTATTTTAAAAATGAATCTTGTTTTGATTTTTACGCCTCATTAAATAGATTGAATTGCGTAACTACACGTGATGAATGGGATTTTGGACAAAGTAACCCTACAATATTTCAAAATGGAGTTTGGAGCGAAATAATCAAAGAAAGAACATTTTCCAAGTCAGAAGCCGAAGCCAAGCTAAACGAACTTATTAACGACGATTACACCTATAAAATCGGATGAAAATAGAAGTTAAAGGTTTTGAGGTATATCTGGGAGCCTTTCATATAAAAATAATTACAATTTAAAATTTACAATTATGCCAAATTACGTATCAATGTTTCAATACGAAAAAGATGTTTTCTCAGTAATTCATCCAGTTCACACAACTCCTGAAATTGGAGATTCAGCAAGAGTTTATCATAAAACATCGCTTCATAAACCGAATAGAAGTTCACAAGACCTAAATATTATCGAGGTTCTTGAAACGCGTAAACACAGAACTGATGTTAATAATATGATTTCAATCGTTCGTTGTTCAGAGCAAGTATAATCATAAAAACACAAATTATGATATACAGAGACCACCATCAGAACTACAAGCAATATCACATACCAAAGGCTCAATTGATTATCGCTGATATTCCTTACAACCTTGGAAATAAAGCCTACGCATCAAATCCAGCCTGGTATAATGACGGAGACAATGCCAACGGAGAAAGCGCACTTGCAGGAACTGATTTCTTTATGACCGATAAGAATTTCAAACCTGCTGAATTTATGCATTTCTGTTCAAAGATGTTAAAACCAGAACCAAAGGAGAAAGGGAAGGCACCAGCAATGATAGTTTTTTGCGCCTTCAATCAAATGTATGACATAGCCGAACTCGGTAAAAAGCACGGACTTAATAATTATATCCCTTTGATTTTCCGTAAGAAGTTCTCCGCTCAGGTATTGAAAGCAAATATGAAAATTGTAGGCAATTGTGAGTATGGCGTTTTGCTTTACCGTGAGAAGCTTCCAAAGTTCAATAACAAAGGCAAAATGGTGATGAATTGCATCGAATGGGTAGAAGATGAAGATATAAATAATTATCCAAAATTACACCCAACACAGAAGCCAATCGGATTGCTTAAAAGATTGATTGAATTATTCACAGATGAAGGCGAAGTTGTTATTGATCCTTGCGCCGGAAGTGGAAGCACATTAGTGGCAGCAATCGAATTAAATAGAAAGGCTTACGGATTTGAGATTGATAAAGAATTTTATCCAAAAGCAAAAGACTGGATTGAAAGAACCATCCAACGGTAAAGAGATATTGATGAATTTGGATTTGCCAAAACTGAAATGGACAAAGCTGGAGAAAATCTTTTCACAGAATATTCAATTTAAGAATTACTAACCCCTACTTTATTTTAAACACAACAAGATGCCAAATAGAATTATTAGAGATTGGACCGATAGCGAAAGAATCGATGGTATTTCTTTTCAGGCAGAAGTCCTATTACTCAGAGTGATGATGAAAGCCGATGATTTAGGAGCTTATCACGCAAACCCAAAATTGATTAATTCTTTTTGTTTTCCGCTAAAGAATATTAGAGAAACCGACATTTCCCGATGGCTACAAGAGTTAGTTTCAGCCGGATTGATTGCCCTCTACACAGCTGATAACAAAAGATATTTACACATTATCAATTTCGGTCAAAGAATGCGAACGATAAAGTCAAAACATCCGCAAATATCTGAAAATGAGTTAAATGATTTTATGTCGGCAACTTGTCAGCAACCTGCGGACATACCGCCGCCTGAAGAAGAAACAGAAACAGAAGATGAAGTAGAAGGGAAAACGAACGAAAAGCCAAAACCTTACAGATCATTTTCTCATTTAAGTATTTCACAAGAAGAGTTTGAAAAATTGGAAGGATTTGGATATAGTAAATCTAAGATAGATGATATTCTTGACCGGATAGAAAACTACAAAGCAAATAACAAATACAAATCACTTTATCTGACCGCTTCCACTTGGTTAAAAAGTGATAAAGAAAAGTTTGAAACTAAATCTGAAACAACACCAACACCTAAAAGAAAGAAACTATGATCCATAAGGGTATTATTCCGCCGAATGCGGTCGATTTTGAGACTTTGGTCATTGGAACTTGTCTGATCGATTCAAGAGGCTTAGATCACGTTAAAAAGGTTATCAAAGATAATTATCAAGTATTCTACGATCCAAGACATCAGGAGATCTACAGAGCAATTGATTTTTTAAGTTCAAAGAACATTCCAGTAGACTTAGCAACGATCATTCAGCAATTAAAAAAAACAGATAGCCTGGATATGGCCGGAGGTGATATGTTTCTTATTGATCTTTCTATGGCAGTTAGTTCATCAGCTCACATAGAATTCCATTGTCGTGTTATCTGGGAGAAATACCTACTTAGAACGATGATTGAAGCAGGAAACAATATTATTTCCAGAGCATACGATGATAAGAATGATGTTTTCGATGTTTTGGATTTCACAGTTTCCGAAACTACAAGGATTCAAAATTACTTATCCGGCCAAAAGCCTATTAAATCGCTTTCCGATGTTCATAAAGAATTTATCGAATATGTGAGGTCTGAAACAGTTCCTGGCGTTCCAATTCCTTTCAAAAAATTACAAGAGGAAAATCAAGGATGGCAGAACTCAGATCTGATAATTATTGCAGCAAGACCTGCGATGGGAAAGACGGCCTTAGCCTTAGAACTTGGAAGATTCGCAGCTGTTAATGATTATCCAGTTCACTTCTTTTCATTGGAAATGGCCAATATTCAACTTCACAAAAGAATAATTGCAAACGAGCTTCAGATTTCATCAAATAGAATCCGTAAGAAAAGATTCACAGATGAAGATTTACAAAAGATTTTCAATTGTGCCGATCTGGAAAAAATACCTTTTTATTACGATGATTCTGTTTTTGTTTGGGAAGAAATTAAAAGCCGTGTCAGAATGGTGGCCAATGAAAAACGGACTAAAATGATAATCATTGACTATCTACAGCTGATCACCACAAAAGCAAAAATGAGCACGATTGATAGGGTCTCATTTATTTCCAGAGAATTAAAGATGCTGGCCAAGGAATTAAATATCCCAATCATAGCACTTTCTCAGTTGAGTCGTGAAGTAGAAAAGAGACCAGGTAAAAAACCACAAACCTCAGATTTGAGGGAATCCGGAGCCATAGAGCAAGATGCTGATATTATTCTTTTTCCATACCGACCGGAAGCATACGGAATTGAAATGTGGGAAGAGGAATTTAATTATGAAACTTCGACGGCCGGCAAAGCTTTACTAATATCGGCCAAGAACCGCCATTGCGGAGAAAGTGATTTAGTTGTCGGTTGGACTCCGGAACATCAGAAATTCCACGACCTCGGAGCTTACGAAGTATTTGAACCAAAAGAAATTATTCCAACAATGTCACCGGCCGATGCATTTGGAGGTGATCAAATGCCTTTTTAAATTATGAGTTTAGCAATAGAATTAATAGAAAAAATCGCCGCCGATAAGACAGCGTGGCTGAAAGATTACGACAACGCAGATAAGATTGAGGCTTTCAAAGAGCAATATTCAAATTTCCGAACTGCCAAATCAACGGCTCAAAGGGAAAGACTAACAGTATCGGTAATTAATACTAACTCAGGGCAAAAACGTAAAAATGGAATTTGATAGAGAAACAATAATAATCACTAAAATTATTTTTAGAGTGTAGGTTAGTCTATCGTGAGGGAAGAAATTAATCTTTTAGAAGTTTTTTAACGGTTGTTTCAAAAAATGACGCCAATCTCTCCAATGTATCCATAGAAATTTTGCCATTTATCCGATATGATAATTGCTGTTGTGAGAATCCAAGTGCTGTTGCAAGTTCTGAATCGGTTCTAATCCCTCGCTTTGCCATTTCAATATCAATATTTGTTTGACTTCTAACCATTCTGCGAATATACATAATACAAATTATTTTCAACAAAAATAAAATAAAACTTTGTATTTCACAAATAAATGTTTGTATAACAAATAAAACTTTGTATCTTTGAAAAATAAATATGAGACTTATGAAATCAAACAGACTTGAAATATTAGAAAACTCTTTAGTCAAAAAAGAAGCTGAGCTGCAAAGAAGATTAGATAATCACTTTGCAGATGTAAAGAGAGCAAACGGACAGCCAATGAATGACAAGCGAAACGGACAAGCTACATTTAATAGATGGGACAAACAGAACGAAGCAATCCGTAATCAGAAAGCCAGCATCGAAAAAACAAAGAATGCTATCGAAATAGAAAAAGGCAAAATTGCAAATGTAGAAGCTCAATCAATCCCGACAGAATTACAAGAACTAATTGATAACGGTAAAATCACCCAGTGGCGAAAATTTCCAAATAGATTTTTTGTAGTAGGTGTTGAAAAAGCAAGATTGGTTTGGGATGAAAAAAGCAAAGTTGTAGCACATCAATATTTATCTGCAATACCTAACCAAGAGCAATACTCTATTTTCAGAGACATTTTTAATCATCTTAATCAGACTTTAAATAAAAAATAATCGGGTAAAATCAAATAACAGAATTATGAGAACAATAAAATTTCGCGGTAAAAGAAGCGACTCAAAAACAAAAGAATGGGTTAATGGATATTTCACACATACAAATAAAAATTTCCATCCGACTATTCATATATCAACAATAGAAGTTTATCCTGTTGTTCCTGATTCAGTTGGTCAATTCGCTGGATTAAAAGACAAGAACGGAAAAGAGATATATGAGGGTGATATAATGCAAGATAGAAAAGGAAATAAAGTAGTTATTCTTTGGGACGATGGTGACGCTTGTTTTGTAGATGTTGATATGGAAGAATATCAAGAATTTCCTGATGCTAGACTAAAATCAGATAAATCAAATTATATCTGGGTGGAAAATGAAATCATCGGAAATATTTACGACAACCCCGACTTACTCTCTTAACCATTCAAAAATTTAATTATGAACAATCAAAAATACTTTTGGCAAGGCGAACCTGTTAAAACAGATTTCGGAGTTGCTTATCCTATCGAAAATACAGAAAAGCCTTTATTCTGGTATAACTTGGCGAACCTAAAGGCAAAGCGATATTCGACAAGATTGACAATCTTATTAAGCAAATGGATTTGTTCAAAAATTAATAACTATAAAAATATATTATGAACACAACTTATTACAGCATTCAAGTTTTAGACGAAGGTTTTCCAAAATTAATTCCTCACACAAAAAGAGGTAAACATTGTGAATTCTTAGACAAGAAAAAAGCCATTGAATTTCTGAATGAATTAAGAGCAAATAATCCAAATGACAAGTTTCGACTTTTATCGAGAAAAGAGACTTACAAATTTGATAGCTGGACTTAACCACCCACTAAAATAAATATTAACAATAAACAATAGATATTATGGAAAACAAAAAGATTAGTTTCAGAGTTGATTGCGACATCGAAGATTATAATCAATCTACACCTAAAAGAGAATATTTTGACATTATACTTTAGCTATGGAATTGAATAATAAAGATAAATGCACCTATTGTCGTGAGTATGGCAATTTACCGTGCGATGAATGCGATAAAAAAGCAAAAGCTATGGAACAACCTAAAAAATATATTAAAGTCGCTGTGAGCGAAAGACTGCCGGAATTAGATAAAAGAATAACTGTGATTTGGGAAAGTGGAGAGTCTTGTTCTGCAGTTGTACAAGAAAACGATTATTGGTATTCATTTGAAATGGAATGTGAGTGTGATACACCTGATTTCTGGCTTGAAGAAGTTCCCGACCGAGAATCAGAATTGATTGAGATGTTGGGGAGAGCAAGCAAAACCATTAAATCATTAAAATTATCAATGTTGGCGCATCCTGATTATACAGAAGGAAGTGAATTTGATGATTTAACGAGCATTGCAAGAGATCAAGAAAATGAAATCGATTCTTTAATCCAATCAGTAAAACAACCAAAATGAAAAGTCTACTGCAAATATTAAACGAGGTAAGCAAAGACTGTGGATGTGAAGATTTCAGACATGCAACTGAGAACGCTCGCAAACATCTTATTGAATATATCATTGAAGAGGCGGGAAGACATTTCTTAAAACAATCAAAAATTTAATCTATGGAAGCAAATACACTACGCTTGGAAAATTATGTAGAATATAATTCAATGTTTTTCAAAGTAAAATTGATCAGTAAATCAGGAGTTTCCTGCGATAGAGGAAAAGGAATTGTGGAATTATCAATCAAAGACATAAATCCTATTCCTCTAAGTGAAGATATACTTTTGAAATTAGGGTTTGAGAAATCGAATGCTAAGATCTCGGGATGTGATTATTTCACTAAAGATAAATATTCGGTAATGGTAAAAGAAGATGTATGTTATTTTTCGCTCGTGGAAATGCAATCAAGATACCTATGCATTGTTGAATTTCTACACCAAATCCAGAACGTTTATTTCGCCCTCACAAACGAAGAACTAACAATTAAAGAGTAAGATATGAACTTAGAAGGAAGAAAGAACAACATCTATTTTGACCAAACAGGCAAAGAGAAGTAATACCATTAGATTACGGAAACCCGTAAACAAAACCAAAACCTAATAACTATTTTTAATTATGAAAGATTTTAAAGAAGAAATAAAAGAACTATTCGATGATCTGGTATTGTTCAAAAATCCCGATAAAAGAATCAAAATCATAGGACTTATAATCTGGATCTGCATATTATATTTAATAGCAATGAATATTTACTATTTTTGGATTTAAAATGTTACACCTTGTTCTTTCAGGGTGTATATTTCTTTATGCAGAATATTAGTCGTAAGCTTTTCTTTGTGAACAATATCATAAGCATATTTTAAGCATTCAAATATTTCAGAATCCGCTTCTGCAGATAAGTAAACATAAAGCTCCGAACGATATTCGTTTTCGAAATATTTTTCATCAAAAGTCATAGGATGGTCTGCAGCGATTTCCCATTTAGTCCGAAAATAACCATCGAATTCTATGTTTTTCTGGACCGCTGCATATTGAAGGATTCCAATTGCATTTTCAAAGAATAACGAAGGCACATCTTTATTATCTTCCCACGCTTGTTTTAGTATTATTAAGGTATTTTCTTTTGTCATAGCAATTAAAATAAAGATGTTGGTATTTTTTCCGGTTCAAGATTTAAATATTCCAAATTAGGTGAGTAGTTTGGATATTGAAATTCTTCAATAGGTCTTTGATCTAAGAACTCCCTACCAGCTTTTTCATCAAGTGTTATTATCATTCTATCGTGAATTTCCGCTTGTGTTGGATTTGGCAATGTAGTAACTAATCCGAAACCTAAATTTCCATCCGAATAAGTATCATAATACGCTGCAATATAAAACTGAGCTTTATCCTTCCAGAACATTTCGTGCTTTGCTTTTATAGATATTTTCTTTCCTGGTAGAAATATTGTTTTATGCTCGTAATAAGATGATGCAGGAATCAAACATCTATTATTTTGAATCTTTTTGTAGAATGTGTGTGTTTTCTCAGACTGCAGGTTTTTTCCTCTCGTTGGCGCATCTGCTTTTTCCTGAGTTCCCCAAAAAGTATTCATTAACACAATACCATTATAATTGACAATCGCCGGAATAGTTGGAATTTTATTAATTACGAAAGCGTTTACACTTCCAACTAAATTGAATTCCTGATCTGTTTTTTCAGCATTAAAATCTTTTACGGCTTTTTCAAGGCTGACATTTTTATTGTTGAAATTATAGCACATACTATTTTTTTTGAAAAACTAATCTACAAAATCTGTGCAAATTAAATTGTTATAATTTGTAACGAAAATTATTTTGTGGTGAATTGAGAATGTATCAATTTTGAAATATGAAATTGAAAGGAAATATCAGGGAGTCTGTAGATCCTACAGCAAAAAGTGTTATTGTCGAGTTCCACGGCGACAGTAAAAAGCAATTTTTTGAGGTTCATTGCACGTTTAATCCATTCCAGGAGAAAATGAGAATGTGGGATTTTTGGGAGTTCACAATTAGATTACAAACTGAAATTTTCGAAGATCCTAAAACTGGAAAAAAAGCTTATTTCACACATTTATATTGTGATAAAGCAAAACCAATTCACCAAATTGGAAATGGAAAATAATTTGATTAGATTTGAAAGCTATGAAAGATAAAATTATTGAATTTCTTAAATCGCAATTCGCAATCTACGGAAATGCCTCCGGGTCCAACTTCTTTAAAATATCTCAAGCGGTCGCTTTACCACGTGAAGAAATAATGAATTTACTTTCTGAATTAATCAAGGAAAAGAAAATTAGGAAACAAGAAGGACTTAATGAACCTTTATATTTTTTGAATAAATAATAAAAACACTTATAATAAGGGATATTTCACATTGTACATGTAACTGAATTAATTATATTAAATTTCTAAAATTTGTATGTCCTCATAGCAATCGAGTACAACTTTTTTAATTTTTGCGATCCTCTGTCTTATTGCTCTTCTTCTGGTACGAAGAGTGCTAAAGTCCAGATCCTTTACATAGATGAGAGCCATTCCGCTAATATCCGGTAGCATTATCATTACATAATCATTATTAGAGCCGAAAATATTCATTAATTTTTGACAATATATCTTATATCTTCTATTGTTTTGAGCCGGCTCTGCACTTTCACTTTTAATAGACCTCGCGCCTACCGCTACAAAGGAGCAATCTGGATGAATATCAATTAATAAGGGAATAGCCTGCAGGCAAGAATCAATAATTTTATTTGCCTCAAATGTATTTGTATGAATACTGTATTTATTTTTAGAAAGTTTGTGAGTTTTACAGTAATACTTTAGAGCAAAAAAATTTTCTTCATGATAAATTCCCTCAACACAGTATCGTAATTTAGATTTTGTAGATTTAAAGTAGAATTGGTATTCATCCTTAATAAAATGTCCGGCTACTTTTGCCGGACAATATCTTTTATTGTAAAATTCGTATAACGAACTCATAGCTTTACCAACTAACACTAATTTGTTTTGACTTACCAGTGTTTGGAGTATAAATAATCATTCTTTTAACATCAGACAATCTAATATCATTAGCCTTATCTAATGTAGTCCATCCCTTCCTTATAGGCTTTGGCGCTATAGGTTTTTTGTTAGAAGTAATTTGTTTTAAACATTTCATAGTAAAGTGGTTTGTAGCTATTTTGTGGCAAATATAAAAAGATTTTTGAAATACGCAATTATCACGTACATTAATTATCAACATTTCTGAGTTTTATCCTGCAAATGTAAAGCCACAAAATGACGCATAAATTTAACTTCATTAAGGATGACGATCAATAGGTATTATTACTTTAAATAATTATTATAAGCACTTAGCATCTTAACATCATAGTTATTAGCTTTATATCCTGGACCATTGTAAAGCTTTGCAAATTCTGTCCAATTCCTATTATGTAAATGCTTTTGAAGTCCGAAATTCTTGATATATCGAACAAATGCACCGAGTTGTCCGGCTTCAGATTCGTACATTTTATTGATAAATTCCTGTAAAGACTTGTAACCTAATTTCTGCCAATTATCGCCCATAACTTGAAATTTCCCCCAAGAACAAGACATTAGTCCTGCATCACGATTTAAAGCTGATGCTCTTTGCAGTTTAGCGTGTTGTTCGGATTCTTTGCCGTAACCACCTGGTATTTTATTGCAGATGTCAGGATTTGTAACCGCATATTTCCCATTTGTGTATTTGAAAAATCTGTGACGTTCAAAAAGTATCTTCGGCTCGCCGGATGGAAGGAAACCCGATCCTCTACTTTCAACTTCTGCAACCGCTTTAATTGCTGCAACCTCGCAGTTTAATTCTTTGGCTGCGTTTATGTAGTCTTGCTCTGTTAGTGTTTTCATTGCTATAATTTTATTAATAAATATTTCAATCCTAATTGATAGTAAGGGGATGCGTTTTTAAAGTCATAAGTCCTTAATCCTGCATTTCCAAAAACTCTAAATTTCCCATCCGGGTTAAATGTTAATTCGAATTCTGAATCATAATATCTCAACCCTTGATTAATTTTTGCATCATTTAAAAATTGTCCGGTGTCAGCATTAAGCGTCAATTCTAAGATGTTTTTCGTTTGCGGATTTTTGAAAGTATAAGATTCGACTCCATAAAATTTAATCGCCGGATTTTCCGATGTGATTGTGGTGTAAGGTATTTTAGGAGCGAACCAATGTTCACGCTTTTCCGAGTTTGCTATTTTTGGCGAAACCTCTGAATTAACATCTACAGTGTTCGTTGAATTATCAACCTTTACGGAATTATATTTATCCTTCCATTCCTTCAATTGCTTGTCTTTATCGTTCAGCACCATATCTTTCTCAGACAGTGCTAATTCTAATGATGCATTTACCGACGTCAATTGTGTAATTTGCTTCACGTTTTCAAGATCTGGAATGCTAAACACCATACTCAGCAATTCTTTAGCGGATGCAGACTTATGACTATAATCTTTTTGTGTTTGTGAAGTTGCGGATTGATTACCACTTGGTAATGTTGTGATTGCTGTGGGAGGTAAATTATCGGTTTCAAGATATACCGTTTCACCTTTAATTGTTCTTGGACTATAATATTGCCATACATTCGCCCCAAGAGAGAGAAGTAAGACAATTATTAATGCTGTTGTTAAAATATTTCTTAGTTTCATTTTGATTTAATTTTTAGACTTCCTTTATAGTTCTTTACGTTTACTGGCTTTATTGAATCCTGGATATAATTCTTCGCTGAATCAATTACATTTCCCTGAACCTCTATTACCTGCTGTTGTGCCTTACTTTGGATCGCAAGGTTAAATGCGTCTTGTGCCATTTTATTAAGCTGTTTTTGAGCTTCATTTGCTGTGTAAGCAAAATAAATAGACATTCCAATCGAAAGTAAAAGGATAATATAAACAAAGCTTCCTGTAGGTCTTTTTTCAAAGGTTTCCGCTGCTTTTTCACCATTATCTACTAATTCTTTTACCGTAGGGATTTTACTTTTTAGATCCTCCATTTTCTTTTTTAATCAAATCCATAAGTTCCAAAGCTTTATCTTGTTTTACCTTGAATTCTTTACGCATCTTCATTGCCGTTTTATCATTCTGTAATAATGTCTGTTGACCTTCTTGTATCTCATTACCACTATAAATACTGAATACCATTAATCCAGTAATTATGATCAGAGATAACAAAACACCAGTAATTATCTCCGGAAAGTATTGATGATAGATTTTGTTTAATTTTGTTTTCATTGGGTTTTAAATTTTAATATATTTGCACCTTAATTAGTTATAAATGAAGCGTCTATTTTGTTTTTTAGGTATTCACAATTGGAAATATTACGATAGAAATCATTTAGAGAGAAGATGTTTATATTGTAAAAAGGAAGAGTATTTGGATACTGAAAATGATGTTAGCGGTTATGGAAACCCAATTTACCTTTCAAAGCCTAAATCCAAATAAACTATCAAATTGTCCAATTCGATTTGCCGTCAATATCCGCAATAGAATATTTTTCAGTTAGGAACACCTCTTTCGCTGAATCCAAGCCTAAATTTATTTGACCTGCTGTATTTAAATGTACATTATCACTATTAAAGTTATTTGTATAGTTTATTAATCTCGCTTTCTCATTTTCGTTTACATACTCTACCTTTGCATTTGCCACTCCTGCACCATAATTTCCTGTACCGGCAGGGACTTGAGTAATTATTATACTTGTAAAACTGCTTATGAATTCATCTGTTTTTCTGTCATTAACTAATGTTGTTAATTGCGTTTTATAGTATTCTTTCGTCTGAGCCATATCCCCTTCACCTTGCACCCATATAAACCCAATTTCAATAGGATTAAATCCCCGTGCAGATAACCAAGCATTTGCGCCATCTCTCCTTATTTTCTTTTCGGTATAATATCCAGTTCCTTTTTGGAAATACGAAATAGGCTTTCCATCACCAACATTTTTATCAATAAATAAATAACCTTGCTTATTTGTTTGGAGCCACAATAATGCAACTCCTATCTCACAGCCAAAAGTTGCTTCCGGTGTTGGCGGCCCACCTGTATAATCAGCATCCCAAGAAGCCATATTATTTACGCCTATTTTAATGTTTTCATAAGCAGTAGTTTTCGGATTCCATATAAACACCCTTGAAAACTCTTTTGTCCAGTCAAGATCTTTATTTGAGAATGGTGGAACAAGTAACCCAGATCTGAAACCAACGCCTAAAGCGTTTGATTGACCTTCTATAGTAATCCTGCTTACTTCGATTGATGTTTTCGCAAGTGTATTATCTCTTACTTTGCTTAACAATGATTTAATCTCTTCCAATGAATAACCGTCCGGACCATCTTCTTTAACATCGACAGTATATGCTAGATATCCGTTGTTAAAACCTCCGGCACCATTTGAATATTGCATATCTGGCGTGCCTGCTGTATGTCCGATTGTCATATTAACTGGTTGAATTCCTATAGTATCACCTACTGCTCCATTTATATTTAAATCAATTTCATTTATTCCAATTACAACAGGTGTTGTAAACGATCCCTTAACAACCCCGTTAGATGAAATGTGGTAATACTTTAAAGTTGCATTACTTCCTGACCAAATTTTCAATTTTGTCATAACTGCCGCTTTTGATAAATAGGATGTATTCCATTGAAAAAAAGACGGTGCGTAGTTAGGAGCGGTCATTGTATAATTCAAATCCTTTCCTAATGTGCTGTAGATAAATTCTGTCCCTTCAAATGCTTTTTCAATAAATATGGGAGATGCATCATAGGCCGCTTTCATCGTTGATGGTTTTATATCATCTGTAGCATTAAATTCCTTTTCTGCAGTTAACGTTGGAACTACTACTTTCGACCAATTAGTATCATACACAAGAAATGTCATTCCGTATGTCAAATCGACTACAATACCACCAGCATTCGTGTAAGTTCCAGAAACCTCAGCAATATAAATTCCTCTTTCCCATCCACCTGTAGGAATTGGCGTTGTAGGATTAATCCCTTCTTTAAAACCTGATACAACATTACCTATCTTATCGTTAATTGCAGTTAAAACTTGCTGTTTTGTATATGAATTCCCTACTAAAAGACCTTGATCTACTGTTGCTGCATTCTTAGGCGCTGCTGATTCTGTTATGTTTATTTGAACTGGTGTACTCATTGTTTTTATATTTTATCCTACGAATGTTAAGTTTGTTATTATTCCCTTTGTTACTTCTACGTACCACTTCTCAATTTGGCGTATGCCCGTGAATCCTACTTTAGAACCTACGACAATATCTCCGCTTTCAATTTGAAGAGCATTGTTTGTTGTACCTCCTGAAGCATTAAGCATTAACGCCATATTTACGCCTGCGTTTGAGGCAGTAATTATAGAACCAATATTTATTTTTCCTGTTGGAGAAAGGTATTTTTTATTATTCTGCGCTATAAAATTTACAGAGTATGAAGATGGGTAAGCAAAGTAATTATTCACAGTTGATCCAAGACCAACAAAAACATCCGGGATTCCTCCTGTCTTTTCTTCACTTTGAAAAACTATATTTCCTTTTTCACTCGTTATGTCTTCTTCGGTTACAACCCATCCATTAATTCCGCCTATTCTTCCGGCTTTCAATACCCCTTCAATTGTTACGTTTTGAAGAAATCCTGAGCCATTTCTATAAAATCGGATAGGTGCAGTATTTCGTCCTGAGAAAGTAGAACCTGCCCAAAGAAACACATCATCAACCGTTCCCTCTCCTGTCATACCTGCATTACTACCAGTCTCATAATTTCCCAAGAGAATAGTTCCGGTAGTAATTACATTTCCGGTAATAGTTGTTTTATACCAGTTTGCTGCGTTTTCAATATCACTTATTCTTTTATTAATGAGATATTGTGATTCACTGTAATCAGACGCAACTCCACCCGTTTCAAGTTTTGGATTAGAAAGAGGAAAGTCTTCGTTATCTGCACCAATCACTTTACAGAATAATCTTTGGTATTCGTTGATTTTGAAATCGGCAGAAATAAACATTCTGGAAATAGTTCCGCTTCCTGGTGGAAATAAAAAAGCTTTTTCTCCCAAAACACTATAAACCCCATTCTTTTTTCCAATCAGATAAATTGTAGCGTTTGCTAAATTGAATGTGTTTTTAATATCGACTGAAAAAACGTATTTCAATGATTTATCAAAATACCTTTCTGTGTCTGGGATAAAGTTGTAATAATCATCTTCTTCATAAATAAGATTTTCGCCTCCGCTTTGTAATTGGAGATATGCAGGGCTATCGTCTGAGAACTCAATCTTACCTCTTATTTCTCCGGTATCGAGATCAAACCAGGTTAGACCATCGACTGACTGAATTCTTCCAGTTGTGACGGTTCTGCCGTGAATAAATGTTGATCCATACATTAATTCCATCAAACGAACTCCATTTTGAGGGCTGAATAAAACAGCAACTAAAAAATTGTAGTAATCATTTTCTGAATCAAATTTTCTTTGTTCTGTAGTTATTACAAATATTCCGGCACTTGAATTTCTCTGAACCCTTGCATAAACATAATATGGCACATCGTTAGGCAGTATTTGATTGATAGGAAGTAATGTCCATTCTTTAATTCCTGCTTCATCAATAGAAAAATGCACAAGTGTGCCACCTGATATGCTTACTGAATTAGGATTGTTATTTTTATTTGCAGTAAAAACGACATTTTCCAATGTAAGCTGTTGGGATTTTGCGCCAACAGAAAGCATATTTGTTTCTATTGAATTAGGCTTAATGTTGCCCGGATCAAAATATCCATCCGGATCAAAAACCAACCCCTGAAGCTCAAGCATTCTTCGGTATCCTGAAAGCATCGCTTCTTTATTCCTAACAGTAACAGTTTGTATTTGTGTAGAAACAGTTTCTATATCCTGCAATATTTGAGTGACAAGAGATATTTCATAAGTATCTGAAATTTCCGCAGAATATTTATACCCATCAAAATTTAAAAGATCACGGGTTAACGATATAATCCGGCTTGTTTTATCAATAGCAAGCGGAACATCTTTAATGTGAATATAGTCACCAATACCCAAATGCTTAGTATCAAGACCACCACCAACGGAAGCGAAAAACAAAGGATCAATATCAAGGGAATACTTGACATTATTTTGTGATAATTTTGCATAATCTTCAATTGCTTTTTCCTTTAATTTGTTTTCAGCATTTTCGATATAGACATCAGGCATAATAATGTCAATCAGAGTAAACTCATCACCAGGCGCAAACGTGAATATAGTAGTAGTGTCCGGAAACTTTTGATCTCTTTCATCAATAAATTGCTTTATTTCAAAAGTTTTTGTTGCATGGGTATATTTATGAATCTCAAACTCATAACCTGAAAGATTCCCTTTATTAACGTGAATTTTAGCAGGAGTTCCGGAAATTAAATATTTAGTTGAAACATTGTCTATGTCCTTTTCATTAAGGTCAAAGTCCATATTATTACAAGTAAATGACATTGTGTTTTTAGTAGTGTCAATTACTCCAACTGTTGATATAATGCCTTTAAATGTTGGCATAATATCATCATAATTTTTTATTTCCTCAACTAATCCATACAAGGCCACTTTCGCATTATCCTGTACATAATCTCCAAAGCTATCCGGAAGTTTCAATCTTGGAGAAAAGTTCCTGTATTTTGTAGGTATATTCTGCGTTGATCCATAGGGATACAATCGAGTTATTACCTGCCCTTCCGAAACATTATCTCTATCAAGACCATATAAACCATTTCCCATTCCATATTCAAAAGAATAAGGTAGTGTAGTACCAATTTTTTTTATGTTTAGCGTATTAGTCTTTGCGCCAATGTTCTGTATTATTTCAAACTCTTGCTCAAATTCCTGACAGATGTTTTGTAACGCCTGCAGACAATTTGCATTATCAAATGTTATTGTCTTTGTTTCGGTATCATTGGGAAACGTGCCTAAAATCCAATCATATTCCTGCTCGTCTCTTTCAGCATTGTTTAAAAGTGTAGCAAGAAAAACATTTATTTCACCGGTAAGAGGAAAGTCGCCAGTAGTATAAAAGCCATTAGTATCATAATTGAAATACTTTTTACGTAAAAGATCATATTGTACGCCTTCAAAATTCAAATTATAAATATAATGACTATCATTTTCTTTTTGAAGTTTGGGATTCATATTCAACGTGAATTTCCTACCTTCGTGAATGATGTAATCACCCAGATAAAAAACCATAGGGTTTGTTGATTCCAAAGTGATTTCAAGCCTGTCAACTGAAAGTAAATCTTGTACGTGATTTGCATTAGTAACTGTACAGAATGGAATCAAACTGAATAAATCTATGGTTTCTAAACCTCTATGAATTATAATTTCTCCCATAATACTTCTGCATTAGTCGTTAATCCTGTTATTTCATCTATTTCACCCGCTATTGATATGTAACTTATATCTTCAGGTGCAGGTGACCAGGGTGATACATTACCTTTTTCCACCTTTAAATTTCTTATATCAATCTCTAAAGGTGTTGAATTATCATTTTTGTAGAATATAAATGAACAAGTATTAGTTATGGTTAATAATTTAAGAGAGATAACAAATCGTGTCCAGTCGGATACATCATTTATACCGAATCCTGTCACAACTGCTTTATCTTCAATACCGATCTTTAAATCATTATTCCATCCGGTATTTATAGCTTTAGCATCGAATGACACATTGATATCTCCTTCATATCCTTTCAAATCGATTACCTGATAAATCCCAGATACAGTATTAGCCGGAAATAACAATCTTAATGATCCTTCTTCATTTGTCAGAGATACATCACCTAATATTCCCCATCTATCTAACTGCTTATTAAATGAGCTATTAAGTAATAAATTACGCCCGTTATAGGCATATTTTCCAACATTTCTATAGGATAATTCTGTTTCAATTTCAACAATACCTTTACGATTATATATATTTCCATCAATATTAACTTCAACCCATTTTGGCGTTGTAAATGACAATTCTAAACTTGATTTATCTGTATAAAGTATTTTTTTAATTGGCTTTTGCTCCACAAGTTTAATCGTAAAAGTCGCGTATGAAACACCATCTCTAAAGCTCTTTTTAATATCAATAGTATCTTCCAATGTTACATCATAAACTAAAGTTTTAATTCCGAAGGGATCTACTAATAATCTTTGTCTGCCTGGATTATTTAAATCCCCAAATACTTCCCAAAATTTATTCAACATATCATTCCAGTCCGTTCCTTTAACAAAGCCTGTTAAAGTAAATTTTCGTGTTTCGAATCTTTTTTGCTGAGTAATATCTGCGTTTATTCCTGAATACTCAGGCCAATCATAGGTATTTTGTTTTTTAGGTTTTAAGCCATCAAATAAACCATCTGAGGTACTTATGATAACACCATAATCCTTAAAATATTTACCGTTTAAAGAATAAATCAGTTCTGCCATTTCGATGGTATTATTTTTACATTTCCTTCACTTATTATTTTAGTATTTTGACCGTAGTCATAAACTGAAACTTTAGCATCTTCAATACATTCAATTTCTATTTCTGCATTGTCCATTATGTTAATTACTAAAAATGCATTACCTGATGCTTGAATTAGCACCTTAGAATTATGTCGTATTATAATTTCTGCAACTGAAAAAGCATCATATTTAAGTACAGAATTTGAATTACCTAAAATTGCTAAATACCTTCTATTTGAATACGTTTCAGAAACATCCGTCATCATACCACAAGGGAGCAAACCCTCTTTATGTTTTCTCAAAATATCAACGGTCGGGAAATCATTCTCCATTGACCAATCAGAACCCTTAAAGTACATCATAGCCAATTGAGCATAGCTTGAAAATGTCATCATATTCTGATAATATTCATCACATATTTCAATTTTACTTTTTCGTAATTCCAACGCTATTTCCTGTCCTATTTTCATCTTGTTATTTTTATACTAATCCGGCCGCTCTTACTGCACCACCTGAATTTTGAGAGTTAAGAATTGAAAAGATCGATTTTAAATACCTTGTATTAATTTCGATTTGAGTAAGTTGTAATAAACTATTTTTTAACACGATATTTGAATCTTGATGGACTTTCAAGGCTTCTCCTTGCATAATTCTTATAGCATTCATTTGCCCTGCTAAAAGCGAAGCTGTGTCTTCTGTAATACCTTTTACAGCGCCTTCAAGGGATTTTGCATTTCCTGCAGCTTCACCAAATAAATCCGAATACGCACCGAGAGCCTGAATGTAATTATTGGAAGCCGTGCCGATCATTGATTTTATCTGAGCTCTTTCATCTTCTGTTAGTCCATCAAAAGAACCCGTACCGTCAGCATTGAATCCCATGTTTTTTATCAGTTGCTTTATAATGTTTTGCATGGGCCCCTCAAGAAGTTGCATTTTAAGTGCATTCTTGACTGCGTTTTTCATAACATCATCCGCAACCTTTCCGTATGCTTCTGCTGCATCTGCGCCTTTGCCGTAAGCCTCTATTAATGCATCTGCTAAAGTAGATGCGAGATCTTTAGCGTTAGTTTGCGATATGCTTTGAGATATATTATCATAGATATCGTTAATCTGATTATTTATTTCATTGATTTGACTATTATAATCATCAACTTTGCCGTCATCAGTTTTTTTCTTGTCATTTTCTTTATCACGCATCTCGTTTAAAAGGCGTTGCTGTTCGCGCAGATTGGCAATCATTTGAGTTTGATTCTTATATACATCTTCACCTAATGCTCTATCTATAGATTCTTTTAGAGCGTCATATTGATCTTTTAGATTTTGAACCTCATCAGCCCATCGTTTTATTTGTTTTTCTTTTCTTTTATCGCCAATTTTGCCCAACCAAGAAACTAGTGACACAATAGCTTTTATAGCTAAATAAATAATTTGAATAATAGCGGTAATCCAATTAGACCAAGATGCATTATCTAAAGCATTTGAGACCGCAGAGCTAATTCCATTAACCGCATCTCCTGTAGTTTTAACTACTTGTATTCCACCTTGAGCAAATTCCTGAATTGAACCTAATGCATCGTTTGCACTATCACTTAGAAATCCTCGAAATTCATCTAAATCATCAACTGCTTTACTTAAATTTTTAAAAATTCCACCTGCTGAATCAGCAACTTTATTAAATTTTGATATTGCCGTATCAGATGCTTCTTCTGCACCTTCTCCCATTTCTTTGGTTAATTCTCGAAATGAGTTAACCAAACCAAGAAATGGATTTGCTTCTGATATTTTATTCTTAATACTTTTGAAAGAGCTAACTATTGAATTAAAATCAGTAGGTGTCATCAATTTTGTTAATTGTGGAGCTTTTGATTCTAATTCTTTTAATAATTTATCTATTTGGTAAACAGTTAATTTATCTATGTTGTCATAAAGAGCTAACCATGTGTCTGATTTCTGAAACTCTTCAAGTGCCGATGCTGATGTTTGTTCTTTTTGTTCTTTAGTAACAGATTTGGTTAATTCAGCTTTTTTTTCTGGTGTCAAAGTTTCATCTTCAAGAATTTTAATTCTTTCTTTTGATGCTTTGTCGGCTATTTCATTTCGCTTTTCCTCAAACGATTGATGTTCTATTAGTAGATTTTGGTAAGCATCTTGCTGCTGTTTTACTGAATTACGGATACGTTCTTGCAAAGAAGCGTAAAACCCATTTGAAACATCACCATCAGAAAGTTCGGATTGTAAATCTTTTAAATAAAGAAGCTTATCCGCCTCTGTTCTAATTTTAGAAAGAGCAATATCTGTATCAGCATTAAACTTATCTAATGCACTTTGTTTTCCTAATAGAGCATCAATTGTAGCTGTAATTTTACTGTAATTATCAGCTGTAACTTTAGTTCCTTTTCCGGATGACATTGTTTGATTAAGATCAGCTTGTAAAGCTTGTAAAGACTTTAGTAAATCTTTCCCTGCAAGATCTGGAAACATCTGATCGGCGACCTCTTTAGAATAACCACTTTTAATGATCTGATCTCTTACTTTAATTCTTCTTTCAAGTTCAGCGGTTTGTTCATCAAAAGATTTTATCTGTTTTTCTTTGATCTTATCATTGATAGCTTGGATCTGGTCAAATGCTTGTTGCGACGAAATTACTTCTCCGGTCAGAAATGGATTTCCGTTTTTATCTTTATCCTTTCCGTATTTATCAAGCTTTCTAAGTTTGACCTGGCTATTTACAGCTACATCCATAGCTTCCTGAATTAGCTGGGCACGCTGTTGTAATTCTTTTATAGACTCCAAAGGAAGAAATTCAGCAATTTGCTTATTGTCTTTTTTAGCCTTCGGAGGATTTAGAATATCTTCCAATCTCTTCTTTTCCGCTTCTAACCTTCTATATTCACCTTCAGTTTTTGCTTTTGGCATCTTTGCCGTAATTTCATCAATTTGAGCCTGAATTTTTTCCGCCCAACCTTCAACAGATGTTGTTGATAATGTATCTGGTGTGGGTTCTACACCAATAAGAAGATTCAATCTTTTATTGTTGGAATCCAATTGAATCTGCAATTTCTTTCTCACATCTTCACCGAATGCAACACCATCGATTTTACCACCACGCAATTGAGCTTCCAAAACGGCATTTCCTTTTTGAAGTTCACCAACAACTTTGTTTATCTGCTTAGATGTACCATTATAAATTGTCGCTGATGATTTGGCAGCGTTATTTGCCTCTTGCCATTTCTCTGCTAAAGGTTCAATTTGATAATAAAGGTCTTTTATCTTTTCCGTCAGCTCAGCTGTTCCCTTTCCTGTTTTTCTATACTCTTCTCTTTTTGCAATTAGGGCATTTCTCTCTTTTGTGAGGTCTTCAACCTGTGTTTTATATGTTCCTGCCAAGAAAGATTTCTCAGTATATTCTTTTAGTTGGTCATTTTTAACTGAAACTTGTGATTGAGCTCTTGCGTATGCTTCGATCTGCTTTGAAATGAAACCGAATGCTTCCCCAAGTTTTTGAGTGGCCTTATATTGCTTGTCAAGTGTCCCCTCGAATGCTGGGGAAATGTCAATCAATTTTTTGTAAGCCTCTTCTCTTTGTTTAATTGTTGCTGCCTCATTTCTAATAACTCCGATCAAACTTTGTATGTCTGATTTTTGCTGAGCCATTGATTTTGAAAATTTTGAAGCAAATTCTTCGTTAACCGCCTGTTGAGCTTTTTGAGCGCTAGTTAATTCTTTTGTAATACCTAATATTTTTTTTAGTTCATCTCCATAAAGAATGTATGATGACACTACTAATCCAATAATAGCAGCAATAGCTCCCCAAGGATTTGCGGATGATGCAATATTAAATAGAATTTGCGCCCTGGTCATTCCAGATATTCCCTGAGCCAATCTCATAGCTGCAGTATATTGCTCCGCAAAAGCAATAGATTTTTGTATTACAGATGTAAGTATCAACGCAGCTCTATAAGCCCCGTATGTAGATACTAGAATTGTTAGAATCTTTATTACATCTTCATAATGTTCTACAAGATAGCTTAGTCCTTCTATTCCACTACTTAATAAACCCTCATTAGATTGTCCAATTTTATTAAGCATTTGATCCCAAGAATCGCCAAGGTTAGCGATCTGGCCAGACAAGGATTTAGACTGTTTTTCCATCAAATTGTAGAACATTCCACCTTCGTTTGTTAGTCCAAAAAGAACATCCTGAACATCCTTGAATCCTATTTTTCCAGCAGATACCATAGCGGTAATCTCACCAGTAGTTTTTCCAAATTTCTTAGCGAGTTCAGCGACCATCGGAATACCGGCTTCTGTAAATTGTCGAAGGTCATCACCCATCAATTTACCTTTCGCCTTTACTTGTCCATAAACCAGGTTAATTCTTGCCAATGGGACTGAAAGACCAGCGGCGATATTTCCCATACGGGTCAAAGTATCTACTACTTGATCAGCCGGGATCTGAAATGCTAATAATTGTTTGGCTCCGTTGGCAACTTCTGATAAAGAGAATGGAGTTTTTGCTGCAAGATCAACCATCTGAGACATTAACTCAGTAGCTTTTCCACCATCACCGAGCATTGTGGAAAATGCGATTTCGGTCTTCTGAAATTCTCCACGTACATTAATCAACTCTTGTGTAAAGCCGATTAATGCAGATGCTGAGAAATATCCAGCTATTCCAATAGAGAGATTTTTGAAAGATGAATCCATTTGTTTGGTCTCATTTTTCACTGTATTATTCAATCCAAGAATATCACGTCGCATAGTCTCGATGTCTCTTCGAAATTGTGCCGTGTCGATTCCTGCACCGAAATATAAAGCCCCTTGACTATTGTTCATTATTTATATTTTTGAAGCATACTCTGAATTTGTTCAGGTGTTTGCTCTGTAAGATCAATTTCTTTTTCTTGTTTGTCGGAATCGTAATCAGGCGCATCAATTAGCATTCTCTGTACAATTCTCCAATCAACTTCCCAAAGCAGGTAGTCTAAGGTCCAACTGAAATGATGGCAGATCTGCCCCATACTTCCATAAATAGATCTTAAACCTGAGACTCTATCGGCATCGCCTTGGTCGGTCGATTTCCGTTCATTAATACCGTAGAGGTCATAAAATTTTGATAATTCGAGAACTTCAATAGTTCCAATGCGAATTTTGATGTTTCGGTTGCGTCAAGAGAATTGAAGAAATGCCATTTTAAAAAACATTTTGGAATCTTGCTATCAACAGCGATAGCTACAGCTTCTGCGCATAATTTGGCGTTGTCTCTGACGGATTGATATTGTGCAGGAATCTGAATGGATAGATCAGTACTATAGGCTGATTCTTCATCCACTTTCATTTTGATAAAAACATCTGAAAGCTGAAACATCTTACCAAGTGTAATCTTGCCAATATTCCAATTTATCTTACGCCCGAAAAAAGAGGTCTCAAATTGAAATCCGTTTCCGGTTAATAGACTAATTTCTTCTTGCTCTTTATTTTCCATATAATTTTAAATAAAAGCCTGCCCAGAATAGACAGGCTTTTTGAGTTTAAATGGTTAGTTATGATTTCACTGTAACACCCCAAGCGGCAACGCCTGTTTTAGTAGGCTGTAAAACTTTTGCGGTTACTACAACTCCCACCCAAGTAGTTTTCCCTACATCGCTTGTGAATTTTGCAGTGATTGAAACTCTCGGGAAAGTCCAAATCATACCTTTATTTGGTGTAATTCTCAACGATTTCTCGATAGTAACCGATCCAGAAGGAGCAGAGAACTTAGCCGATGATCCTGTTCCTGTTTTAGTACCACCGAAAACTGATACAAGGGTGTCCAGATCAGGATTAGCAACAGTAAATTCTACGGTCTTTTCTCCTGGCTCAGAATAAGAATCTGCAGCAACTGAACTTTCTTCAATCTTTAGTTCTGTGATTGTTGCATCTGCAAAATTGAGTTTTGTTGTTCCTTCTTGGGTTTGACCCAAAGGGGCGAATACTGTCCCTACATCACCATCAGTGGCAATATCTGCTAACTCGATGGCTGAAACTCCTAAATTAAATAGTCCCATTATTGTTTTTTTTGTTTAGTTAAATGTTGGATAAGCATTTAGGCTTAATCTGAAATTGATATAACTTGCCTTTTCTGCTTCTTCTTCAAATGTTGTATGATTTTCAACACTTATATTATAATCGTCTTTGTAGACTTCATCGAAAACTGGATAAACTGCCTTTGCAATAGCTTCTAATCTTACATTGTCGGGCATATTCTGAGTAGTTCCATTTATATTTACTGAGAGATATGGCACATAGCAATTGACATTGAAAACACCATTTTGTAAATAATCATTTGTCATCGGTAGTGAATTAATGACTATATCTTCTTTTATACTTCCTATTGGTCTTTTCCCTTTGTATATCTTTCCGGTAATGATGGTTTTTACATTACTCTGATTGAGTAGTTCTAAAATCCACTGATTACCATCAAATACTGTTTTTTTCATACTCTCAATTGTTTCAATAAATCAGGAACAATTTGATTTGCTCTCTGTTCTGCACTCGTCAGTACATTCAATCCTTTCGATTCTACATAAGCTGCGTACTTCATTCCCGCCACTACAATTAGACTTATATTTCTACTTTGGCGAGCAATTGATAATGCGAGTTCCCGTCCGATTCTAAGTCCATTGTCAGTACTTGGCATTAATCCTTGAGATGAAACAGAAAAATTCTCATTAATAATATTTCCATCTACTGAAATAACATAACCAATAGAGTTACGAAGGTTTGCGGTCTGATCTTGATAGGCTCCATTATTCTTTGCTTCATTTATTGCCATTTCTCCGGCATATCTGAGAACTCTAAGAATCTTATCAAACATTTGCTTTTCAGCTTCTTTGAAAATCTTATCAATGTCGCTTTGATTGAATCTTGGCACTATACCCATAACCTTGCGTGCATTTGCTCTTTCTTGAATAGTTTGTTATCTCCGGAAAGCCTTACGTTTCCATATTTATCAACCACTTGAATCTTTGCTCCCAGATCAACACTCGGACAAGATAAAGGCAGATAAATGACCGCTCCGTAAACATAAACTTCACTATCAGCTGTTACTATTTTACCACCACCTCCATTACCTTCATCACGGCATTTAGAAATACAAATCCAATTTTCAGAACCAGGAATAAAGTTTCCCGTTTCCTCGTCATAGATTGCTTCTGTCTTCTTAAACACTTTTAGAGTGTATGGAAACTGTTTTACCATTTATGAGTGATATCTGTAATAGTATTTTTGTTCAGCAGATTTGGAAACCCAAGTCTTTTGCAAACCAATTCGTAATAAGCCGTCATTCCTTCTGTATTGTAGCTTACTGAGTAACCGCCTTCACTTACACTTTTCGGAACAAAAAGAATGTCGGGGAGAATATTGTAGAAAACTTTATCTGTGTTTGTGTTCTCGCTGAAATCGGAAGATGGATCAATACCCGCTTTGTGAATCTCGGCAGAAAGAAGATCTTCGGAATAATCAAACGACCATTGCGATAATTTAAGTTTTACGTACTCCCCAACAGTCATTTTTAAGCTAATTTGGTTTTTAGAATCAGTCTTTTCTTAACACTATTCAGAACCGGTGTTGCGAATGCTGCAGCCTTTGTAAGAACTGACATCGGCGCGGCCTTTGCAATCGTGGAAACCAAAATAAACTCGTTTGTAGTCAATTTTGAAGTCTCATTAAGATCCATTGAAGCTTCCGGAGAAATTGTGTACTGAGTGTTACCAAATGTTTCTGTACCAGAAAGGTGAATGTTTCCTAAGATCCAACCGCTTTTTGCTGTAAGAGTACCGTCTTTAGCTTCATCATTCACATAACTTTCCCAGATTTCAATCGTAGGTAGGTTTTGCGCTGTCATAGCTGAGTTGATCTGCGCTAATGTTGGAGTTTGAGCCAATCCCAAAGCATTTTGAGCAAAAGAAGCAGTAAACTTGATCACTTTTTCAGATGCGGCAAGCTGATTGAATGTAGCTAAGTCCATCACCGCTTTAACGTAACGGAAACCGCTTGATAATGCTTGTTTTTGAAGTAATTGAAATTGTTTGATTGGGTCAAACGTTGCTGCATTCGCTGGGTCAAACCAGTCTGCGGTTGCGTTTTGAACTGTGATGCCAAAATCTACTTTTACCCCGTTAGCAGCTTCGTAGAAACCCTGAGAAAGCAAAGATTTAGACATATGCTCCATTGAAGCGTTTACAGAATCCGTAACGAAAATTGCATCATCGTAGATCTTATTGATAAGCTGTACTTTGATGTTTGCATTTTTTGGATTTAGAGCAACTGCATTTCTCAAATCGTTCAGTCTGAAAAAGTCTCTTTCTGTTTTCTTTCTACCTACTTCAATCTTCGGAATTTCTCCTTTAATTGCTTCGGTGTTATCTCTACCTTTTAGGATTACATCTGAATCCATAGATACGATTGGAGCAATTACTTTTGCGCCTGTTTCGCCTTCAAGATTCCCGAAAGTAAGTCCGGTTTTAAACTCGGTAGGGAAATAATTTCTGTATTGCAATTCACCAAGAGGATTAGCGTTTAGGATTGCGCCCAAATCTGCTTCTCTGTACTCAGGAATAATACTTTGTAATAATGTATCTGCCATTGTCTTTGTTATTTTTTAGATGAATGTGATTTTAGGAAGTGCGGCTTTTAGTAAAGCGATACCTGTTTTCTCTCTGTCTGGCAATGCATCAATCCTTGCAGTTCCATCAATAACCACAGATGAAAGAGTGAAATCTTCAATCGCAATATCTTGTAGAACAAGACCTAACGCAGTTGCAAGCAATGGAGCCGTTAAAGCCACATTAAGAACTTTCCAACCACCACTTCCGTTTGAAACGATCACAGTTCCAGCTGGCAGGACGTTATTTGTAAATCTCAGTTTTGCGTCTGTGTTCTCCACATTCACGCCACCGGGATAAGTTGATAGAACAGAGTCGAAAACGACCTTTTGTCTACCACCTGTGTATTTTTTTATACCGTTCATTGTTTTGTTTCTTTTTTAGAATCTATCAATGCTTGAACTTCAGGGGAAACATCTCCCTCTTTTACCGTTTCACCAAATAATGTAGGCTTAGGAAGACCGCCTAAGGCAGCGTTTCCAAATTCCTGAGCGATTGTATCGTAATTTGCTTTTTGCTCTGTTACGAATGCTTCCATTTCTTCTGGTGTTGCGAACACTTTATCCGTAGGAATAAGCTTCTGAAAAGATTGAGGTATTTTCAATTCTGTAAACCTCGCTTGCAGTTTTTGTGCTGTTGTTTGCTGTGCTTCCTTTTGCTGAATGGCCGTAAGACTATCTGAAAGCGTTTTATTGCTATCAATGATTGCTTGCGCCCAAGCTGGAACTTCGCCCGTTGGTGCTGGTTTCGGATCTGCTGGTTTTGGATCAGCGGGATCGGCGGGTTTTGGATCTGTGGTTTTACCTTTCTCCAAATCCTCAATTTTCTTTGCCAACGTTCGGCTTTGGTCAGCGAATGATTGGAATATTGCCAAATCATCTTCTACCCCTGCTACTGCTTCTGCGATTTCTTCCTCTGTTTTGACCGCTTTTTCAATTTGTTTTGCTTTAGCTTTCAAAATTGTCTCACTCAACCCCTTGTCTGCATATTTGGTTTTGAGTTCTTTTAGGATTTTTTCAAACATTTTTTAGATTGTTAATTGTTTATAATTAGCTTCAAAAATATTCTTATTTCTATTGCGTAACAATATGTAAATAACTAATTTAGCATCACTCAATTAAAGTAATACTTTAAAACCGTCAAATATTAATCTATGAATGAATTACTACATAAAAGAACAGCAGATATGACCGTAATTCAGGTTATGGAAGCGGTTAGTTTGATTGCACTGTCCAAGAAGATTACAATCGATTTAGAAGAGTTCTGTGAGGTTGTGGGAAAAGATAAGAGTATGGTTTATCGAATGCTTAAGAATAAAATTTATCCCGACAGTCTAATTGTGGGCGGTTACGATGGTAGAAAACAGAAATCTAAGATTCTCTTTCATACGGATAGAGTTATTGAATGGCTTAAAAAATAAATACTATGAAGACAAAATTAAACTTGCAAATATTAATGTTTCAAATAGGAGTTGATTGTTTAGGATTTCCGCTTTTCCATAAGCATCAACTTTGTTATCGAGAGGATCAACACATCACTATTTATCATTGGAAATATCACAACTCTAAAAAGCCGTGAAGAAATACGGCTTACTCCCCAACGGAAAGAAAAACCTTAAACCTAAAAATAAAAGACGATGAGAGACGATATTTTAAAAATATTAGGAAAAAGAATTGACGATATTATTTCTATGTATGGAGAACCTACTAAAATAAGTACGTACGGCAACTGTGTCATTATATCGTTTGCAAACAACAAGAAATATGTAACAGGTCTAAGGAATCTGTTTAAAAATATGGCTACACTAGATTAAAACAAATAAAATATAAATACAATGAATTTTAAATATCAGAACAAAACAGAAATAATTGAAGCATTTCAATTAACTTATGAAATAGCTAAATCAAAAGAACCAGTTCCTGTATTTGCTGTCGAAGCACAAAAGAATGGAAATTTAGAAGTTCATGTTACAGATAAACTTCACGGATCACAATATGCTATTATCGAAACAGCAGAAGGCAAAAGAGAAGTTAACGCCTATGATTGGATTGTATCAGATACCGATGGGAATTTATCTACTTGTACGAATGAAGTTTTTAATAATCTCTATGAGCAAGCTGAATGAGTGCAATAGACCAAATAAAAGCCAACTGGACAACAACCGATAATCTAGTCTACGGAGATAATGCCTTTGAGGTCAAATTCAAGTCATTGGAAGAGGCGAAGACTAAAGTAATAAGTAAAAACTAAATTATGAATCAAGAACCCACTAAATACGAAATAAAATCATTTGAGCAGTTGTGTAATATTGCTAATGATGAAAATATTGAAAGACTGGCAACTGATACAGCTTTATGGCTTATTCAATACCAAAGACTACTCTCAGATGTTAGAAAGGCTAATCCAGGATTAAAAGACAAGTCTAATTGGGAAATAGCACAAGGATACTTTAATTGGATTGACGATGGCAAGAATGAGCTTCTCGGTTTTTATACAACCGTTAATGAAACTGGGGAGACAAGATTCTATGAATACCGAAATAAAAAGTAATAGCTAAAATATAAAGTAATGGAAATAACAAATATGAGATTAAGAGGCGTTAATCTTCAAGGATATTTAATAGATGATATATTATATTGCCTGAACAGTTGTATAGCTATCAATATTAAAGATCAAAATACTTTTCGTTATACTGTATTGCCGATTAAAAATTAAATATGAACAACTTTAACTTCTACACCTTCCTATTAGAAAAAGGATATGAGAAAAAGACAATTCGTGACGCTTCAAATATAACGTTCTGCACCAACTATCAAAAAGAACTTACAGATGATACTTGGAACTCTCTGACCATTCACAAAGACAAAACAATCACTGGTGCTTCTCCTAAAAATGGATTGGTCTTTAAGCAGATTGAACAGCCTAAGACAAAAGAGGAAGCTGAAACGCTTTTACATCAAATTGAAATATTCTAAATTGCATTAAAATAAAGCATATGAGCATAGCTACAGCCAACACCTTAAAAAAGGCTTACAAACCTTATGATATTGTGACTGACGTAAGTAATAATGTTGGTTTCATTTCCGAAGTTTCAGTAAATGAAAGCCAAGACGGATTTGATGACCAAATTAGATATTCAGTTGAGTGGATTATTGGCGAGGGATCAAAGCACGCCTGGTACCAACATGATGAACTTAAAAGTCATTGCAACATGCTTATTAAAATAGCAGAACAATCGTGCCATCCCTTCGGAACTAATAAAAGTAAAGTTAAATCTCTTTTTGAGAATTTTTAATATGTGGTAATCCCGATTGAACAATAGTAGGTCGGGATTTTTATTTTCATTACATTTGAGATCTAAACATAACCAATATGCAAATTAGATTTATAAACATCAACAAAGAAACGGTCAAGTATTTAGAATTTGAAAATAATGATGAATATATTAAGTTTTACTCTCAAGTTCTGATAGCCTTGGCGGATTCAACAAATTCTCAGGTAGCAATTTATCAAAGGGATGGTGATAATCAGATATTCCCAGCTTTATTCTTAAAAAATTGTTACGTTATAGCATCTGAAGCAAAAAGCGATGTTGATGTCAATGAGATAGATGCAGAGTGGAATTAAACAAGATATTTATTGAAAGAACTATTTCCAATAAATTCTTCATCATCTAAAACCATTTCACGCCAGTATCTAATATTGGCGTTTTTATATTCCAAATCATCGGCTTTAGCTTTTGGCTCTCGTAGGTAAATCAGAAGATTTGAAAGTCCATTATTGAGGTCCGGATATAGATTTTGGTCAATTTCGGTGAGTAGGTTTTCGATGAAAGAAACAAATCTTTCGTACTCACTTTGAAGACGTGAATCATTGTAGAAATGAAAGCAAAAATAACGCAGATCGGTGTATTCTAAGCCTTCAATAATGTTCTCGCAATGGTGCAGGAAATCAAAAGTTAAAGCTCGGAATTCAAACTCCAAGCCTATTGTTAATCTTTCGTATTCTTCGTATTCCTTTGTGTGCATTAAGCTTTTTTGACTTTCATCATAGCTTGATAAAACACACCATTAAGATGAAGCAATCCACCTGTAGGAATCCAGCCATCATCCATATATCCATTAACTTCCTCTTGAAGATCTTGAAGATTTCTTTGTTTTAAAATGTAATAGTTCATAGTATTAATTTTTGGATTTAGAAATTATTTATACATAATCAATGCTGAATATTTTCTATCTGACACAGACCATTTTATATCAATGATTTCAAAATTGTTTTCCTGCATGAAATCGTTTATCTTTTTTTGTGCACTTGACGCAGACTCGGAACTGATAACTATTACTTTCATATTACTTGTTTTTTGTAATACAAAAGTAAGATTATTTCACAAACTTTTTATTCTCTGAAATAAAATAAGGTGTTTTCTGTCCTCCATAATCACTTACCCACTTATTAAAATTATCAGGAACATCAGCAACAAAGTTTTTTGATGATTCTGGGGGTAGGTTTTGATTTGAATTCAACTCGGCGATAAACTCTGATTCTGATTTTAGGATGGTAGTTCGAAAGCATTTACACGCTACATGCCAGCTGGACCAATTGAAGTCCTTTGGATAAGATCCTTTCAGTTCGTCGCACATATCATAATGGCGATGTGATGGACTAAGATTGATTTGAACACCTACAACGTCATTATTCTGCCTGATTCGGGTTTGTTCCGCTTCTCTGTAAGCTACATTGATTTCATTCGATGCAAGGCGAAGTGCGTTTTTATGAGCGGAACGGTAAACACCTTGTCCGGGATGAAATGATTGTGCATTTTTGGATAGCTGGAGATTTCCGTGCTTATCTCTAACCTTGCGAAATAACGCATCAGGATTATTGAGGTTAGATTTTATCGACCTTGCCAACTCTTGCGCTGAAATTCCTTCTTTCAAACCTGCATCTAGTGCAAATTCAAGGTTTTCTCTCGCTTGCGCACCAATCTTCCAAACTCTCTCAGATGTGGTGAATTTGCCAACCTTACGCTGTTGGAAAGCTTCGAATGCTTTTTTGTTTTGGCTTTGCTCTGAAATGTTTCTGATTTTCTCAGCGTAAACGGTGGGTGATACTTTTCCCTTCACTTTAACAAGATGCGCTTTTAACTCATCATCTACCTTTGCAAGTCCATAATCCCATTCATACTCTGAATAGACTTTTATTGAGGAAATAAGACGGTCTTGGTAGCTTTGTAGAGAATCGTTTACTTGCTTAGTGATACGCTGATAATCTTTGAAGCGAAACAGTTTGTCTGATACTTTCAATTTGACAGCAATAAGCGCAATTTCCCTAACCAAATCATCATAGATAGAATTGATTTGGACCAGGTATTTGTTAATGCGCTTTATGTGTTTTTCGTCGGGTGTCAATTTACTTGAACTTTTGTAATTCGATATTTGTCAATGATAATTGAGATTTCCAACTCATTAGGATTATCTTTCTTTTCCTTTGTCCATTTATTTCGGACTGTACTTTCTGTAAAATCATATTTACGAACCAAGTCGGAAAGCTTCTCAAAGTATTCACTTTGTAACGTGTCGATATTTAGTATTTGCCAAATCATAAGACTTCTCTATAATTGTAAAGCATCCTATTGACAATGATAAGTTCATTCTCTTTTTCGGCTTGTATTGCTTCAAAACGCTCAATCTCTTTCTTTATAAATTCTTTTGTACCGTAAGAACCTGCACTTCGTGGAATACCTGCCGAAACGTGAACTAAATCAAGTTTGCTGATGATTTCTTTTGCTTGTTCATCAGCTATTCTTATTTTCAGAAGTCTAACATTTTTTTTCTTTCCAAATATTTGAAGCGTGTATTCTGTTTCGCCTTCATTATTCCATGTGGAAATAACAAACTTATCATTCCAGTCTTTACATATTTTATCAACATAAACCAAGCAATTGCCAGTCACATTAAATTCTTTTAAGTATTTACTTTCTGGTTCCATAATCTATTTAATAGCTTCAGCCTTTTTTAATTGAAATGATTTGCAAATTGCACATGAAAAAGAGAAAGCATACTTATTTAGTAAATTACAGATTGATCCACATCCGTAAGTTGCTTCTTTGTAATGAATGCATTTCCAATGTTCACGATTTAAATCCTCTTTTGCTTGCATAACCAATATTTTACTAAATAAAGATACAAATTAATATGGATACATACTATTTTTAGTACATTATTATAACTAGTTATTTTATATACTAAATAAGTTCCTTGCTCATTCTCGATTCCATCTCAGAATTAATCTGCTCAATCTCTTCATCAACATTCTTAACTCCTGCCTGCTCCATCGTTGATTTCTGACTGAATAATGGTTGATTTCCGTTCACTGTCATTAACATCTCGTAGAATTTAGCAACGTTATTGATTATGTAAGGAGTAATAACCGGTTCAGCATCCAAATCGGAACTTCTGAAAGATGTATTCATCAACTGCAGAAATGATTTGACAATTGACATTCTACGCTTAAGCGCCGGCACATAGACGGACATCTTATCCATTACTTTGAGGTGTGGAAGCATAAATAAAAACGCTGCGTTTTCGGTGGCAAGCATATTTCCCATTCCTTGCAAAGCTTCAGGTGATATATTAACTGAATTTGTCATCTTATACAGAATTGTTTCCAGATCTTCCTTCTCATTTTTGAGTGATTCACTTGCGTTTGGTGGCTGAACAAAATCAGCGGTTGCATTGTCACCTTTTAGCTGTAATACTTTGCCTGTTTTGTCCTTTGAGAAACTTCCGGTAACTTCACCAGTCAACGCCAAGATCGGTGCTGAAAACTTCTTATTCACTTCTCCGGCATCACTGGATATTTCTTCGAGTCTTTCGATAGCCTTTTGAACTTTAGACCATTCAACATCCTCGAACTGATAAAACACTAAAGGAATCTTACCAATTGGATTGATTGCTTCTGAAACAACTTCGATACTGCCGTTAGCATCTCTCAATTGTGCGATACTCTGAGCAGTGTAGATGTCGTAATGCTTTACTTTCTGTTTGTCGATGTTCTTCTCATATTCCCTAAGAACAGCAACCAAATCACCCTGATCATTAAAAAATGGATAGAGTTTGTTTTTATCCGGAGTAAGTAAAGAAACTTTCAATCGATATTGAGAGGGGAAACCATAATAATTGTTAGGCTCTTCTACAGGGTACCATAGTTCAGCACATTGTGTAAATCTTCCGTTTGATTTCGCTATCTCACGATCAATGAAGATAATCTTTTCCTTATCCAAAACCTTTTGATAGGCTTCAAACATAGCATCATCTTCCAAATTGTTAGTGTACTTTACCGGATTACCGAAAAGGAACGTAACAGCAATTGAAACGATCTCTTTCTGATAAGCCAAAGGAATACGGTTCAGTTGTTCGATGCGCTTTCCTTTCTGCTCTTTACCATTTTCATCAGTGTATTCGTACTCAACAATCCTATTGGGATAATTATAGAGATCGGTCATAATCTTATGCTTTGACTCATCCCACTCACTATTGAATTTTTCTATATTAGGAAGTTCAAGTCCATTATCTTTTAGATAGGCTATTTTCTCTCCAATGGTTCCAAGGTTATCAAAAGTTTCGTTCATTATATTAGTGATGCTATTTTCTTAAGGTTATTGTTTTGTGCTTCTGTAAGTTCTAAAACTACATATCTGATTGGATCAATTAAATGATTCCAGTCATCAATTGGTGTACTTGATTTCTTATCGTGCCACACGTAATTATTTAATTCTTTCTTTAAGTTCTTACTATCCGGGTCTACAATGAGAGTATAATCAAGCATTCTTGCAATTCCACCACTCACAGAACCTGGTCCCTTTTCAGCGCCAATCACATTATTTCCTTTCTTACGTAATTCTTCAATCAACCTTGGTTCTGCGGAATCTGCGACTATTAAAGTTTTACCCGCTATTTCCTTATTGAATTCATAGATCTGCGATGTTGTCATTTTAGGACGGTACAGATATTCCTTCAAATAAATTCGTTTTAATGATTTCTCAATACAAACTTTAATCAATGTTGTCGGGTCAATTGAGAATCCGTAATCCTGACCAAATATTGCCTTTCCATTATCAACAAATTCACCTTCTTCCCAATCTTCAAATACAACTCCTTCGGCTTTATTCAACCAACCTCCCATAATGGTGTGTTGATAGTATTTAGCCTTTTTGACTAATTTAGGATCACAGACCAACTTCTCTTGAGGTGAGAGAGCTTTATACATTTCGTAAATTGCTCTTAATTCCTCATATTCATTCCAAGTATCATCAGCGATAAATTCACGCTCAATATCTCTGTATGACGAGTGGATATAAAGGACATTTCCAACTATTCCGTTAAATCCTGCTTCTACTCCTTTCCCTTCAAATAACTCTTCGTGAATCCAATGTTCTTCTGTTGCCGGATTGAGTGATAAGATAGAAAGGTTTCGCACATCTAAGGCACGCATTGATTTTTTAATCTTATCCCAATCACTAAAATTTGGCATTTCCTCTGCTTCATCCAGAATAAATATTGAGAAGTTCTTCAGAGATTTCAAAGATGCTGTTTGATTTCCGGAACCAGTCTTTATCCCTTTGAAAACAATCTTACTATCATTGTAAATTCCTTTTATACTATCTTTCGTTACTTTAAATTCATCAGCGCAATTCAGAATCGTTAGTTTTTCTTCAAACTCTGGAATAATAGAATCTTTTGCAGATGTCAAAGTGTAACGAGTGTAAAGAATCCTATGATTAAAATCTTTTGTAGCTACACCGGCAAATGTTCCAATCCCGAACGATTTTTGCGAATATCTACCACCAGTTACGACCACAGTATTGACTTTATACAAAGGACTATCTTCCTCAGCACTTAGCCACTCAAATAAAGGTTCGTACTTATCTGAGAGTTTTAATACTTCATCTTCATTATTTATCTTTTGCACCTTTTGAGAAAACTATAGTTGTTTTTCCTTTCAGTTCACCTGAATGCTCAATCTCACTCTTACTTCCCCATTTCTTTCTTTGTCGGTTACCTAACCATAGATTAATCGCTTGGTCGGATGGTGGGAAATACTCTTCCGTCTCAACTACTTCAACTCTTTCTATTTGCCTATCCTTGGAATCATAATCCTTGACTTTGAAAGCTACTTTTCTCTTCTGGGTATGTCCTAAGGCTCTCTTATAAAGTGTTGATGCTACATTTGCATCTGCTTCGATTTTCCCCGCGCGTATGGACTCTAATAATTCGGGATATTTTTTCTTCCAATTATTTAAGGTAGCTTCACATATATCCATAGCACCTGACATTTGCTCATCGGTTAATCCAAGCAATGAATATTTCAAAGCTTGTTTAGGGTGTACGTTTGGATTATACTTTACTCTTCTACCTCTTGTAGCCATAATCTATATTTTAGAAAGGAAGGTCATCGTCTTCATCCTCAGTAAAGACGTTCTTTTCGTTTGCTTTTGTTTCCTGGGAGTTTTGAAGTGGTTTTGCTTCGGTCGGTTCGCCTGCCAGATTTTCAATTCTCCATCCAACAATTGAATTGAAATATTTCACATCACCTTGTGGACTTGTCCATTCTCTACCTCTGATATTGATATGAACTTTTACTTTAGCGCCTACCTTGTGATAATCGATTATATCTACTTTATCGGAAAGTAATTCGATGTTAATCGGTTGTGGGTATTGTTCATCTGTGAGCACCACAAAATCACGTTTTAAAAACCCAGACGCAAAGGTTTGAGTTTCGTTTATCTTCTTTATTGTTCCGGTGATTTCCATCTATTGAAATTTTGATTTATTCTTTTGACTTGTTACGTGCCATCCGTGGCATTCTTTGCAGAAATATTTCCGTTTAGGGATCTTACTTCTGTGACTTGTTCTCTTGCATTTTATGAGCACATCATTTGCTTCTCTTGGAGTGGTGTAGGTGAATTTACTACAAGCATTATCCCTGCTGTCAATTCGCATAGGTTTCATCTATTTTCTCCTGCAACTCTTCACCTTTGATGAATTTATCTTCTGGATTAAGTCCTATAAATTCCAGAAACATCACTTTTGCATCGTAATTATCGAAACTTACAGTGAAATATGGCTCCCCTTCGAATATTGCGCCTTCTTTCACCTTCTCTTTGATAGCTTTTACGTGCGCTTTCTTCTCTTCATCAGACATCTGTTTTGCTTCAACTCTTTCCATTTCGGAAACACTTGTTCCTGGATGATGAACTGTATTTGAAAGTTCCTGAGTGATTGATTTCTCCAACATTGCTTTCTCTGCCTTTTCTTGCTGTGGTTCAAATGTTGGAATTGAGAAGTCTTCTATTGTTGGCATTTCAATTTCTATCATCGATAAATCAACATCATCAAGACCGGCTAAACTTGCATCGATATCCGGAAAGATTTGAGCGAGCTTCTTGTAATCATATTCTCCCTGAACTGAAGATGAATTAAACCAGATATTTAACTCCTTCTCTTTTTTAATATCAACTGATATTTTTTCTAATTTAATATCGTAGTCATTATCCTTTGTTTCAGGATTGTATTTATTGATTTCATCGGCAATAGATAACCTTTGATGACCTGATACTAAATTTCCTGTTTCAGCATTATAGACAAGACCTCCAATTAAGCCGTTAGCTTTGATATTCGCTTTTAATTTCTTACGAGCTTCATCACTTAGCTTTCTCGGATTGTAATCAGCTGGATTAACCTCTGACCTTTTTATAGTAACCGTTTCCGATTGTGAAACTTTATTCTGCATCTGTTATTGGTTTTTGGAGTAATCGTATTCGAAAAGGACACGCTCAGCGTCTGGAAATTCTGCAATTATTTTAACGAGGTCGTTGGGATAATTGTCACGGCACCAGGTTAAAAAAGAAATGTCGGTCACATCTGTGCCTTGGCTTTTTGTATTTCCAGTATTCCCGTACTTTATTGGCTCAATCAATCGATTTTTTTTGATGTAAGCGATCACTTGTTTGTTGTTCCAATCAGCTAGCGGATAAAGTTTCTGACCTGATTCACTCGTCATACTGTCAGGATACGAATTCAGCATTAATCTTCGGTTCATTGAATCGTTTTTCTTGAAACCTAAGACCGCCCATTCAATTCCGGTATCTTCTTTTACTTTCTCATTGATTTTTGAAACATTCCATTCAGAATATTTTACTTCATCAGTTCCGTAAAGACCGTATTTCTTATTATTGTAATATGCGTAATGTGGTGTTTGTATAAATCTACAATTAGGATATTTCCGCTCTGCCCAAAGTATATATCGGTTTATATGTTCCAGGTCTTTGACCATGTACATATAAACACAAACTATTTCTTTGAAGTGCGGCGACATCATATTGAGTAACGCTATACTATCCTTACCAGTTCCGGAATGAAACAGAATAACTCTCTCCTGTTTTTTGGAGAGAGTTACAATACTGTTAATTGTAGCGGATAAATCCATTATCCTCTACGTCTGATCGCTGACGGTGCTACCCGTGAGAACGATCTTGCAACCGTTCTTTTCGCACGGTCTCTTTTTCCTGTTGCTTCTGGCATTGGTTCAAGTTTTAAGGGTTACTTTTTCATATTATAAATTGATTTTTTCAAGGATTTCGCCCAGGATAATAACGAAGTTGCTATTTTCGTCCGTGATTTCGTCCTTGTCATTTTCGTCAACTTCAATCAGAACATCTTTACACTCAACAACTATCTGAGGTGCGTTTTTTCGGTAGCCTAATTGAAATCTGACAGTATCAAATTTCTTTGTGTCGATTAGTTCGCCATCTTTATCAAGCACACCTAAGCGAGAAACATAGTACTCTGTAAAATCCCTATATTCTTCTTTTTTTTCGCCTGACAAAATCATATCAAACCATTTCTTTTGAAGAACTAAATACAGTTCGTTATTTGGCATATAATATTTTTTTATATTTTTCTATTAACTCAATCAAAAACTCACGGCTGTATGTGAAGTTTTTTAATTCGGCTTTCTGGTCCAATTGCTTCAATCTTTGTTCACCGATTTTCAAAATCAAATTCTTTCGATACGGTATTAAGTTCGCACTTAAATATTTATTACATCTTACACATTGACCGTGAATATTATCTAAATCAAATCGAACTGATCGATATTGATGCGATTCTTTTGGGTAGTAATGCCCCGCATTCATTTGTTTTAACGGCTTTAAATCGTCGCACGATATGCAGATGAAAAAACCGTTTTCGCTGTCTCTTTGCCTTACTATTGAATTTACTATTTCTTGAAGCTTATCAATTAGCCATTCGATTGAACGACCTTTGTATTTTGCTTTTAATTCAGCCGATAACATAATACACAAAAATAATTAAATAAATGATTGTATGCAACTTATAAAGATTACATAAAGTATTACTTCACTATAAAACCGCTTTTTAAACCACAAAAAAAACCAGTCTGTAAGTTTAGACTGGTCGAATATTGATAAAAGATTAATTTAGAAGTTTTGACGCTCTAAAATATTACCTAAGTGAATTGTGAAATCTCTTTTCAAAGTAATTTTTTCGACTTCGATAATCATACGTCTTGCGCCGGTGTGGTAACCTTCTTGAAATATTACGGTGCTATATTTTTTGAAACTCAATATTTCGCCAGTCGTTTTGTCCAGGTTGCAGAATCTCGATTTATAAAATTGGGTACCGTCTCGATACTCTTCGACTTTGGACCCGTTTTCAATTGCATCAAACCAAACCTTCTGAATTACTATATAAAGCGGTTTTTGCTGTTCTTTCGTGTCGATTGGGTAATCTTTGACAGCGTTAGATGTTGCGGTAATTTTCAAGCGTCGGCGTTGTATTGCGTTTTTCATTTATTTTATGTTTTTAGTGTTTTTGCATTTTGGGTATTCAGAACAACCTAAAAATTGTTTTTTATCTTTTGAATTAGTTCTAATCACCAAGTTAGAACCGCAATCACAAACGCCGTATTTGTCATTAAACTCTTCTTGTTCTTTATCGGCTTTTCGCATTTTTTTAGCGTACGTTTTTGTGTAGTAATAATATTTAGGGGCGTCACCATCTAACAAATTATCTGGACGATTTTCTTCGATGATTTTTCTACAAGCCCGACACTCTACATCATTAAAATATTCAGTTTCTGAATTGTGATTATGACCGCAGTCAACACCTTTTGCGTGACGAAAATTATTTGGTGAATAGGCTCTGGGGGTTTTTAACCAATATTCTGCACCGTCTGGTAAACTCATAATTATGCTGCTAAAAATTGTTTTCTTCTATTTCTGATCAATTGGCGTTTCGGTGGTGCCGGCGCAATGTGTCTTTCAATCATTATAAAGTTCTCAACCTTAAAACATCTGAAAGCATTTGCATCTACATCAAAGTAAGTGAAAATTTTTGGGTTTGGTTGGTTCTGGGTTTTAAATTCGTAATCGATTTTTAACGTGCCGGTAGCCTTGCGAATTTCACCGTCTTTTTTCTCGAAATAGAACGATACTTTGCCAGCGTGCAAATCTTTGTTAAGCTTGTATAATTGCCAAGCTTTTTTAAGGCTTTCTGACCAGGTTAGGCCGTTAATGTTCATTATCTGATATGCTCTAAGCATTACTGTTTTTCTGAATGATGTTTTCATATTTTTAAGGTATTAAAAATTTTAAGCCTGTTTTGATGTGGACTATCACGGTATTTGATTTTGAATTTAGATTTTTATCATATTCATTTACAAAATCTGAATTGTTATAACTGTCACCCGTAATTCTCTGCAATTGAGATGATAATGGTATTAAATTTAGTTCAGCAAGTTTGATAATATGATTTTGAAATAAATTGATAATATTATCTTTTTTCTTCATTTCAAAAAGATCATATAACCAAGATCTAACAGATTCAAATTTTTTATAATTTTCGCCTGTATTTGGTAAGGTTTCAATTTTATAAAGATCAGTTTCAATAGGCAAATCAACGCCTAAAAAAGTATTAAGCTCTTCTGTTACCTCGTAACCTAAGCCAGCTAATGAATCTAATACATAAGATGCGAAATCGTCACAATCTGTAAAAGTGTTTCTGAAAGTGATTGTATTTTTCATAATAATATTTTTTGATTTTAGTCTACTGAAATAATATTCAAACACTCGTAAACGCCTTTGCCGTAATTTTTGATTTTTTGAACCGGTTTATCTACAGTGCCTATAAATTCAAATGTTGATCTGCTATTTGTTGTGCCTTCTGATTTTCTCAATTTAATAGGCTCTAAAATATCGATTAAGATATTTTGTAAACCTTTGCCGCATTCTATTGTAATTGTTTTCATAATCTTTATTATTTATTAGAGTTAATAGTTTGGATTCTTTTTTCAAGGTTTGGCATTGTTAATATCGGGTGACCCTCTTCTATTCTTAACTTGTTCATTTCAACATATAAAGAATAAGCTTTCAAGTAAGATGCTTGACTTACATATCTTTGAGCAAGAATGTTATTCATTTTCTTTTGTGCTGTGTGAGATAGAGAAATAGTTTTCATATCGTTTTGTTTTAATGTTTGTTTCTGCAATTCTGTTATGCAAATATACTTAAGAATAATTGTATTATGCAAATATAATTACAAAATAACTTAAGATTATTTGCAAGTAACTGATTTTCAACACCAAAACTTTTTATTTGTTTTACAAATATATGTTTGTATATTTGCACTATATAAATATACTTATGAATCAGAATGTAGGTAAATTGTTTTTCATTATCAAAAACAATGAAGTAATAGAATGTGATAGTAATTTGAAAGATTTAGTAAGCCGGTTGCCGAGTGCAATCGCCGGCATAAGATCGTATGATTATTATTATAGACAGTTTACGAAATCAAATAGTTTTCAATTTGAATTTAATTCCGAGTATCATTTTCAGAAGAAAGAATATTCGAACGGGAAAGAAATTGCATAAAAAAAGAGACCGGTTAAAGTCTCTTCATTTTTTAATTCCATTGTTCAGGCGATAATTCTAGAAGTTCACTTGTTTGAACCCATTTTGGCGTGAAATCCAGTTTTTTCAATTCGTCAATCTCATTTCGCTTTTTAAATAGCGTATAAGTTTCCGTTGTTTTTGAATTGAGATGGCCGGCCATCGTCTGCGCTGCTTTGATTCCGTATGATGTTTCAATCATAGTCAGGAACATATGTTTTAAAGCGTAGAAAGTTACTGACGTGTTGAATTGCTTTTGAACATATTTTGTCCAATATTTACCAGGTGTTCCCATATCGATAGGCTTATCTCGTAGTTCCGGCTCAAATGCGACTCCAAAAATATAATCGTTTGCAGATTTACATTGCTCAAGCTGAGCTGTCCAGAATGGAATTGCCATTTTTACAATTGGACGCACTTCTTTCGTGTAGATTTTACGTTTCTTTACCAAAATTGTAAATTCCTGCCTTTCCAGATTTACATCGGATTTTTTTACCGCCAATAATTCCGTGGAACGGCATCCTGACATATGGAAGATCTTACAGTAATTTGCATAACCTGGTCGATTCGTTTTTAGATAGGAATAAATCTTAAGAAATTCTTTTTTTGATAGAATCTCTCTTTCTCTTTTTACGTGCTGTTTTTTTGGAATATTAACGCAAGGATTCTGCACAAGACAGGAATTGGCGCACAGAATTTTAAAAAGCGAGGATAGATGTTTACGATAAGAATTGTATGAGTTTGCGGAAAGATTGCTTTTATCCAGAATTCGCTTAACGTGACGCAATTCTATATCCTTTATTCGTATCAGATCAAAACCAAGTTGCATAGTAGTTTGCCGGATCGTATTCAGGTCTGACTTTATACATTTGGCGTAATGGTGTGAAATGTTTCCTTTATGGTCTTCGAAAGCCAATTCTAAAGCTTCAAGGAAAAATAAATTTCCTGAGAATTCATTGTCGTCATCGGTAAAGAATTTTTTTATAATTGGATTGTACCCACCTTCGAGCGACATTAACATTTCTTCCAATGCCAATTCTGCAGCACCGCTTCTTTCTTTGAATTTCTTAAAGCTGGCGAAACCTTTTCTGCGCCAAAAATAACCATCTGGATATTTATCGGTTTGAGTTGGGTCAAAGAATTTGCATCCTATGTACCATTCTTTTGTCATAGCTTCCTTAGCGGATAACTTTTTCAAGTTGGGGAAAATAAACGGATCAGAGTAAGAGCATCCGTTTGTGCTTTGATTTTTATACATATCAGTTGTATTTAAAGTTAGTACACGATTTAGTACACTTTTGATACAACATCAGTTTAAAGAAAAAACGGAAACCATAATGGGCATTAGGTTTCCGTTAGTGAGCGCGTCAGGATTCGAACCTGAGACCGTCTGCTTAGAAGGCAGATGCTCTATCCAGCTGAGCTACGCACCCATTTGCAATTTTTTCAAAAATTACTAAAAATTGTCGGGGCGGCAGGATTCGAACCTGCGACCTCCTGGTCCCAAACCAGGCGCGATGACCGGACTACGCTACGCCCCGAGTAAGTCATCTGTAGTTGCGGAGAGTAAGGGATTCGAACCCTTGGAACCGTTTCCAGTTCGCTTGTTTAGCAAACAAGTCCTTTCGGCCTCTCAGGCAACTCTCCTTAGCAATAATCAAGTAATATCGTCTATTCCCTTATTGCGAGTGCAAATATAGGAGAGTTTCCTTTATCTACCAAAACTTTTTATTCTTTTTTTTTCATATTTTTGAATCACATTTACAGTCAAAACTTACAATTATGCGTAATTCATTATATCTCACAACATTAGGAATCCTTATAATTTCTTGCGGTTCGCAACAAAAATCAACGAGAAATAAAAACATATCAAATTCAACTATTCCAAAACCTGTTGTTCAAGTAAAAAAGCCGGAAATAAAAGAAGCGGAGGGAGAATATTACAAAGTCAATATTGCAGACATTACGAAAAACGACAACACAGTAAGTTACGGGTCTATTGTGAGTGCAGATCCTATTGGGTATAAAGTAACAAAAACATACTTTCCTTCTGTTGGTCAGAATTTCCGTCAGCGTTATGTGATTTTGCATTACACTGTATTAGATGATGAAAAATCCATATCAACACTTACACAACAAGCTGTAAGCGCCCATTACCTTGTGAATACTTTACCTGATAAAGAAATCTACCAATTGGTAGACGAGAACAAAAGATCTTATCATGCCGGAATCAGTTTCTGGAGAAAAGACCAGCAGCTGAACGACACCTCTATTGGCATTGAAATCGTGAATATGGGTTACAAGGTAGATTCTACAGGTTATAGAGTTTTCACGCCTTATCCGGAAGAACAGATCAAGAAAGTTGCGGCTTTAGTAAAGGACCTTGTGACGAGATATAATATTCCGCCAACTAATATATTGGCTCATTCTGACATTGCTCCAACAAGAAAACAAGATCCCGGACCACTTTTTCCTTGGAAGAGATTGTATGACGAATATCAAATCGGAATGTGGTACGACGAAACGGCGAAACAGACCTTCCTGAACCAAATCTTGACAACAAACGACATTACCATACAATACAACAATCCGGAATTTGTATCAAAAGTTCAGCAGCAATTGGCTCAATTTGGTTATGCATTGACCGTGAATGGTGTTTGGGACAAAGCTACGAAGCAAACGATTGAAGCGTTCCAGTTTCATTTCCGACCGATGAATTACAGTGGGATTATGGATGCAGAGACTTTGGCGGTTTTGCAGGCTTTGATTCAGAAATATCCGCAAAAATAAATGAATATCAATTTAAAAACCGAGAGACTAAACTTAAGACCTATATCTGAAAGTGATTTCGAAAACGTTTATGATTTACAAAGTCTAGAAGAAACTGCAAAATATAACACCTCCAAAGTCCCAGAAAACATAAGCGAAACTAAAATTACTGTAGGAAATTGGATCCTTGAAAACATTAAGGAGGAAACTAAGAAATTTACATTTGCTATTGATTTGGTAAATAATAAAAAATTCATTGGTTTGATTGGAATCAATTTAGGAAAAGAACATTATAAAAATGCAGAAGTTTGGTTTCAATTGGATTACAGATTTTGGCATAAAGGTTATGCAACAGAAAGTTTAAAGAAAATCATTGAATTCGGTTTTGAAACTCTGAAACTACACAGAATTGAAGCAGGTTGTGCTATTGATAATATAGGTTCTATAAGTGTATTATAAAAAGTGGGGATGCTGAGGGAAGCACATACGAGAAAATTATTGCCGTTAAAATCCGGCTGGTCTGACAATTATGGATACGCAATTTTAGAAACAGATTTGAGAAAATAATTAATATAAAAAAAACATTTAAAACACAAATAATGAATTTTGATTTTAAAAAAGATTACGTCTTAGAAAATGAGTTTGTAAGATTAGAACCACTCAAATACTCTGATTACGATGTTCTCTTAAATTATTCTGAAAATGAACCAGAGATTTGGGAATTCAATTCTGGAGGAGCAAACGGGAAAGAAAACCTGGAAAAATATATTGCCAACGCAATTTTGCAAAGAGAATTGGAAAAGGAATACGCTTTTATAATTTTTGACAAAAAGACGCAGAGCTACGTTGGAAGCACTAGATTTTATGCCATTTTTCTGGAAAACAAAACCATTGAAATTGGTTACACTTGGTACGGAAAAGAATTTCAAGGTACTGGAATCAATAAGAATTGCAAATTTTTGTTATTAGAATTTGCTTTCGAAAAACTCAATATGGAGCGCGTAGCTTTTGCTGCAAATAGTAAAAACTTCAGAAGCCTGAATGCAATGAAAAGTATTGGTTGTGTTGTGGAAGGCGTTCTGAGAAACTGCGGTACAGATGCAAACGGAAACAGAATTGATGCTACAAGGCTAAGTATTCTCAAAAACGAGTGGTATGGCAATGTAAAAAGAAATCTGAAAGGCAAAATTGAAAGTTTTGCTTAACAAATAAAAACCTCGAATGTAGATTCGAGGTTTTTATTATTTTATTTACTCAACAACAGAGAAACCCACTCTTCTCTTTGGATTTTTTTCTCAAGTTTTAGGTTTTGGTCTGTACAGACCTCCAGAATATCGTCCACATCGAAGAAGCAAAGTCCGGACAACAATAGTTTTCCGCCGTCTTCCATAACGGAAACGTACGTCGGAATGTCAGAAATTAAAATATTCCTGTTGATGTTTGCCAGAATGATTTCGAATTTTTCTTTGCCAAGATTGACAGCCGTTCCCAGCTCGATGTCCAGTTCTACATTGTTTCGTGCAGCATTTTCTTTGGAATTTTCTACAGACCATTCGTCGATGTCGATGGCAACAGTTCTGCCCGCCCCTTTTTGTTTTGCGAAGATGGCTAAGACCGACGTTCCGCAACCCATATCAAGGACTTTTTTGTTCTCCAAATCCATATCCAACATCTGCTGAATCATCAAGTGCGTTGTTGGATGATGACCAGTTCCAAAAGACATTTTTGGCTGTATCACAATCTCGTGCATATTTGGATCCGAGTCGTGGAATTCTGCCCTGATTAAGACTTTATCTTCTACATTGATTGGCGAGAAATTCTTTTCCCATTCTTCATTCCAGTTGATGTTCGGCATTTCCTCGTAAGTGTAAGAAATCTCGATTTCCTCATTTTGAAGTAGATAAATATTTTTCAATTCTTCCTCGTTGAAAAGGTCTTTCTGAATATATCCAAGGATGCCGTCATATTCTTCCGTGAAGCTGTCAAAACCGATTTCAATCAGTTCCGCCATCAATATTTCGTTCCAGGGCTGGAGAGGTTTTATTTTAAAATTGAATTCCAGGTAAGCTGCCATTGTTTAATTTTTTGCAAATTTAGGTTAAAACCACAAAGTCACGAAGTTTTTCACAAAGAACACAGATAATTTCTGCTTTTTAAAAGTTTGTGAACCTTGTGAAAAACCTTTGTGTCTTTGTGGTTTAAAAATTTAATTCATTTTAATCTGATAAGTAAAACCTATATGAAACCATCTTCCAGGCATTGGAACCAGATTGGTTTCCACATATTTCGCATTCGTTAAGTTGTTGATTAAGACATAAAAATTAAGGTCTTTGTATCGGAAATTGATTTGCTCATCCAAGATATTATAACTGCCAAGATTTACTCTTTCAGAATATTTATAAATCAATTGATTGCTGAAATATTTCAAAAACTTCACATCAATTTGCGCCACAAACTGATGTTTCAGATTCTGTAAAGCATATCTGGAAAGTTCCTCATTTTTATATTGATTATCAAGATAGGTGTAGCCCAAACGATAGTTCAGGAACGAAAACAATTGATGTTTAAACTCAATTTCAAAACCTTTGAGATGGATTTTTCCAACGTTTTCCGCTTTCCACAGACTTTCCGGCGTTTCTTTCAGCCAATCGATTCCATTATCTGTATTTCGGATGAAACCACTGACTTTCGCCAATATTTTTTCATTCTGGAATCGATAGCCTAATTCTGATGAAATAGCAGATTCAGGAACCAAGTTTGGATTTCCAATTTCCGCCGGACTTACATAGTACAAATCGGTGAAAGTCGGAATCCTGAAACCTTTTGAAACTGCACCAAAAACTTTATGATTGGGATTGAAAATAAATCCAACATCCATTCCCGGATAGAAGAAATTTGCACCCGAATAATTCGCCCAACTTGCGCCCGGATTGACTTCCAGTTTTTGATTGAAGAACTTGAATTGATGATCAAAAAACACCTGCGTCACATCACGTTCTCTGTCGCCGAGATTACTGCTCGCCAGATATTCTTTTCTGTAGTCCACTCCAACATTCGTGATTCCGATGGAAGATTGATAAGAAAAATTCACAGTTCCACCAATATTATTTCCGATGTGCATATTTCTGTAATACGACGGATTTTGACGTATAAAAAGATACATATCCTGCCCTCTTCTCCAATAAACACTGGAGTTTACAGACAGTTTATCAAATTTCTGCTGATACTGCAAACTCACCACAGAAGCCTGCGTTTCCTCATATTGATTGATTGCAGCTGGTGACGCATAGAAACCATTCGCTCCAAATTTTTTCTCAGAAAAACCTGCCTGCAAACTCAGACTTCCATCGTTCAGTTTTAATTTATTCTGATAAAAAAAGTTCCTGATTTGATAATCTGTATTGAATCGGTAACCATCGGAAGCGCCATTGCTAATGGTAAAAAGATTCGTAAATTTCTCAGAACCAAACGTTGCAGAAGCCGACAAATCATAAGTTTTGAAATCGCCACCTTGCGCCTTTATTGTTACTTGCTCTTCGGATGATGATTTGGTAACGATGTTAATGACACCCGCATAAACGTTCTGTCCATAGAGTTTTGCCGATGAACCTTTCATAATTTCCACCCTTTCAACCGCCGAAATATCAAATGGAAGGTTGAAGGTATTATGACCAGTCTGCGAATCATTCATTCTAATGCCATTTACCAAAATCAAAACCTGCTCAAACGAACTTCCCCGAATCGTAATATCGCTCTGAACACCATTGGAACCTCGCCTTTTGATATCCAACCCAGAATGGAATTGCAACAATTCATCGATGCTGGTTGCAGGACTGTTTTGGATTTGCTGCTTGGTGATGACTGTCACATTTTCATTCACATCATTATAAGGAATCGATAAAAACCGACCCTGCAAATTGACCTCATCGATTTCGTTTTCCTTATTCTGTGCAAATCCATTGATTGACAAAACAACAACCGATAACGCCGTAATTATTTTCTTCATAGCTTATTTCCTTTCAGATAATCGGGCGCAAATATAGAGATAAGGCTTGTTTTGCGAATGAATTAATCAGGAAAAATTATATGATTAATAGCATCTTACGTGAACCTATGTTTTGAAATCGAAAATACTGGCTTTACCCGGTTCCAAAGTATCCGGAACAGGTCATACAAGTATCTGAAGCAGGCTGTGTAAGTACCAAACGACACTTATGCAAGTGTTTGTCGGCACTTCGGAACCGCCTTTAGCCATTGCCATAAGTATCTAAGGGCACTTATATATGTGCCTGCAACCAGTTAGGTAGGTGGTCGCAGGCACTTCGGAACCTGTTGCAACCACTTGCATAACCACCCGCAACCATTTCCAAACCAGGTAACCACCAGTTCGGAACCACCTTTAGCCGGTTGGTCAAGTGGTATTGGGTGCTTCGGAACCGGCTGCAACCACTTGCACAACCACCGGCAACCATTTCCGAACCAGGTATACCCAGGTTCGGAACCACCCTTACCCCTCTTCGGAACCACCCCTCTAGAGATTTACGAATATGCTGTATTGCCCTACCACAAATAAATTCGGAATGTTTAATGATTTTAATCTGGAAATTGGCATACGTTCAATAAAATATTATCCTCTGCTTATTTACAAATTTAAAATCCCGTAGGGATAACCTGTTAATAGAAAACAAAAGTAGGTAACAATCAAAGCTCCGTAGGAGCGACCTGTAAATAAACATCAATTTCTATTTTTATTAACTGTATGTTCCTTCGAAACTAATCAATTCGAAATATTCACATTTATTGGAACTGAAAATTTGCAAATGGATTCAATATTTAATGATTTTAATTCGAAAAAATATTTTGTCGTGACATTAATTAGAAAACATCATCCTTTTGCGACTTAAAAACACATTTAAATTCAATTCCAATTTGCGCCTTTGCGATAAAAACTGCACCATTAATTAATCCAAAATCATATTCCAAATCGATTTAATTTTCCGTAATTTTGTGGGTCTCATTTTTACTATGGCTACAACAACCGACATCGATATCAAGAAATTTCTTTTCGTTAAAAACGCACATCTTAACAACCTGAAACACATAGATGTTCTCATCCCAAAGAACAAACTGATTGTGATTACAGGCGTCTCGGGAAGTGGAAAATCTTCCCTGGCTTTCGACACCATTTATGCCGAAGGACAGAGGCGTTATGTGGAAAGT
>Ga0157369_10000242_pt1 | contig 75791 bp, 78 predicted proteins | sample C25metaG_FD_113461 | JGI IMG/M metagenome (GOLD analysis project Ga0157369, IMG submission 113461) | Corn rhizosphere microbial communities from Kellogg Biological Station, Michigan, USA - C2-5 metaG | ecosystem: Host-associated > Plants > Roots > Rhizosphere > Soil | place: USA: Michigan... | reverse complement strand
TCCGGCCTCATGCTCGGCCTCGGCGAGCGTCGCGAGGAAGTCATCGACGTCCTGCGCCGGCTTTACGAGTCGCACGTCGAGATCGTCACGATCGGCCAGTACCTGCAGCCGAAACGGGAGAAGCTGGACGTCGTCGAGTACGTCGCCCCGAGCGTGTTCGACGAGTATCGCGTCATCGGCGAGAAGATTGGATTCCGCGCCGTTTTTTCCGGCCCATTCGTCCGCAGCTCGTACATGGCCGACGCGGTCGCCCATGAAGCCGCGCATGCGTAAGTCCCCGCGCGCGAAGGATCCGGAGAAGAAGGAGTCGGGGCCGTTTTTTCTGACCTGGCTGCCGATCTTTCTCGATTACCTCGCGGTCGAAAAGGGGTTGGCGAAAAACTCGCTGTCGGCGTACCAGACGGACCTCAAGCACTTCGGGCACTGCCTCAGCGATCAAAAGCGCGAGCTCGATGCCGTCGAACGGATTCACATCGTCCGCTACTTCCAAGCGCTTCGATCGTCCGGCATCTCGGCGCGTTCTGTGGCGCGCGCGCTGGCGGCAATCCGCGGACTGTTTCGATTCCTCGTCGCCGAGCGGCATCTGCAGTCCGATCCGACGGAGAACCTTGAGAATCCGAAGTTGTGGACGACGCTGCCGAAGTCGATGCAGCCGCAGGAAGTGGAGGCGCTGCTGCGCGCGCCCGATCGCAGTACCGCCGAGGGGTTGCGCGATGCGGCCATGCTGGAGTTGCTGTATGCGACGGGGTTGCGCGTCTCGGAACTGATCCACGTCAAGATCGAGGACCTGGTGATGGACGCCGGCTTTCTGCGCACGATCGGCAAAGGATCGAAGGAACGGATCGTCCCGTTCGGCGACAGCGCGCGCGACGCGATCGTGGTCTACATGGAGCACGGCCGCGCCGAGTTCAACAAGCACGCCGATCCGCACCTCTTCCTCTCCAACCGCGGCCGGCCGATGACGCGGCAATCGTTCTGGATGAAGATCACGAAGTACGCGCGGCTGGCCGGCATCACCACGCACATCTCGCCGCACGTGCTGCGGCATTCGTTCGCCACGCACCTGCTCGAAAACGGCGCCGACCTCCGCAGCGTGCAGATGATGCTCGGCCACTCCGACATCTCCACGACGCAGATCTACACGCACGTATCGCGGGCGAGGCTGCAGAAGATGTACGAGCAATTCCATCCGCGGGCATGAGCCGCGAAACTGCAATAACATCTGCCGCGTCTCAGTTGACGACCATGTTCCCGATGCTCAAGCGGCTTCTACCATTCATCGCTCTTGCTGCGCTCGCCACCCCGGCCGGTGCGAGCATCGCCCTGTTCGTCGACGGGCGATCGATGAAGATCAGCGACTACAAGGTCGTCGATGAGTCGAACGTCCAGTTGACACTGAAGAGCGGCGGCGCGATTACGGTGCCGCTCACGCGCGTCGACCGCATCGTCGACGACGAGATCGTTCCGGCGGTCATCGTCGAAGAGGTGAAGAAGGCCGTCGAGAAAGACGGCGGCGTTTTTCCGACGCGCTCCTGGCGCTACGACGAGGCGCGCGGACCGATCTTCAAATCAAAGTTCGACAAGCTGATCATCGAAGCGGCCAAGAAATTCGACGTCGATGCGGCGCTGGTTTCCGCGGTCATCAAAGCCGAATCCGACTTCAACGCCCGCGAGGTTTCCAACAAAGGCGCGCGCGGTCTCATGCAGCTGATGCCGTCGACCGCCGAGCGCTTCGGCGTCACCGATTCCTACGATCCCGCCGCGAACATCTACGCCGGCGTGCGCTACCTGCGCTGGCTTCTGCAGACCTTCCACGGCAACGCCGACCTGGCCGTAGCCGCCTACAACGCCGGCGAAGGAAACGTCTGGAAGTACAACGGAGTGCCGCCCTTCCGCGAGACGATCACCTACATCAACCGCATCGCGAAACACATCCGCAACGCGATGGCGCCGGCTGCCACGCCGACGACGAAAGTCGCTAACGCTGCGAGCCGGTAGACAGCGCCTGTGTGGCACAGACACTCTTGTCTGTGCGCTGGGAGGCTCGCGCTGGACTCGCCAAGTCTCGCGATTTCAAAGCACAGACAGGAGTGTCTGTGCCACACCGTCACGCCGTGACTTCTTCTAGCACCGGCACCGCTTTTTGCGCGACTCCGTGATTGAAGTTGTCGAAGCGCAGGATCATGACGGTGCGGTCGTCGTCGGCGGGGCGGGTGCCGCAGTGGCGCGCGACGGCTTCGAGGATCTGATCGCGGATCGTGCTCGGGGAGCGATCCGCGGACTGCGACAGGAGCGCCTCGAGGTGATCGAAGCCGAACGGTTCGCCATTTTCGTCCTGCGCTTCGACGATGCCGTCGGAGAGGTAGACGATGGCGTCGCCTTCCTGCAGGTCGACTTCGGCGGTGTGCGTGCTGATCGTGCTGCGAACGCCGAGGGGGAGCGAGGGCACTTCGATACCGCGCGGCTTCTGCCCCTCGCGCAGCAGATAGGGATAGAGATGGCCGGCGTTCGTGTGGCGGATCGTTCCCTTTTCGAGATCGAAGATGGTGAAGGCCAGCGTCATGAAAGCGCGGCGTTCGGTGGAGCGGAAGACGAGATCGTTGAGGCGATGGAAAAGCGCTGTCTCTTCCGCCCCCTCTTCGACCAGCGTAGTGATCGCCGCTTTGACCATGGCCATGACCAGGCCCGTTGACAGGCCGTGGCCGGAAACGTCGCCGATGGCCACCGCGAGGCGGGTCTTGTCGATGTTGAAGACGTCGTAGTAATCGCCGCCGATCGATGCCGTCGGCTCGAAATGCGCGGAGAACGACACGCCGCGGAACTGCGGCCCTTCCTTCGGCAGCAGATTGCGCTGGATCGATGCGGCGATCTCGATCTCGCTCTGCAGGCGCTCGTTCTCGGCCACGTTCACGAGCAGCGTGGCGATCGACTCGGTCATCCGGTCGAAGGAGTTGGCCATCTCGCCGAGCTGGTTGTGCGGCTTCATGGCGATGCGGTAGGTGAAGTCGCCGCGCTCGACGGCCTTGGTTCCCTTCTCGATGCGGTTCACGGCGCGGGTGATGGAGAAGATCAGCACGGCGGCGAAGAGCACGGCCAGCGCGTAGAAGACCAGCAGCAGGAAGATGACCACGCCCATGAACTGCAGCAGGCCGCGGACGTAGTCGTCCGCCTGCGCGCCGAAGTAGAAGTGGAAGAGGTTCTGGAACGGATTGACGATGAGCGTGAAAAGCTCGTGGTGGCCGTCGATCGTGGCGCCGGTGTTCCAGTCCGTCAGCGCGGTCATGTCGGCCCAGATCACTTTGCGGCCGATCGACTTGAGCACGAGGTCGGTGGTCTCGCCCTTGTCGTCGGCGTCGATGTTGAAGGAGTGGTCGCCTTTGGTGACCTTCAGCCCGCCCTTCTGCGCCTTTCCGGCGCCCTCCACGGTCATGCGCACGGTCATGCCTGACTTGTCCTGCAACTGCTCGGTCCATTCGGCATCGAGCGGCTCGACGAAGACGATCGTGCGCGGCTCGGCGCCTTCGCGCAGCGACTGCCGCGACGCGACCAGGAGTCCCTGATTGTCGCGCCAGACCATGCCGCTGAACGTCGTCGATTTCAGCCACGGCGGCAGCTTCGCGCCGGAGGCGTCGTTCGTGTCGTAGATCTCCAGCCCCTTCGTGACGCCGGCGGGGCGTTTGCCGGTGAGCGAATACTCGAAGTTCGCGGTCTCGAGCTGCCCGAGGCTGGACAGGCGCTCGCCGCGCAGCGCGGCGTGCGTCATGACGCCGCAGATCAGGTAGCCGACCGTCAGCAGCAGGATGGCGAAAAGAAAAAACGGCAGCATGCCGATCAGGACGTAGCTGAGGAAGAGGCGCCGGCCGACGCGCCAGAACAGCTTGCGCAGCATCCAGCGGACGAAGACCGCGAATCCGTAGAGCGTCAGCGCGATGAGGAGCAGCGACGCCAGGAAGGTGATGAAGCTGAAGATGCCGAGGCCGGGAATGTGGGCGGGCTTGAGCAGCCGCGTGACGACCTCGTCGAAGATGATGACGGCCAGCGCGGCGGCCCAGAGCGCAAAAAGCCGCGCGCCGCGGCGCTTGCGCGGGGGCTCGGGCTTCTGTTGGACGGGCAACATACGTGAACGTTCGTGAGCGTATACGAATGGTACGGGGAACGGTTCACGCGGAGCTCGCGGAGAGGCGGAGAAAGACGGAGAAAGGCGGTTTTGGCGGTTTTCTCCCCTTCTCCGCCTTTCTCCGCCTCTCCGCGGCCTCCGCGTGAAACCGTGCCCTTTAGATCTCCCGCAACGCCGTCGTGATCGGCGTCCTTGCTGCGCGGAGCGCCGGGAGCATCCCGCCGATGATTCCTGAGATCAGGGCGATGAGGATGCCGGTCAGCGCCACGCGGCTGTCGACGCGGAAGTTGAAGGCCACTTCCGAGAACGTCTGAAAGTTCGTCGTGCCGGTGGAGATGGCGTTGATCGGCAGAGCCAGAATCAGGCCGGCCAGGCCGCCGAGGAGCGCCACGAACGCGCTCTCGATCACGACGGAGAGAATGATCGTCCGGCGTTTGAAGCCGAGGGCGCGCAGGGTGGCCAGCTCGCGTCCGCGCGATGCGATCGCCGAGAACATCGTATTCATCGTGCCGAGGATCGCGCCGATGGTCATGAAGAACGTCACGATGGCCACCAGGATCACGATGCCCACCAGGCCGGTCGTCTGATCGGCGTAGTACTGATACTCGCTGGTCACTTCGAGCTTCAGCCGGTTGTCATTCTTGATCGCGGCCTTGATCGACTCGTACGCATCGCGGTCGGTGGGGCGAAGGATGAGCGATGAATAAGCGTCGCGCTTGCGGGCCTGGCCGAGGAAATCGGCATCGCACCACATCTCCGAATCGAAGGCCGTGCCCTGTGCGTCGAAGACGCCGACCACGTTGTAGGTCTGCGAGCCGAATTTGAAACTGTCGCCGATGGCCGTATTGACGAAGCGGTCGCGGATGCGGCGCGCCACGATGACCTCGTTGACGCCGGGACGGAACATGCGCCCGTCGACGATCTTCACGTAGGGGCGCATCGTGAAGGCCATCGGCGTCACGCCGCGCACGAGGACGTTCGACCCTTTCGGATCGTCCTTCTTCGGGATCTTGAAAATGATGACCAGCTCCGGCGAGATGAGCGGCTTGCCCGCTTCCTGGGCGATGCCGGGAAGGGCGCGGATGATGCGGAACGCGTCTTTTGTGACCCAGCTCGAGAGCTCGGCGGCGGCGCCTTCGCGCATCACCATCAGATTGTCTTTCGAGCCGGAGGAAACGACGGCCGAGTGCACGCCGTTCTGCAGCGCCATCATCGAGATCATCACGGCGATCACGACGCCGATGCCGAGGATGGTCATCAGCGTGGAGACGCGGCGCGCCTTGAGGTTGCCGACGTTGTATTTGAGCGGAATCATCAGACCACCCTCCTCAGACCGTCGACCACGCGCAGATTCGAGGCGCGGAATGCCGGCAACCCGCCGGCGATCAAGCCGACGCCGACCGCCGTGGTCATGCAGATGGTCAGCGTCTTCGCGTGAACGCCGAGGTTCTGCAGGAAGCCCTGGGTCGCCTTCCCCGCGTCGAACGACATGAACAGAAAATGCGCGCCGTAGCTGCCGATGGCGCCGCCGATCGCGGTGAGCAGGATGAACTCCGTGAGCATGATGGCGAGGACGAGGCGCTGCTCGAAACCGATCGCTTTCAACACCGCGATTTCGGTGACGCGCTCGCGCGCCGACATCGACATGGTGATCGCCGCGAGCAGGACCACCATGAAGATGGCGCAGGTGGAGACGGCGGTGAAGAGCAGCTTGACGTTGCCCATCATCGACATGAAGTTCTGCTGGAACTCTTTTTCCGTGAACGTCTCGGTCGGGTAGTCGCTGTTCTTGAACATGGCGTCGATCTGCTGGCTGATGGCGGCCATCTGTTTCGGATCGCGTACCTTGACCCAGAACGTGCCGACCTGCCCCTGGTTGCCGATCGACTGCTGGAAGTACTCCATCGGAAAGAAGACCGACGTGGTCTGCACCGGATGGAAGTACGTGCCGCGGATGGTCAGCTCGGGATCGAACGGAAAGATCTGGCGTTTGAGGGTGATGCGGTCGCCGACCTTCCAGTTGAAACGCTTCATCAGGTCGGTGCCGACCAGCGCGCCGCGGCGGTCGGCCTGAAACGCGGCCATATCCTGCGGAGAGACTTTGTAGTCGTCGAAGACGGTCGGGAACTTGTCGACGTCGACTGCGAAGTTGGCGAAGAAGTTCGACTTCTCCTTGTAGTACGCGCCGATCCACTGCAGCTTGGCGGTGTCGACCACACCGGGAATGGCGCGGATTTTCTGCTCGTGCGCGTAGGGGAGCAGGTTGGCCAGCGAGATGGCCGACTGCACCACCAGGCGGTTGGCGCCTTCGCCGGCGTTGGAGAAGTTTTCGAAGTTGTCGAGGATGGCCAACAGCGTGGCCACGAAAAAGAAAATGACCGCGAGCAGCAGGATGGTCATGATGGCCCGCAGCTTGTTGCGGAAGAGATTGCGGCGGATCAGTTTCGCGAACTTCATGCGTTGGCCGCCGTTTCCACGCCGTAGTGCCCTTCGACGAGCAATCCTTTTTCGAGGTGCAGCGTCCGTTTGGCGTGCTGCGCCGCTTTCGGATCGTGCGTGACCATGACGATGGTCTTCGCGAAATCGTGATTCAACCGCTGCAGCAGATCGAGCGTCTCCTGCGCATTCTTCGCATCGAGGTCGCCGGTCGGTTCGTCGGCGACGAGGAGCGTCGGATCGGTGACGATTGCCCGCGCTATGGCCACGCGCTGTTCCTGGCCACCCGAAAGTTGCCTCGGATAATGCAGCGACCGGTCGCCGAGTCCGACGATGCCGAGGGCGGCCTGGACGTGCTCGCGACGCTCTTTTTTCGAGAGCTTGGTCAGCAGGAGCGGCAGTTCGACGTTCTCGAACGCATTGAGCACCGGGATCAGGTTGTACATCTGGAAAATGAAGCCGACGTGGCGCGACCGCCAGCTGGCCAGCTGCGTCTCGGAGAAGCGCGAGATCTCTTTCCCGTCGACAGAAATGCTGCCGCCGGTGGGGCGGTCGATTCCGGCCATGAGGTTGAGCAGCGTGGTCTTGCCGGAGCCGGACGGACCCATCAGCGCGAGGAAGTCGCCGCGCGGCACGGCCAGCGTGACGCCGTTGAGTACCGGCACTTCGAACGCGTCGCGTTTGTAGACCTTCCGGACGTTGTTGATGTCGACGAGTGTGTCCATCGCTGCCTCCGTGTTGCTATTCGAACTTGACCAGCTGGCCGCTCTCCAACCCATCGATGCCGCTGGTGATGACGCGGTCGCCGGCATTGACGCCGCTCGTGATTTCAATCCGCTTCTCGACGACGGCGCCGGTGGTAACGGCGCGCAGGTTGACGTGCTTGTCGGCGCCGACGACGGCGACGTGGCCTCCCGACACCGCCGACGCAGGCAGCCAGATCTTCGGCGGCTCGTGCATCTCGGCGTCGGTGCGCTCGCTCTGCAGGAAGGAGACGCTGGAGCTCATCTCCGGCAGCAGGCGGTCGCCGGGATCGATGATCTTCACCTTCACCTGAACTGTTGCTTTCGCTCTGTCAGCGGTGGGGATGATCTGCCGCAGCACGCCCTTCCACTTCTGATTCGGGAACGCGTCGACGCTGACCTCCGCCGCCTGCCCTTCGCGCAGTTGTCCGATGCTCCCCTCGTTGACGTCGGCCACGACTTCGAGCGTGTTGAGATCGACGAGCGTGCAGATGGCGCCGGCCGGCAGCGTGCCGCCGACCTGCCCCATCATCACCGACGAGATCACCTCGCCGACTTCCGTGTTTTTCGTGGCAATCGTCCCCGCGAACGGCGCGCGGACGACCATGTCCTGCATGTTGATTTTGATCTGCGCAACTCTCGCTCTTGCACCTTTCAGCTGCGACTCGGCGGTGTCGAGCTGGGCGCGCGTGGTCACGCCGTCCTTCCACATCGCCGCCTGCCGTTTCCAATCGCGATCGGCCTGCTCCAGCGCGGCGTTGGCTTCATCGAGCTGCGCCTGCATGTTCGTGCTCTCGAGCACGGCCAGCACCTGACCGGCGGAGACTTTGTCGCCGACGGTGAAGTTGAGACGGACTACTTTGCCGGAGATTTTCGGCGTGATCTTCGACTGGCGGTCGGCCACGAGATAGCCGGTCGCGGTCAGGAGAGGTGGGTTCGTGACATTGACCGTCGGCTTGACCACGAGGGTGTCGACGACCGGCGCGCGGCGCGGCACAATCCACACCTTGTAGAGTGCGATTGCGGCTGCGATGACGATGCCGAGGGCGATGATCCAGCCGACGATCTTCCCCCACGATACGCGCTGCGCGTCGTCATCCTCTCTGTGAATGCGGAGCGCCGACAAGTCGGGCCGCGGACGGTCTTCGGTGACTGACATTCTGGTCCTTTGAACGGGACCAGCATTCTACCGAAAGGGCTGGACCACCACGCGAAGTCACGCGCCGTCGATGCTTGCCTAATCGGCGGTGGAGCCTTTGGCAACCAAGGCTGCCGGCCCTGCCGGCTCAGAACGTCCGGAACTGAATGCTCTTCGGCTCCTGCTCCGCTACGTACATCCGGCTCGTCGTCCCATCGCAGTACGCCCAGTCGTGGCTGATTCCGGTCACGAAGAGGGCGTCGTCGGGACAAAGCTCGCCGAGGGCCATGCCGAGAGTGTTGACGTCGGTACGGTCGTCGGACTGCACGACGAACGTCGATTCGAACGGCAGATCGACCACTACGCCAAGCCGGCCGATGGCGTCGTGCAGCTCGCTGTAATCCGCGCCGGGAGTAAGGCTGTGGCGGATGAGCAGGAAGTCGCGCGTGCTGGTGAACTGCGAGCAGCCGATGAGGACGCGCGCTTCGTCGCCGACTTCGATCCGCAGGTAGCGCACGAGGAGTTCGGCGTGGCCGCCTTCGGGCAGCCAGACGTTCCAGCTCTGATCGAAATTGGGTTCGGCGCCGAGCCGCCGCATCGCTTCGGATACGGCCAGCGTCAGCTCGCCCTCATAGCAGACCTGAAACAGCTTGATCTCACCCATCACACCCTCCCGCAAACCGTCAGTGTCGAGGCGAAAAGGATAACAGATAAACTCGCGTCGATGTCTGCACAAGAACAGAAGATCGAAGCCGCGCGCGAAGCGCTCCGCGCCGTCCGCAGCGGCATGTCCCTCGGCCTCGGCACCGGCAGCACGGCGAAAGAATTCGTAACGCTCCTCGGCGACGCGATCGCGCGCGGCGAGCTGCGCAACATCCGCTGCACCTGCACGTCGAATCAGACCGAGGAGCAGGCCAGGTCGCTGAACATCCCGCTGTTTCCGCTCGCGGACATCGCGCCGCTCGATCTAGCCATCGACGGCGCGGACGAAATCGACGCCCAACTCCGCCTGATCAAAGGCCGCGGCGGCGCGCTGCTACGCGAGAAGATCGTGGAGCAGCAGGCCAAACGATTCATCGTCATCGCCGACGACTCGAAAATCGTGTCCCGCCTCGGCGTCGGAGTCCTGCCGGTGGAAGTGACGCCCTTCGCGCTCGATGTTCTACACGCGCGGTTCACGACGATGGGCCTTAGTCCGGAGCTGCGCCTCCGCGACGGCCAGCCTCGGATCACGGACGAAGGTCATTGCATCCTCGACGTCCTCGTTCCGGAGGCCTCGGACATCGCGGATGTCGTATCCGATCTTCGCCAGCTCGCCGGAGTCGTCGAAATGGGATTCTTTCCGACCGAAGCATCCGAGGCGTTGATCGCGACCGCAGACGGGGTGCGGCGGATGATACGCGCGTAACGCGAATGCGGTCGGTGGTCGGTTGCATCAGCATCCAATCGGTCGTAGTGTTCGTTCGATGACGCAGACGATCGAGGCCATTTACACCGACGGGGTTCTGAAGCCCACGGCCGAATTGCCGCTCCGGGACAACCAGCGTGTTCGCCTGACCGTCGAGACCATCGACGAGACCAGCATGGATCGCGAAGCTGCGGTGTCACGCCTGAAGTCAGGAATCGCGAGCATGCGTTTCTTCTCGGAGGGACCGCTTCCCCGCCGCGAGGAACTGCATGATCGCCGTTGATACGAACGTTCTCATCTACGCCTGCGACCAATCGGACCCACGCAGACAGACGATCGCGCTCGACCTCATCGCTGCCTCAACGGACGGCGTCCTCCTGTGGCAGGTGGCATGCGAGTTCCTGGCGGCGTCTCGCAAGCTGAGCAAACAAGGCTTACCGCAACGCAGGCATGAAACCGTCTCCTTGAATTCCAGGACCTCCTGCCGCTCGTACTTCCCACCGCGGCCAATCTGACGCTCGCACGGGAGCTGCACATACTGCGCGGCGTTTCGCTGTGGGATGCCCTCATCCTCGCGGCCTGTCTCGACGCTGGAGTGGACGTTCTCTACTCGGAGGACGTGCCGGCAATGGAAACCTTCGAGACCTTGCATGTGATCAATCCGTTCGAGGAGCGTTGACGACTACGCGGAGACGCGGAAGACGATCTGAGCTAGAAGCCGCCCGCAGCTCCCTTATGCCGAGGGTCGGAGATCGCCAGCAGTTTTCCATTCGCGATCCAGACCGCCTGTACGTCGCCGATGGCGTCGCGGGCGCGGACGCCGTGGCCCATCGCCAGGAGCGCGTTGATGATCGGTTGCGGGGCGCGCGTTTGTTCGTAGGCGATCTCCTCGGGGACCGCTTGCTGCGAGTAGCGCGGCGCGTTAATGGCCTCGGAGGGCGTCCGGTTGAAGAGGAGGAGATCGAGCAGGATCTGGGCGATAGTGGTCGGAATCGTTACGCCTCCGGGCGTGCCGATCGCGAGGAGAGGTTTTCCGTTGCGCAGCACGATCACCGGCGACAGCGGCGAGGCGGGACGATTGCCGCCGGCGAGCGCGTTCGCGGCGGTCGGCATCGGGCTGAAATCGTTCAGCGAATCGTTCAGGGCAAATCCCAGGGCGGGGACGTTGAAACCGGTGCCGGCTTCGTCGCCGGCGGACGTCGTCAGCGACACCACGTTTCCATGCGCGTCGACGATGGAGACGTGCGTCGTATGCGACGGCGCGGTCGCCGGAGCTCCCGGCTCGCCCAGCGCGATCGTTGGCGTGACGTGATTCGGATCAATTGACGCGCGCCAGAGTGCGGCGCGTTCATCGGAGAGGAGGTCGTGCAGCGGAACGCGGCCGGCGGCGGGATCAGCGAGAAACTTGTCGCGATCGATGGCAGCGCGGCGCTCCGCTTCGGCGAGCAGGTGGACGTAGTTCGGTCGCGACAGATCGAGGCCGCCGGCGATCTTGAGAATCTCGCCGATCATCAGGCCGCCCGCGGCCGGCGGCGCGACGGTGTAAATGTCCGCGCCGCGAAACGTGATGCGCACCGGCGCGCGCCAGGTCGCCTTGTAATCGCGCAGATCGCGGAACGCGAAGTGAACGGCCTCGACGAGCTTGTTGGCGATCTCACCGTCGTAAAAATCGTGCGCGCCCTGTTCGCCGAGGCGTTGCAGCGTCTTAGCCAATTCGTCTTTTGCGAGATGCTGCGCGGGCGCGAGGAGGTCGCGCCATGGACGCGATCCGAATCGCTCGCGCATCGCGTCCATTCCCGCTACGAATCCCGGCACCGCGGCCGCCTGCGCGCCGATGAACGGACCGCTGGCGGGACGCTTGGCAGCGGCCGGCGCAGCCTCGCGGAAATCGAGCGTCCAGACGCCGCCGGTTTCGGCGTCGAAGTAGGTCAGGAATCCGCCGCCGCCGAGGCCTGTCGATTTCGGCTCGAGTACCGCCAGCGCGAAAGAAACTGCGACGGCCGCGTCGATGGCATTGCCGCCGTCGCGCAGGACGCGCAGACCGATCTGCGTTGCAGCGGGTGATGACGTCGCGATGGCGGCGTGGGTGGCGGTGACCTGCGAGCCGGCGAACGACGTAGCGGCGATCATCAACACCGCGGCAGCACTCAGTAGCCGCACACCCACCCGCACAGACAAGAGTGTCTGTGCCACACTGGCCCTGGTCTGAGCCGCAGGCTCTGCTTGTGTGGCACAGACACTCTTGTCTGTGCTTTTTTTAACACTCACTTCCGTCCGCGCCTCGGCGCGTGGTTGCGGTCGTAGATGATCTTCAAACCCTTCAGCGTCAGATCGTCATCGACGTATTCAATGTGTTCCGAGTCGGGCGCGAGCAGCGACGCCAGGCCGCCGGTCGCGACCACGGCGCGCACGTCGGGCACCTCACGCTTCATGCGTCCGAGGATCCCGTCGACCAGGCCGAGGTAGCCGAAGTAGATACCGGATTGCATGTTCACGATCGTGTTCGTGCCGATCACCGACTCCGGCCGGCGAATATCGACACGCGGCAATCTCGCCGCGCGCGCGAACAGCGCCTCGGCGGAAATCGTCAGGCCGGGCGCGATCACGCCGCCAATGTAGCGCGCGTCGTGCGTCACCACGTCGAACGTCGTCGCCGTTCCGAAGTCGACGATGATCGCGGGACCGCCGTACTCCGCATGCGCGGACACGCAATTGACGATGCGATCCGCGCCGACTTCCGCGGGGTTGTCGGTGTGGATGGCAATGCCGGTCTTCACGCCCGGCTCGACGAAGAGCGCGTCGAGATTAAAAAACTTGCGCACCATCGACGCGATCGAATGATTCAGCGGCGGAACGACCGACGAAACGATCGCCCCGTCGAACGCATCCGAAAACGTCTCGCCGATGAGCTGCCGCGCCAGGATGCCGTATTCGTCGGAGGTCCGCTCGCGCGCCGTGGCCAGCCGCCACGAGCTCACCAGCGCATCGCCGCGAAAAACGCCGAGAACGATGTTCGTGTTGCCGACGTCGACGACGAGGAGGTTGGACACGGACAGTAGATTAACGCGCTACGGCCGTTTGTAGATCGCGCCGTCCTTCATCACGAAGCCGACCCGCTCCATCGCCGTGATGTCGTTCAGCGGATTGCCCGGCACCGCCACGATGTCCGCGAGCTTGCCCGTTTCGATCGTGCCGATGCGGTCGGACATGTCGAGAAGATCGGCGGCGTTGCGCGTCGCGGTCTGGATGGCCTGCATCGGCGTCATGCCGAACTTCGTCTCGTACGAAAACTCCTTCGCCTCGTTCATCGCCGTCCAGTCGAAGCCGCCGGCATCGGTGCCGAACGCGATCTTCACTCCGCGTTTCAGCGCGCGCGAAAAACTGTCGCGATGGAAGGCGGGGATCTTCAGCCAGATCCCGCCGCGGCCCGCCGCGACGTAGTCGGTCACGCTCAGCGTCGGACAGAGATACGTTCCCTTCGCCACCATCATGTCGAGCAGATCGTCCGGAATGGAGATGCCGTGCTCGATCGAATCGACGCCGGCGTTGAGCGCGTTCTCGATTCCCGGCCGCGCCATGGCGTGCGCGGCAACCTTATGCCGCAGCCGATGCGCTTCCTCGACGATCGCTTTCATCTCCTCGGCATTGAACGTCGGCGTCGACGACAGCGTGCCGTTTTTGTCAATAAAGTATGCCCGGTCCGCGTAGACCTTGATACAGTCGGCGCCGTGCGCGATCTGCTCGCGGACGGCTTTCCGCGCCTGATCGACGCCGTCGACGATCTGCACGCCCATCGGATACGTAACTTCGGGCGAATAACCGCTCGGACCGTAGCCGCCGGTGACCGACAGCGCGCGCGTCGACACCACCATGCGCGGTCCGTCGATGATGCCGTTGTTGATGGCGCGCTTGACGTCGACGTCCGTGTACATCGCGCCCTCGGTCTCGAGATCGCGCACGGTCGTGAATCCATGGCCGAGCGCGATCTTCACAGCCTTGCTGGCCCGCAGCGCGCGATACGCCAGCGACTCTTTGAAAAGCTGGTTGTCGTAATCCTCGGCGGTGACGTCGCCCTGCAACAGCGTGTGCACGTGCGCGTCGATCAGACCGGGCAGCAACGTCATGTCGCCGAGGTCGATGATTTGGGCGTCGGCGGGAACGGCGCCGCCGATCGATTCGATCTTGTTGCCACGGATGACGATCACCGCCGGCGACACGACTGCGCCGCCGCGGCCGTCGATCATCCGCGCGGCACGAAGCGCGACGACTTTCGGCGCGTCGGCCGCGAATGCAGCAGTGGCGAGAAGAGCGAGCGCAACGGCCGTGATACGGTTTCTCATAGATCGCGAATTCTAAGGCCATGCGCTTTTCCGTTTCCGAGTACGTCCGCTGGGAAGACATCGACGCCGCCGGCATCATCAACTATCAGGCGTATCTCCGCTTCTTCGGGCTGGCCGAGGTTGAGCTGTTCCGCTCGTGCGGCCTTTCGTATCGAACGCTCTTCGATGACCTCGGCCTGTGGCTTCCGCGCGTGCACGTCGAGTGCGACTTCTTCCATCCGGTCACGCTCGACGAGCTGCTCATCGTTGACGCCTACTTCGGGAAGATCGGATCGAGCTCGATCCACCTCAACTTCGAAGTGCGCCGCAGCGAAGCGAAGGACGTCGTCGTCGCCACCGGCAAGTACGTGCTCGTGGCAGTAAAGCGCGGCGAATTCAAGCCGACCGCGGTGCCCGAGGCCGTGCGCGAAAAGCTCGCCTCGTACGTCGAGAGTGGCGACCTATAATCGCGCCGCCCATGGCGAAACGTCCCTCCCTTTTCCTGATCGACGGCTCCAACAACGTCTACCGCTCGTACTTTGCGATCCGCAACCTGACCAACTCCTCCGGCTTGGCGACGAACGCGGTCTACGGTTTCACGCAGACGCTGAAAAAGCTGTTGAAGGATTTCGAGCCCGACTGCATCGCTGTCGCCTTCGACATTGGACGCGCCACGACGCGCCACGAGGCGTTCGCCGACTACAAAAAGGATCGCCGGCCGATGCCGGACGATCTGGCCATCCAGTTGCCGCTCGTCAACGAGGTGCTGGAAGGTTTCCGCATCCCGGTCATCGGCGTCGAGGATTGGGAAGCCGACGATCTCCTCGGCACGCTGGCTTGCGTGGCGCGCGACCGCGGCTACGACGTCGTCCTCGCGACCTCGGACAAAGATTTCTTCCAGCTCGTCGGCGACGGCATCAAGCTCTTTCACACCGGCCGCGAAGTTCTTTACGACGCGAAAGGGGTCGAGGAGACGTTCGGTCTGCCGCCCGAAAAAGTCGTCGACGTCATGGCCATCTGGGGCGACGCCATCGACAACATCCCCGGCGTTCCCGGAATCGGCGAAAAGGGCGCGAAAGCGCTGATCGGCGAGTACGGATCGCTGGAAGGCGTTTACGAAAATCTCGACAAGCTCAAGCCGGCGCAGCGCAAGAAGCTCGAAGAGAGTCGCGACAAGGCGTTCATCTCGCGCGAGCTGGCCCGCATCAAGTGCGACCTTCCCACGGAGAACATCGACTTCGAGACGCTGAAGCGGCAGGAGCCCGATCGCGCCAAGCTGCATGACGTCTTCTCGCGTCTCGAGTTCGCGTCGCTGATGCAGGAGTTTTTGCCCGAGGCGCCGCCGGTCGAAGTCGATTACCGGATTGCGGCGAGCGCGGATGACGTGCGCGATCTCGTCCGCGACGCAAAAGAAGTCGCGATCTGGTTCGAGTCGACGACGCCGGAAGGTCACGACGAATTGTTCGCGGCGTCGCTGTCGGTGAAACAGGCGGAATCGCTGATCGTGCCGATCGCAGATTCGGTCGGCGGCACGGCAGAACTGCGGGATGCGCTGAAGACCTTGCTGCAATCCGATCGTCTCTTCGTCGCGCACGACATCAAGCTGCAGTTGCGGCGACTGGCGTCGAACGGCTGGCCGCTGCCGGCGCGCTTTTCCGACACGATGATCATGTCGTACGTGAACAATCCCGGCCTGCCGAGCCACGCCTTCAGCAACGTGGCGCGCGACTGGCTGAAGCGCGATGTTGCGTCGCGAAAAGAAGTCGCCAAGACCGCGCCGCTGTTCGCACTCGACCACGAAATCGGCGCGACCGCGCTCTCCCCTTACCAGCAATACCTCGGCGAAAAATCGGACGTCACGGTCGCGCTGAAGGAGATGCTGACGGCGGAGTTGCAACGCGATCCGGCGCTCGTCGACATCTACGACCGCATCGAGCTGCCGCTCATCCCCGTGCTCGAGCGGATGGAAGCGCGCGGCATCCGCATCGACGTCGCGCTGCTGCATGAGATGTCGGCGAAGATGGCGCTGCAGCTCGCCCAACTGGAGAAAGAGATCTACGCCGAGGCGGGGACGGACTTCAACATCAACTCGCCGCAGCAGCTCGCGCACATCCTCTTCGAAAAACTGCAATATCCCGTTCTCAAAAAAACGAAGGGGACGAAGGCCTACTCGACGAACGTCGAAGTGCTGCAGGAGCTGGCCGGGCACGGCTTCGCAGTGCCGAAACTGATCCTGTCGCATCGCGAGCTGCACAAACTGAAGTCGACGTACATCGATGCATTGCCGCAGCTCGTGGCGAAAGATGGCCGCGTGCACACGTCGTTCAATCAGGCAGTGGCAGCGACTGGCCGGTTGTCGTCATCCGATCCTAATCTGCAGAACATCCCCATCCGCACGGAGTTGGGACGCGAGATCCGCAAGGCGTTCATCGCGGACGAAGGCAACGTGTTGCTCGCCGCCGACTACTCGCAGGTTGAGCTGCGCATCCTCGCGCACATCTCGCAGGACGCGGAACTGATCGAGACGTTCCAGCGCGGCGCCGACATCCATCGCGCTACGGCTTCGAAGATGTTCAATGTCCCCGAGGATGAGCTGACGCACGATCAGCGCCGCGCGGCGAAAACGATCAACTTCGGCGTGCTGTACGGCATGTCGGCCTTCCGTTTGTCAAATGAGCTGAATATCCCCACCGGCCAGGCGAAGGATTTCATCGACGCCTACTTTGCGCGCTATCCGAAGATTCAGGAGTATCTCGATCGCACGCTCGAAGAGGCGCGCCGCAGCGGCAAGGTGACGACGCTGTTCGGCCGCGTGCGCTACATTCCGGAGATCCACAACAAGTCGTTCACGGTGCGCGGCAACGCGGAGCGGATGGCCACGAACGCGCCGATCCAGGGAACGGCGGCGGACATTCTCAAGCTGGCGATGATCGCGCTCGACAAACGGCTGGAAGACAAGGCGCAGATGCTGCTGACGGTGCACGACGAAATCGTGATCGAGGTCCCCGAGGCGCGCGCCGCGGACGTGGCGGGAATCGTGAAAGAGACGATGGAGAACATTTTCCCGCTGGCCGTGCCGCTGCAGGTCGACGCGCACTACGGCCGGAGCTGGTACGACGCGAAGGAGTGACGAGTGAAGCTGACCCGGTTACTGCTCGCACTCGGAATTCTCTTCGCCTGCAACAAACCTCCCGCTCCGGCGGCACCGGTCGCCAAGAAAAACGAGCCGACCCTCCGCGCGACGGTCGTCACGATTCAGACCACGATCCAACCGGCGAACAAGACCTACACGCACGAGATCGTGATCGCCAACAATCGCGCCCGCAGCACCGACGAAGCCGATCAATGGCGCCTGTTCGATTTCGCGCAGAAACAGGTGACATACGTCGACGACGTCGCGCACACCATTCGCGTCCAATCGTTCGCGGATGCGATCGCATCGCGCCGCGCCGCGATCGCACATCCCGTTCCGGACGGAATGCCCCGCGCGCAGTTCACGGTAACGAACGCGCAGAAAACCCTCCAGGGCGTCGTCGGTAAACAATCGATTATCCGCCTCGGCGCCTACCAGCGCGAGCTGTGGATCGGATCGCACCCGCTCATCCCACGCGGCCTCTTCGCGATGCTGCAGGCCAGCGAGCCCGCCTCGTCGCCGCTCGCCGGCATCACCCGCGCCGCCGACGAAGCGCTGATGGAAGTACAAGGCTTCCCCCTCGCCGACCACGCCGAGCTGCCGTACGAGAACAAGAAGCTGGTTGTCGACAACGTCGTGACGAAGATCGAGCAGCGGGATGTTCCGGCGGAGTTGCTGACGGTGACCAGCAAGTACGCGGAAGTGAAGCCTGCGCCTGCATCTTCGACAAGACGATGATGTGGATGCTCGTCCACATCGAAATAGCTATACAATCACGTGCATGAAGACCGTACAGATGACTCTTGATGAAGACCTGATCGAGCGTGTTGATCGCGCTGCCCGGCAGCTCAAGACCACTCGGTCCGCATTCACGCGCGCCGCGCTCAACGTGGCGCTGAATCACATCGTGACGATGCAGCGCGAAGCGAAGCATCGTCGCGGCTACGAGTTGAAACCCGAGGGCAAAGACGAGTTCAGCGACTGGGCAGCCGAGCAGGTGTGGCCCGAATGAAGCGCGGAGAAGTCCGCTGGTACCGCTTTCGCGCTCCCGACAAACGCCGGCCCGTGGTAGTCCTTACTCGCGACTCCGTATTGGAGTATTTGAGTGAGGTGACGATCGCCCCGATCACGAGCACGATCCGTGAGATCCCGTCAGAAGTTATCGTTGGCCCGGAAGACGGCGTGCCGCGGTACTGCGCAATCAATCTCGATCATGTACAAACGGTCTCGAAGGTTCAGCTGGGCGAAGTCATTACTACTCTGACGAAAACCCGGATGTCGGAAGTGCGTGAGGCGCTTCTTTTCGCGCTCGGATACTGAGTCGCACTGCTCCTACAACACCCTCCGCGAATCCCCCACCCGCTTCGTCACGCCTTCGCGGTCCATCCACTCCAGCAGCGGGATGGCGATTTTGCGGGAGAGGCCGAAGTACTCTTTGAACGCGCCGACGTCGATCATGTCGCCGGCACGGGTGCTGATGCGTTCGCGGGCGGCAGCGAGGGCGTCGCGGTGGACGTAGATGCCTTCGGCCAGGCGGACCAGCGTTCCCTGCTTGACCAGGAAGCCGATCACGCCTTCGATCACGCGCGCTTTCTGCGTCCGTTCGTTGATCAGTTCGGAGACCGGCGGCGGCGCTAAGCCGGCTTCGGCGAAGCGCGATTCGATCATTCGGGCCAGCTCGCCTTCCGCGCCGCCGAGGGTTTTGGAGCGGCCGGGGATGTCGAGCGCGTCGCCGGCGATGGCCACGATTTTCTCGCGCGCCAGGTCCTGCAGCAGAAAGTTGATCATCGCTCCGTCCGCGTTGCGCGGCAGGAGCTTCTGCACGAACTCACTCTTCGGGACGTTGAGCGCCATGCGGCTTTCTTCAAAATAGGCGCGCAGAAACTCCATCGACTTGCGGCGGAAGTCGATGAGGACGTCGTGATGGATCCAGCGCCGCTCGCCGCTGTCGGCGAGATGCGGCACGTTCTTCAGCTCCTTCGTCAGCGTCTCGATGCGGATGCCGGTGCGCGCCTGGACTTCGTGCATGGTCAGGCCGCGCAGCCCTTCCATCTTCGCCATCAGTTCGACGCGTTCCTGCAGCGTGCCGGCGGCGAGCGTGTCGAGCAATTCGCCGCGCGTGTTGCGGCTCAGCTTTGGCAGGTGCGCGTCGAGGATTACGCCGCCGCCGACGGTGAGCGCGGGCGAGTAGCGGCGGATGACGAAGCGATCGCCGGCCACGGCGACGACGGGCGATTCGAGCCGCACCTGAATGTACGCGGACATCCCAGGCTTCAGCTCCGCCGTCTGATCGACGAAACGGATGCTGCCGAGGAGCTCGGCGGAGAGATGGTGAAAACGGATACGCGTCTGCTCCTTGAGCGGCTTCGCGTCGGGCAATAGATCGAGGCGCGCCGTGATCACCTGCGACGTTCGCAACGTATTCGGCGTGATGAGCTGCTGGCCGCGATGCAGTTGATCGAGATCGATGTCCGGCAGATTGACGGACGTCCTCTCGCCTGCCGACGCGTAATCGCGCGCCTCGCCGTGCACCTGAATGTTGCGCGCGCGGCTGCGCTTGCCTCCGGGCAGGACTTCGATGTCGGTGTCGATGTTCAGGCGGCCCGCGTAAGTCGTGCCGGTGATCACCGAGCCGAATCCCTTCATCGTGAAAACGCGGTCGATCGGCAGGCGGAAGACGCGCGTGGCCGCATCGCGGTCTTCGACTTCGGCGACTGAGGCGACGAGCGCGCGGCGGAGATCATCGAGACCGGCGCCGGTGACGCTACTGACCGGAACGATCGGTTTGCCCGCCAGGAAGCTGCCGGCTACCAACTCCTCGATTTCGAGCCGGACGAGATCGACGATGTCGTCTTCGACAAGGTCGCGCTTCGTGATCGCCACGACGCCGGTCTTGATGTCGAGCAGGCGGCAGATGGCGAAGTGCTCGCGTGTCTGCGGCTTGATCGACTCGTCCGCGGCCACGACCAGCAGCGCGCTGTCGATGCCGCCGACGCCGGCCAGCATGTTCTTGACGAAGCGCTCGTGGCCCGGAACGTCGATGAAGCCGATCTGATAATCGTCGGTGAACCAGCTCGCAAACCCCAAGTCGATCGTAATCCCCCTTTTCTTCTCCTCGGGGAGCCGATCGGTGTCGACGCCGGTCAGTGCTCGGACGAGCGCGGTCTTGCCGTGATCGATGTGTCCGGCGGTTCCGACGACGCGTTTTTTGCGGGGCATGGGGGCGCGAAGTGTACCCGAGGCGGGAGCGGGCATCGGATCGGCATAAGGCGTACGCGACACAACGAAACCTGAAGCCGAGTTCGTACGTAGATTGACCGAACAGTCGTTCTGTAGTAGCCTTACTGCCGTTCCGAAAATGTTGGTTATCTCTCAGCAGTTCAGCAGGTTGTCACGTTGCTGTTACATGGTGAAAAGTTTCACAAGGTCGTGAGATAATCCAACGCGTCGTTGAAAAATTAAACGTTTACTGGATGACGTGGGGGCGGATTAGCTTTCTGAAGTAACAGCCCGCCTCCAGTTTCACCGCTTGAATTCTTCTTTGAATCTTACCGATCCAGCAACTCTCGCCACCCGAGCGTTCGCACCCCACTCAATCCAGTAGATTTCGCCGGCCCCGCCAAAAGCGGGGCCGGCTTTTTTTGTAACCGGTTTCACGCGACGAGTTCGGCCAGCGCCTGTTCGACCATCATCCGCGCGTCGGCGTTGACCGTGAGCCAGCGGATGGCGTTCGTGATCGCGTCGGCGGCAGCGAGCAGCCGGTCGTGATCGATCGACAGCGGAACGCGACCGGCCACCGCATCGCAGAGGACCTGGCCGAGGAGCGCGACGGCATCGCTGACGTCGTCCTCGGACGCGACGAGCGCGGCGATGCCGAGAAGTGCGGCTGTGTCGCGATCGTCGGAAAAGCGCGTCAGGCCCGCCACGATCGACGCCGCCAGCTTGTCATTGGTCTTCGCCTCGCCGCCGATGAACACCGGCTGGCAGCGCGAGCGGATCGTCGGCAGAAGAAGATCGGGAGATCGCGTCAGGAGGATGAAGGTCGTGTCGCCGGCCGGTTCCTCGAGCGTCTTGAGCAGCGAGTTCGAGCCGCCGACGCTCAGCGCGTGCGCCGGATCGATGATGAAGACTTTGTTGCGCCCTTCGTACGGACGCAGCGCGGCCACCGCCACCATCTCCCGGATCTGCTCGACGCTGATCATCTTCCGCTCGCCGGCCACTTCGATGAAGTGCACGTCGGGATGCATGCGCCGCTCGATGCGCGTGCAGGCAGTGCAGTCGTCGCCTTCCGTTCCGTTGAGGCAGTTGAGCGTCTTGGCGATGCGAACGGCCACGTCGCGCAAGGTCGCCGGATTCGGGCCGTAGCAGAGGATGGCGTGATGCAGCTCGCCTCGCTGCGCCGTGTGGAGCAGCAGTTCCGCGGTCGCGCTCATCGCAGTAACCCCGTTCTCTTCTGCACTTCGGCGACGACGCGCGCGAAGATGTCGTGCGCGTAGCCCTCAGCATCGATCAATGCAAACCGTTCCGGCTCGGCGACGGCCAGCGTTCGATATCCCTCGCGAACGCGTCGATGAAAACGGAGATCCTCCGCTTCGAATCTCCCCTCATCCTGCGCCGCTCCGGCGTTGCGCGAGCGAGCGCGAGTCAATCCGATTTCTTCCGGCAGATCGAACAGCAGCGTGAGGTCGGGCACGAGCGAATCAGTCGCCCAGGCGTTGAGCGTGCGCAATTGATCGAGATTGATGAGCCGTCCGAATCCCTGATACGCAAGCGTGGAGTCGGTGAAACGGTCGCAGAGCACGACAGCGCCGCGATCCAGCGCCGGCTTGATGACTTCGATGACGTTCTGTCGTCTCGACGCGGCAAACAAAAACAACTCCGCGACCGGATCGAGCTGCGAGCTGCTGTCGAGCAGGATGGCGCGGATGCGGTCGGCCAGCGGCGTGCCGCCCGGCTCCTTGGTGATGACCGCGCCCGGAATGCGCTCCGCGAGGCGCCGCAGTTGCGTCGACTTGCCGGAACCTTCGATGCCTTCGAACGTGATGAACATTTTTTCTAACTCTATCCTGCGGATCGCGAAGCGAGCCGTCAGGATCTCGGCGTTGATAAACCATCGCGCAATCCCCGCAAGTAGTGCTCGCGCATCAGCGTCTCGAACACGCGGTTTGTCGCCAACACGCGGAAGCGTTCGCCTAATCGTGCGCGGCGGCGGAGGTGCGCGAGGCGGCGCTCGTCGGCGAGCGTGCGCGTTTCGAGCTCGTGGACGCCGAGGAAGCCCGCCAGTTCTGGGTGCTTGCGGTAGAAGATCGCACCGGAGCGGCCGACGGTGTACTGGCGGCGAGCGAAGGAATCGACGGTCATCGGGTGGTAGTGCCGCGTGACCGCCTTCACGTTGTAGCGGATCTTGAGTCCGAACGAATCGAGGCGGAAAGCGAGCTCGATATCCTCCCAGGCCGCGGCGGGAAAGGTCGTGTCGAACGGTTCGTGGCCGAGGACCAGGCGATCGATGGAGATGTTCGAGGTGTAAAAAAAATTGAACGGCACGATCTCGCCATCGCGGATCAATTTGTAGCCGAACTGCAGACCGTAGTCGTTGATGTAATCCATGAACGCGGTCACGCGCGCGCCGGGCGGCCAGCCGGTGTAGCCGAGACAGGCGGTGAGGCGGTCGTCGTCGGCTTCGCGGTGGATGCGCGCATGCTCGGCGAGGAATCGTGGCTCGGGGACGGTGTCGTCGCCGATGAAGAGGACGTAGCGTCCCGTCGCCAGCGAGACACCGTGATTGCGCGCGCGGCCGGGACCGGAGTTCGACTGCGAGCGGAAGGTGAGCGCGTAATTTTTCGCAATCCGCTCGCTGATGACGGATGGCGTTTCATCGCCGGAACCATCGTCGATCACGATCACTTCGAACTCCGGCGCATCGACTTGCGCGTCGAGTGCGTCGAGCACGCGCAGCAGCATCGGCAGGCGTTTGTAGGTCGGGATGACGACGGAAAAATACGGCTCGGACATCGGGCGGCGGATTGTAGCGTCAGCGTGGAGCGAAGAGGAGGAGGTCGAGGCTGAAGGTGACGCGCATCGGTTCCACTCGTTCGATGTCCCGCGGCCGGTAGATCGAGAGCAGGACGTCGTGAACGGCATCGCGGTCGAGATCGGCAGTCGTCGTGGCTCGGTGCTGCTCGACGACCGCGAATTCGTTCGTGAATGTTTCGATGGTCCGTTCGATCCGATCGCGTCCGGCGCCGCGCAGCTCGACCAGATCGTCCGGCGCGGGAATGGCGATCAGGAGCCGGCCATCGTCGCGAAGGACGCGGCGGAACTCGCTGCTGTTCATACGCGCGGTGATGCTCATGACGCGCGTGAACGCCGCGTCGCCGTACGGGACGAAGCGATCGGCATTGGCGACGATCCATTCGCAATCGGGATAGCGCTTCGCGGCGGCTTCGATCGCGGGAAGAGAGATGTCGACGCCGTGCGCGTCGCAATCGAGGGATCCGAGGTAGAAGCCATCGCCACAGCCGGCATCGAGGACGATGTCGTCGACGGACACATTCGCCATCGCTGCGATCGCGTCGCGCAACGGAGCAGTCACGCCGCGATCGTGCAGACGACGTCGCGCCGCAACCGCATCGGCCGTATCGCCGGGCTGTTTCGATCGCCGGTCCTGCGGCTGCAGCAGGTTGATGTAGCCGCTGCGCGCGACGTCGAACGAATGGCCGCGCGCGCAGATCACGCGACGGTCCTCGCGCACGAGCGGCTGGTGACACGTGCGGACGGTGCAGAGGAGCATGGCCACTACAATTGAACCATGCACCGTTCCACGCGGCGCCTGCTCTGGCTCGTCGCGGGTCTGCTCCTGTTCCTCATCGCCTCGGCGCTGCTGTATCAGGCCGGGATGGCGCGGCTCGAAAACAAGCCACGCACGTTCTGGGACAGCTTCGAGTGGGCCGCCGAGACGCTGAGCACGACCGGCTACGGCGCCGACAGTCATTGGCGCGATCCGGCCATGGTGGCGCTGGTGGTGGTCGTGCAGTTCGCGGGCGTCTTTCTCGTTTTCCTGATCGTGCCGATTTTCCTCGTCCCGTTTCTGGAAGAGCGATTCGAGCGCCGCGTGCCGCGCATCGCGCCGAAGATGGCCGATCACGTCGTGGTTTATCGCTACGGGCCGGCGGTCGAGACGCTGCTGCAACGGCTGGTGGATCACGACGTCGACTCGATCGTCGTCGAAACCGACGAAAGCGCGGCGCGCGCGGTGCTCGAACGCGGACTGCCGGCCGTTTTTACCCGCGACGAAGAGGACGCGCTTGACGTCTGCCGTTTGCCGCACGCGCGGGCGCTCGTGGCCAACGGACGCGACGAAGAAAACGCGGCGCTGATTCTGCGCGCGCGACAGATGGGGTTTCGCGGCGAGATTTTCGCGTTCGTCGAGGAGCCGGCGCATCGGAAGCCGATGGAGCTAGCCGGTGCGACCGCTGCGTACACGCCGCGGCACATCGTGGCGGCGGCGCTGGCCGCGCATGCCAGCGATCGCATCAGTCCGCGATTGCCAGGCGCCGAGGATCTGCCGCTCGAGCGACGAGAGATCCGCGTGGCCGCGGCGAGTCCTCTCGCCGGCGTCACGCTCGCCTCCTCCAACCTCGGCGCGGCGTCGGGCGCGATCGTCGTCGGCCAGTGGATGCGCAATCGCCTGCACGCGCGCTGCGATGCGGCCATGATCATCGAGGCGGGCGCGATCCTGGAGCTCGTTGGCGATGCCGAATCGCTCCATCGCGCGGCGGAGATGATCGGCAGCCGGTTTCTTCGCCGCAACGGTCCTTATCTGATCGCCGGCTTCGGCGAAGTCGGACGCAAAGTGCACGAGTTGCTCACCGACGCCGGGGAGGAAGTGCGCGTGGTCGAGCGGCAACCGGCTCCGGACGTCGACATCGTCGGCAACGTTCTCGATTCCTCGGTGCTGCAACGCGCGGCGCTGCACGAATGCAGCGCGGTCGTGCTTGCGCTGAACAGCGATGACTCCACGCTTTTCGCTACCGTGATCGCGCGCGATGCGGCGCCCGACGTGCCGGTGATCGCGCGCGTCAATCACTCGCGCAACATCGACAACATCTACCGCGCCGGCGCCGACTTTGCGCTATCCATCTCCGACATCTCCGGCGAGATGCTGTCGTCGCGGCTCCTGGGACGAGTGGCGCGCTCGCGCGATGAGCACCGCCGCGTGGAACGTTTCACCGCGCGTTCGACGCAAGCCTTACGCGACCTCGGCTTGCGGCAACAAGGCTGTTCGCTGCTGGCAATCGAACGCGACGGCGCGTTCGTGCCCGTGACGGCGGACGTGGTCATACAACCCGGCGATCAGCTCTACATCTGCGGTCCAGCGGACGCGGTGCGCGAATTGAAATTGTCATCCTGAGCCGCCCCTTCGACGGCGCTCAGGGCAGGCTCCGGCGTTGGAGCGCGAAGCGTGGAACGCCGCAGGACGGTGAAGGATCTCAAGATGCGCAAGCTGCGTTGAACCCAGGCGTTGCGTAACTTGAGATCCTTCACTTCTTCCTCTTCACCAACTGCTTTACCTCATCATTCCCGATCGGACTCTGCGCGGAGATGATGATGGCGGCGGTCCCCTCGGCGAAGGGCGGGACGGTGCAGCGGATCACGGTCGTCCCGTCGCCGGCGGTTTTGCCGCGGAAGATCACGCGCGGCGGCTCGACGGTGGAGATGACTTTCACCTCGATGGCGGCGGCTGCGATCGGATTCTGCGACAGGCTCTTCTTCGCTGCCACGCGCAGCTCGACCGGCATCCCGGCGTAAAACTCGGTGCTGCTCATCAGCGACAGTTCGAGGTGCTCGCTCTCGGCCTCGGAGGCGAGATAGTCGATGATGACCTGGTCGAGCGTCCGCTCTTCGTCGACCGCCAGCGGCGGAGGCGGTTCGACGGGCGGCGGGACCGGCACCGGCGTCGATAGCGTCGGACGCGCCGTCACCTTCGTGATGTCTGCGGTCACGTCGAAGCGTCCGCGCTTTATGGCCGCGATCATCGTCCGATGCTGCTGCTCCATCAGACTGCCGATCCACTTCTCGTCCACGCCCGCGCCGGCCTGCTCGGCGTATGACGTTTTTTTCGACGCGAGAATCTCACCGCCGACGTAGACAAGCGACTCGATGTACGGGTTTTGGAGTCCCTTGTCCTCGGTCTGGATGTGGTAGACCTTCTCGTTGTGCTTGATGTCGGTATTGAACCCGGTGATCACGAGGAAGCTCCGCCGCGGCCGTGAGTTAAGGCGCGGAGTGTATCAAATGGATTTCGGCGTCTCCTGCAACGCGCGCACCTTCTGCCGCAGCTCATCGCTGATCGGCACCTTCGTCTGCGCGTTCCAGTCGAAGAGCACGACCACCACCTTGCCGGTCGCTGCCACCTTCCCGCCGCCTTTGCGGATTTCGTAGACGGTGTCGAACGACGTGGTGCGCATCTCCGTGATGCGAATGCAGATGTCGATCGGCTCCATCCCGATCTGCAGTTTGAAGTCGATCTCGGCGCGCGCCACGATGAAGCCGATGTCGGTCGGCAACCCCGCCGCTCCGGTCAACGCGAACCAGAGCTGCGCGCGCGCCCATTCGAAGTACGTGAGGTAGACGGCGTTGTTGACGTGCCCGAAGGCGTCGACGTCGCGAAAGATGACCTGCCAGGGAACGACGTACCAGCCGTCTTGCCATCGATTGTTGCCAGAACTCATAACGAGCATCATCGCCGAGTCGTGTGCCGCTGTCATCCTGAGGCTGCCGGAGCCGGGAGCTGCGAAGCAGCGGAACGGCGGAGGACGCCGAAGGATCTCAAACTTCCCAAGCTGCGTTGAATCCCCGGGGTTTCAGCCGGAGTTGCGCAGCTTGAGATCCTTCGCCGTCCTTCGCGACTACGCCTTCGGCTCCGTCGCTTCGGCGGTTCAGGATGACAGCTACTGTACTGTCGCCGTCGTCGACGCAACCGGCGCGGCCGCGCGCGTACACGACTGCAGATAACGTCCCGGCAGCGGATGATCGAGATACGGCGCGATGATCTGTGACGCGGCTACGAGCATCTTCAGATCGACGGCGGTGTCGATCCCCATTTTCTCGAGCATGTAGACGAGGTCCTCGGTGGCCATGTTGCCGCTGGCGCCGGGCGCGTACGGACATCCGCCCAGTCCGCCCGACGACGCGTCGAACGTGGGAATTCCCATCTCCAGCGCGGCCAGCGTATTCGCCAGCGCCGTGCCGCGCGTGTCGTGAAAGTGCATCGCCAGTTTCGAAGCGGGAATGACCTGCAGCAGGATTCCGATCACGCCCTGCACCTGCACCGGCGTGCCGACGCCGATCGTGTCGCCGACCGAAACTTCGTAGCATCCGAGGTCGAGAAGGCGGGCGGAGACTTCGAGGACTTTCTCGGGCGCGACGTCGCCTTCGTACGGACAGCCAAACGCGGTCGATACATACCCGCGGACGTTCATCCCTTCGGCACGCGCACGCGCGGCGACCGGCGCGTAGTTCTGGAACGACTCGTCGATGGACATGTTGATGTTGCGCTTGTTGAACGTATCCGACGCCGCGGTGAAAATCGAAATCGACTTCACTCCCGTCTCGATGGCGCGATCGAGTCCCTTCATGTTCGGCACGAGCACGGGATAATCGACGCCCGGGTCTTTCGGAATGTTGCGATAAACCTCGGCCGTGTCGGCCATCTGCGGCACCCACTTCGGACTGACGAAGGCGCCCGCCTCGATCGTGCGTAATCCCGCATCGGCGAGCGCGGTGATGTAGTCGATCTTGGCCTCAGTGGGGATGACCACTTTCTCGTTCTGCAGCCCGTCGCGCGGACCGACTTCGACGACATGGACGTGATCGATGGTGATTTTCATGCGAGTGTCACGAGGTCCAAACCGGGTTGCACCATCTCCCCTTCCTTGCAGTTGATCGAGGCGACGGTGCCGTCGCGCGGCGCGGTGATCTGATGCTCCATCTTCATCGCTTCGAGGATGAGCAGCGGCGTACCCTTAGTTACTTCGTCGCCGGCCTTGACGAGAATCTTCAACACGACGCCCGGCATCGGCGCGCTCATGGAGTGATCGCGATGCCGCGCCCTTGCACGCGACTTCTCCGCCGTCTCGACGGTCCAGATCTCGCCGTCGTACGCGAAGTTGATTTCCGAGCCGTTGTTGATGAATGGGACGAAGTGCGTACGGCCGTCGATGTTCAACTCGGCTTCGTTGCCGCGGACTGCGATGAGGTCAATTTGCACGATTCGAGTTTATCCCGCCGAAAAGCTTTTCACGCGGAGCCGCGGAGACGCGGAGGGCCTGCTTTTCTCCGCGTCCCCGCGGCTCCGCGTGAAACTACTTCGAATATCGCGAACCAGGTGAATCAATCGCGATGCCCGAGGCGCAGAGAGGGCAAGCAGACTCGGCGAACGTCTCAAGATTTAAAGCCAGCAGAGACTCGTACGGCGCTGAAAACGGATTCGCAACACCGCTCCGATTGAGGATCGATGCAAACCCAGCGACAGTGCCTCCGAGGTTTTCAACAACCGCGGCAGTTTCACGCGTCGACTTCCCCGTCGTCACGACGTCTTCGACGATCACAACCCGCTCGCCGTCGCCGATCCGGAATCCGCGGCGGAGCGTCATCGCCCCTTCCTTCCGTTCCGTGAAGATCGACGGCACATCGAGCGCCTCGGCCACCGTGTAGCCGATGATCACGCCGCCCAGCGCCGGCGCGACGATCTTCGCCGGCTGCATCGTCCGCACTTTGTCCGCGAGCGCGATTCCGATCGCCTTCGCGTTGCGCGGATGTTCGAGCAGCAATGCGCATTGGACGTAGCCGGGACTGTGCAGTCCGGACGAAAGGCGGAAATGGCCGCTGAGCAGAGCGCCGGTTTCGCGGAGGAGTGCGGCAACGTCGAGCGGCATGGCCGGCGAGAATAGAATGCGCCGAGGAGTAGCGCAACCATGGGCGAACTGACAGAGAAAATTCGCGCCGAGCTCACCGCGGCCATGAAAGCGCGCGACGCCGAACGCCTTTCCACGCTGCGCATGCTGCAATCAGCGTTCAAGTATCAGCAGATCGAAGTCGGCCACGAGCTGAGCGACGAAGAGGCGTTGACCGTGATCCGCAAGGCGGTCAAGCAGCGCCAGGATTCGATCGAGCAATACACGAAAGGCAACCGTCCCGAGCTCGCCGCGAAAGAGCAGAGCGAGATGGAGTTGCTCAAGACGTGGCTGCCCGCGGACCTGACCGACGACGAGATCGAAGCCGGCATTCGCGACATCGTGGCCTCGACCGGCGCGCAGTCGAAGAAGGACATGGGCAAGGTGATGAAGGAGGCCTCGGCAAAGTACAAAGGGCGGGTGGACGGGCGGAAACTGCAGGAGATCGTTTCGAAGTTGCTGCCGTGATGAACTGTCATCCTGAGCCGCCGGAGGCGTGGAGCTGCGCAGCGGCGGAAGCGCCGCAGGACGGCGAAGGATCTCAAGATGCGCAACTTGTGCTGGAAACCAACTGGGATTCAACACAGATTGGGAAGCTTGAGATCCTTCGCCGTCCTGCGCGACGCCGCGCTTCGCGCTACGTTGCTCCGGCGGCTCAGGATGACAAAACGAACATGCTGACGAAATCCGAACGCGCCCGTTACGCGCGCCACCTCATCCTCCCCGAGGTTGGGGAGGCGGGGCAGGAGAAACTGAAGGCCGGATCCGTGCTCGTCGTCGGCGCGGGCGGCTTGGGAAGTCCGGTCGGACTCTACCTCGCTGCCGCCGGCGTCGGACGCATCGGACTGGTCGACTTTGACGACGTCGACGCCAGCAACCTCCATCGCCAGGTACTTTATGGAACGTCCGACGTCGGCCGTCCGAAAGTCGAAGCGGCGAAGGCGCGTTTGCACGATTTGAATCCCGACATCGTCATCGACACGCACGACGCCGCGCTGACCTCTGACAACGCGCTCGGCATCATCGAGAACTACGACGTCATCGTCGACGGCACCGACAATTTCGCCACGCGCTACCTCGTCAACGATGCCTGCGTGCTCCTCGGCAAGCCGAACGTCTACGGCTCGATTTTCCGCTTCGAGGGTCAGGCCTCCGTTTTTTCTGCGGCGGACGGGCCGTGCTACCGCTGCCTCTATCCCGAACCGCCGCCGCCGCATCTCGTTCCGTCGTGCGCGGAAGGCGGCGTCCTCGGCGTTCTTCCCGGCGTCATCGGCACAATCCAGGCGACGGAAACGATCAAGCTGTTGACTGGCATCGGCGAAACGCTCGTCGGCCGGCTTCTGCTTTTCGACGCGCTGCGAATGTCGTTTCGTTCGCTGCGTCTCAAGCAGCAACACGATTCGCACGCGGCGATTACGGCACTCATCGACTACGACCAGTTCTGCAATCCCGCGAATCTGCACGAAGTCGCGGAGATCGGTGACGCGATCGCCATCGACGTCCGCGAAGAGTACGAATGGGATGCAGGCCACATCGACGGCGCTCGCCACATCCCGCTCGGCGAGCTGCCGAATCGCCTCGGCGAACTTCCGCGCGATGCCGACATCGTCTTTTACTGCCAGACAGGCGGCCGTTCCGCGCGCGCCCTCGACGTCGCGCGCGACGCCGGCTTCACACGCGCCAAACATTTGCGCGGCGGGTACGCGGGGCTGACGTCGCGATGATTTCGCAGCCGTCCCAAGCCTCGCAAGCACAGACAGGAGTGTCTGTGCCACACCGGCTGTGCCGGTAAAAACCACCTCTGAATCAATGGCGCAGCCATGTGGCACAGACACTCTTGTCTGTGCTTTTGCAAATCGCGCTGGCTGCACCTGATAACCCTGACTACAATTCCGCGAATGGCTAACGGGTCGATCATCGGCGGCGTTCTCGCTCCCCATCCGCCGCACATCGTTTATGGCGAGAACCATTGGCGCAACGAGCCGAAGTCGGAGTGCGGCTGGGAGGTTTTGCGCTGGGGTTATGAGCGGGCGCGGAAGCACTTTCTGGAGAAGAAGCCGGACGTGTTTCTCGTCCACTCGCCGCACTGGCAGACGGTGATCGGCCATCACTTCCTCGGCATGCCCGAGTTTCACGGGCTGTCGGTCGATCCGATTTTTCCGAACCTCTTTCGCTTCAACTACGACATCAAGGTCGACGTCGAGCTGGCGGAGTTGATCGCCGAGGAGGGGGCGCGCGACGGGTTGATCACGAAGATGATGCGCAACCCGAACTTCCGCGTCGACTACGGCACCATCGTCTCGTGCCACATGATGAATCCGGAGTGGGACATCCCGATCGTAGGCATTAGCAGCAACAATTCTCCGTACTATTTTTCGAATGAAATGGGCCAGCAGCAGATGCTGCGCCTCGGCCAGGCCACGAAGCGCGCCATCGAGAAAAGCGGACGACGCGCGGTGCTGCTGGCGTCGAACACGCTCTCGCATCGCCACTTCACCACCGAGCCGGACATCCCCGAGGACATGTCGCGCGAGCACGTGTACGAGCACAGCGGCTACTTGTGGGACATGAAAGTGCTCGACCTGATGCGCAAAGGTCGGACGCGCGAGTTGATCGCGGTGCTGCCGGAGTTCATGGACATGGCCGTGAGCGAGGTGAAGGCCGGCTCGCTGGCGTGGATGCTCTCCGCGCTCGACTTCCCGTCGTATCCCGCCGAGGTTTATGGCTACTGGACGGTGATCGGAACGGGCAACGCCGTTGTCGGCTGGGACCCGCAACTGCAAGCCGAGGCCACCACACAGGGAGCGGCATGATCGCGGTTCTGGCGCTTTTTTTCGCGACTGCGTTTCCGTCGAACAGCAAGACTTCGTGGATGCGGCCGGAATCGTTTCATCTGACGATCGGGATGAGTCGCGCAGCCGCTGTGAAGGCGCTGGAATCGAACGGCTGGAAGACGAAGAAAGGCGATTCCGCGGGCCAGATCCTGGTCGACTACGCGGACGACAAATCGCTCACGCTGCAGTTCGCGGGCGAACGTTTGACGTCGATCCGCTTCGAGCTGTTCACGATCCTGCAGGACGCGCCGAAGGCATTCGAAGAGGAACGCGTATTTCTGCGCGAGTCGCTCGGCAAGCCGCGCAAGGCGACGAAGAAGGTGGTCATCTACGACCACAAACTGCCGAACGTGATGGCGGTGCTGTCCGCCGATCCGAAATCAGAACAGGCGCAGAAAGGCGTGGGGATGCTGGTGGTGCGGTACTACGATCCGGTGAAGTGAGCGCCTGTCATCCTGACAGGATGACCGTAAACGGCCCGGACCTTGCTCTTCTCACCGCAGGAGGACGTGATGAACGTCAAATCGCCGACTCACACCACATTGACGCGGCTGATTCCGCCGCTAACGATCTGGGCCATCGGCAAGATTCTCGATACGCCGAGCGTCAAGGGCAGCGTCATGGAACTGGATGGGCTCGCTTATAAAAAACGCCACAGCGCGACACGGTCGCTCAAGCGGGGCGTGAAAAACGCCAGGTCGAACTCCTCGTGGCTCGCCGCTGGCGCCGCGGCGATCGCCGTCGGCATCGGGCTGATGACGAAGGCCACGCGGTCGAAATGACCGTCACCGCGTAAACAGCTTCTTCACCGATTTCGCAACGACGATCGTCGCGCTGATGCCGCCGACCAGTGCGCCGATCAACAGTCCCGCCACGCCGCCGGCGGCCATCTTCGCGATGCCCGCGCCGCCGCCTTTCGACGGCGCGTTCTTGTAGACCACGACCGGTTTCGCTGCCGGCGCGGGCACTTGTTCCTCTTTCTCCTTCACCGTCCGCTTCGCATCCGCTTCCTGCTTCAGGCTGCCGTGCGAGCGCGCGAAGACCTGCGTGAACTCGGCGCCGAACAGCAGGATCTGTGCTGAGTAGTAGACCCAGAGCAGCACCAGGACGAGCGATCCGGCCGCGCCGAAGCTCGATCCGACGGCGCTCTTTGCGAAGTAGATCCCGAGCGCGAATTTGCCGAGGACGAAGAGGAGCGACGTCAGCGCCGCGCCGAACCAGACGTCGCGCCATTCGATTTTCAGATCGGGCAGAAGGCGGAAAATCCCCGCCATGAGCACCGTGATCACGCAGAACGAGAAGGCCAGTTCCACGAGGTGCCAGAGCGCCTCGCCGCCGGGAAGGTGGCTGCCCGCGTACTTGCCCATGGCCGCGATCGCGGTATCGATCACTAGCGAAACGAGCAGCAGGAAGCCGAGGCCGAAGACCATAGCGAAGGAGAGGAAGCGGTCTTTGACCATCCCCATGATGCCGCGGCCTTCTTTCGGCTTCACGTCCCAGATGGTGTTGAGCGCGTCTTTGAGCTGGCCAAAGACGCCCGACGCGCCGAGGAGCAGCGTGGCGATGCCGAGGACCGTGGCCACCGTGCCGCTTTTCGGCTTGGCGGCGTTCTTCACCATCTCCTGCACACCCTCAGCGGTGCTCGCGCCGAGCACGCCGTGGAGCTGCGCGAAGATCTTGTTCTGCGCGGCGTCGTGCCCGAAGGCGAGGCCGGCGATGGCGATGACGATCAGCAGCAGCGGCGCCAGCGAAAAGATCGTGTAGTAGGCCAGCGCCGCGCCGAGGCGCGGCACTTTGTCCTGGCTGAACTCGCTGATCGTCTGCTTGAAAAGTCCCAGGTATTTCTTCATCTCTCGCTCCGCAAACGGCTGTGCGGAGCAATGGATGTACCCGGTTTACTTCGGAGCGGGCATATCGGAGTTGAAGATGTCCTCGACCGCCCACCAGCGTCCGTTCGATTTCTTCCAGAGGACCATGTACTTTCCGGCGTCTTTGACCGCCTGACCGCTGGCGGGACGAAGCGACAGGTCATAGCGTCCGGTCTCGATGGCCACGTCGCTGGAAGGCTGCGTAACGTTCGTGCTGGTGAGCGCGACGTCGATCGTGCCGGTGGCGAGGAAGGCCGTCCAGAACGCGCGGATGGCGTCCCGGCCTCGGAAGACCGGCAGGTTCGGCGCCATGACCTCGGCGTCGGGCGCGTAGTAGTTGTCGACCAGCGTTCCGGCATTGCCGGCGCGCGCGTTGGCGGCGAAATCGGCGTTGGCGCGGCGGATGGCGTTCTCGGCGTCGCCCGGCGAGTAGTCGGAGGAAATCGACGGCGACGAGGCACAGGCGGTGAAAATGACGGCAGCGGCTACCAGAATGGATCGTTTCATGGCTCTCCCCCCGCGATGTTTACGGCGCCCATCGCCGCGTGGATGACTACAATAGCGCGATGCGCCCCCAACGCTCTGCTCTTGCGACCGCTCTCCTCGCCGTCGTCATCGCCTGCCATAGTCCGACGTCGCCGACGGACGGCAAGACCGCGGGATCAGGATCGGCCGCGGATCATGGCCGGCTTTCCGGCGTGGTCACGATCGGGCCGAACTGTCCCGGTCCGGAGCGCGACGGAAATCCGTGTCCGACGCCGCCGTCCGCCTACGCGGCGCGCAAGATCGAGGTGTGGAACGAAGCGAAGACGAACCTGCTCTTCACCGTCGACATCGATTCGCAGGGCTTGTATCTGATCGATCTCGCCGCGCCGGCAAAGTACACGATCGACCTGAAGCCGAACGGAATCGACCGCACGTCCGATCTGCCGAAGGTCGTCGACATCCATGCGAACACAGTCACGCGCGTGGATGTGAACATCGACACCGGCATCCGGTAGCGCGCACACGCAAACACAAAAAGGCCGGCATTACGCCGGCCTTTCCTTCAGTGCGCAAATCTCGGCGGAGCCTTGGGCAACCAACGCCGCCGGCCGTGCCGGCCCGGCTAGGCCTTCAGGTGCTTGCTGACCAGAGCCGTCATCTCGAACATCGAGACCTGGTTCTTGCCGTTGAAGATCTTCCGCAGCTTGTCGTCCGCGTTGATCATCCGCTTGTTGGTCTGGTCCTGAAGGCCATTGGCCTTGATGTAGTCCCACACCTTCTTGGTGACTTCGCTGCGCGGCATCGGGTTGCTGCCGACGATTGCCGCCAGATCGCTGCTCGGGGTAACTAGCGCGGACAGTCCGCTGCCGCCGCTCTTCTTCTTACTCGTTGTCGCCATCAGTTGTTCCTCTCCTACTACGTTTTCGCGCGATTGTGCTCTACCGCACCTTCCGCGTCAAACGTCGATTTTCGGTGGGTATGCCGAAAGTCATGATGCGGACGCCGTTCTTCCTGCACATGCGGTGCCTCCGGCCGGCGCCTAGATTGGGCGGCGAAGGAGATACCGATGCACCAACCACCACTGATCCGCCTGCTCGACGTGACCCGAACCTACCCGTTGGGACGCGTGAACGTCCGCGCCCTGACCGGCGTTTCGCTCGACGTCGACCGCGGCGATTTCCTTGCGCTGGCGGGCCCGTCCGGCAGCGGCAAGACCACGCTGCTCAACCTCATCGGCTGTATCGACAAGCCCGACTCGGGGCGAATCGTGATCGACGGCGTCGATGTGACGCCCGTCCCGCTGCACCGGCTCGCCTCCACCCGACTTCACACCCTCGGCTTCATCTTTCAGACCTTCAATCTGATTCCGGTCCTCACCGCGTACGAGAACGTCGAGTATCCGCTGCTGCTGCAGCACGTGCCGGCCGCGGCGCGCCGCAAGCGCGTGATGGAGTGGCTGGAGCAGGTGGGGCTCAGCGATCAGGCGCGGCAGCGTCCCGATCAGCTCTCCGGCGGCCAGCGGCAGCGCGTGGCCATCGCCCGGGCAATGGCCGGCCAGCCGAAGCTCGTGCTGGCCGATGAGCCGACCGCGAATCTCGACTCCGTCACCGCCGCGAAGATCCTGGACCTATTGGAAACGCTGAACGCCCGAACCGGCTGCACCTTCATTTTCGCGACACACGATCCGGCGCTGATGTCGCGCGCGCGGCGCTGCGTGCGCATGCACGACGGCGCGAACGTCAACGAACCGCTGCTCGAAGCGCGCGCATCGTAAAGGAACCGACATGCTGACCAAACTCGCCCTTCGCAACGTCTTCCGCAATCGCCGCCGCTCGGCCATCACCCTGCTGGTCATCGTCTTCGGCGCTGTTGGATTGATTCTGTTCGGCGGCTACAAAGCCATCACCTTCCACGGACTGCGCGAAAGCACTATCCGCAACCGGCTGGGGCATCTGCAGATCTACAAAGCCGGCTTCGAGCGCGCCGAGGCCAAGAAGCCGCTCGAGTACGGACTGGAGGATGTGGCTCAACTGCGGCGCGCCATCCAGGCGGACAAACGCGTGCGCATGACCACCGCCCAGATCACGCTGATGGGGCTGGTCAGCAACGGCGACAAGTCGGAGACCTTCATCGCCACCGGCGTCGAGCCGAAAGAGGACAAGGCCATGAATGCGCAGCGCCTCGTGGCCGGCACCGATCTACCGGCCAACGAATCAGACGCCGTCATCATCGGCCGCGGCCTCGCTGCCTCGATGCACGCCAAGCCGGGCGACTACCTGACGCTGATGTCGACCACGACATCCGGCTCGCTCAACGCCATCGACGTGCGTGTGGCCGGCATTTTCATGAGCGGCGTGAAGGAGTACGACGACCGCGCCATCAAGATGCCGCTGGCCGGCGCACAGCAGCTGCTGCAGACGACGAAAGTCGAGCGCCTGCTGGTCATGCTCAACGATACCGACGACACCGCCGCCGTCCGCGCCAGCCTCACCTCGCTCTTCGCGAAAAAACGTTGGTCGCTGGAGATGAAGGACTGGTCGCAGCTGGCGACGTTCTATCACCAGGTCGTGGCGCTCTATAACGGCATCTTCGGCTTCATCGGGATGGTTGTCTTCGCCATCGTGATCTTCAGCGTGGCCAACACGATCGTGATGTCGATCTTCGAGCGCACGCGCGAGATCGGCACGATGATGGCCATCGGCACGACGCGCGCGAGCGTCTGGCGGCTCTTCCTGGCCGAGGGACTGATGATCGGCGTGATTGGAGGGGTGGCGGGGCTGCTGTGCGGCGCCGGCATCTCCAGCCTCATCAACCGCGTGCACATCATGCTGCCGCCGCCTCCCGGCTACACGCAGGGCTACCCGCTGCGCGTGATGCTGCAGCCCGGCATTCTCGTCACCGCCTTTCTCATTGCCGTCATCACGTCGACGCTGTCGTCGATCCTCCCCGCGCTGAAAGCGTCGCGGCTGAAGATCGTGGACGCCCTCGGCCACATTTAAGGACTGACCATGAAACGACTCATGTACATCGCGATTTTTTTCTTCGCATTGCCGCTGCTCGCCGACGATAAAGCCGCAGCCGTTCTCGCGCGCTCCGACGTCTTCCGCAATCCGATCGAGAGCTTCTCCGTCGACGTCGAGCTGACCTCGTTCGCAAGCGGCGGAAAAACTGACACTTCACGTTTTCGCGTTTACGGAAAGAGCAGTGACCGCAGCGTGGTCGAGTTCACCTTCCCGCAGACGGAGAAAGGCAAGTACCTGCTCATGCTGCGCGACGCCATGTGGATTTATCTGCCGAGCGCGAGCCGGCCGATCCGCATCTCGCCGTTGCAGCGATTGATGGGGCAGGCCTCCAACGGCGACGTGGCGCGGACGAGTTTCACCGTCGACTACAACGCGACGGCCGTGGCCGACGACGGCGATGCATTCGTGATCGACCTCGTGGCCAAGGATCCGTCGGTCGCCTACAACCGCGTGCGGCTGTGGATCGACAAGCAGTCGTACGAGCCGCGCCGCGCCGACTTTTACGTCGTCTCCGGAAAGCTGATCAAGCGCGCCACGTACAAAGCGTACGGCACGATGGCCGGCCGCCGCGTGGTCACGGAGATCGAGATCGACGACCTGCTGCGCCCCGGCAACCGCACCGTGATGCGCTACGCGAACCTCACCCCAAAAGAAAACGCCGAAAAGATGTTCACGAAGGACGCGTTAGGCAAATGGTGAAAAGGACGTCGTTCGTAGCGCCGCTGGCCCGGCGGCTGGACCGCCGGCGGCTCGCCGGCGCGTTGCTCGTCGCGCTGCTCGCGACGACCGCCCACGCCGAAACCTTCAAGTTCTTCGGCTCCGCCGGCACGGAATGGCAACTCACACCCGCCAACGCCGCCTCGGCACTCAACCCGAGCAACATCGCCGGCCTGCCGTACCGCAGCGGCTCCGCTGACGCCGTCGCGTTCCTCGACGCTGCGCCCGAAAGCCGCGCCTGGAAGTTCCATCTCAAACTGCGCGGCGATGCAGAGGAGGGAGGAAATCAGCGCGCCGACGTCGGCGAAGCCTTCGTTCAGCTCAATCCGAAAACGTGGCTCGACGTCACCATCGGACGCGTCATCGAAAAATGGGGTACCGGTTACGCCTGGAATCCGACCGCGTTCGTCAGTCCGAAAAAGAATCCTGCCGATCCGTCCGACCGCCGTTCCGCCAACATCGGCGTCGACATGATCCGCACCGATCTCTTCATCCGGGGCACGAACGTCTCGCTCTACGCGCTCGATGGCGCGGTGGCCGGCCGCGTCTATCGTCTCGTCGCCGGCACCGACGTCTCGCTCCATTTCCGCCGCGACGGCGACGGCACGCAGCAAGGAATCAGCGCCGCGCGCGTTTTTGGCGATGCACTCGAACTGCACGGCGAGATCGCGCGGCGTCATGCGCTGATCGGCGGCCAGTACACGTTCCGAAACAGCGTCAACGCCGTGGCCGAGCTGTATCACGGCGGCGATGGACTCGACGAAAACGCCTTCCGCGCCTTTCGTTCCGCCGCCGATTTCGCGCACGACGAGAAGTCCTTCCGCGCCGTCAACGCTGCCTATTCGCCGCTGCGAATGGCGCGCAATTACGGTTTCGTCCGCATCGACGTCCCGCACGACAAGCTCGATCTCGAGCTGATCGCCATCTCGAATCTGCGCGACGGATCGCTGCTCGCGCGCGCTACGCTGTCGCTTCGTGTACGCGCCAACGTTAGCATCTACGCCATCGATACCGAATTTGCCGGCGCGCGCGGCAGCGAGCTGTCGTACATGCAGCTGCGGCGCGTGACGACCGCCGGCGCACGCATGTACTTCTAGCCGGCACGGCCGGCAGCGTTGGTTGCCCGAGGCTCCGCCACCAAAGCGGTGACAAAGTTCTGCCGCGTAGGGCTTTTAAAATGCGATGAACGTGAACGAACAGAAGATGAAGTGGGTCGGAGTTCTGACCTGGATCATCATCGGGATTCCGAGTGTGCTGTGGCAGGCGCAGTACCGTTCGCTGGCCGGTCCGCGCGCCGCGCTGCTCTTCACCGCCTTCATCATCTTCATCGTCGCGTTCCTCCTCGGCACGCGCCCCGGCTGCGGCACGCCGACGAAAATTTCGATGATCGTCGTCGAAACGCTGGCGGCGTATATCTGCGTCGCTCTGCAGCCGACCGGCTTTCAACCGGTGCTGCTGGTGATCATCGCCGCCCAGCTCGGCGCGTACCGGCCGCGCGCTGCCATCATCGCCATCGCCATCAACTGCATCGTCCTCGGCATCATCGTTTCGCGGAACGACGCATCGCCCGTCATCTACGCGCTCGTCTACTTCGCCTTCTCGCTCTTCTCGCTTTTCTCGATGCACGTTGCGCATTCGGAAATGGAGGCGCGGAAGTCGCTGGCCGAGGCCAATGCCGAGTTGCGCATGACCACTGAGCTGCTCGAGATCAGCAGCCGCACCTCGGAACGCCTTCGCATCGCGCGCGATCTCCACGATCTTCTCGGCCATCACCTCACCGCGCTCAGTCTCAATCTCGAAGTAGCCGGCCATCTCGCAGCGGGCGACGCGAAGGAGCACATCGAGAAGAGCAAGTCGATCGCGAAGCATCTCCTGGCGGACGTTCGCGACGTCGTCAGCCGCCTTCGCAACGACGAGCCGGTGAATCTGACGGCGTCGCTCGAATCGTTGCGTGACGTCATCGTGACGCCATCGCTCCATCTCGACTTCCCGCGCGAGCTGGCCGTCGCCGACGCGAATATCGCTGAGGTTGCGCTGCGGACGGTGCAGGAAATCGTGACGAACGCGGTCCGCCACTCCGGCGCGCGCAATCTCTGGCTGACGCTCGGCACGGCCGATCACACGCTCTCGATCGACGCGCGCGATGACGGTGTCGGTGCCGATGACATCCGCTTCGGCAACGGCCTCCTCGGCCTTCGCGAGCGCGTGCAACAAGCCCGAGGAACGTTCGAAGTGACGTCGACGCGCGGCCGCGGATTCGCGCTCCACGTCACGCTGCCGCTCGGAGCCGCCGCGTGATCCGCATCTGCATCGTCGAGGACCAGACCATCGTCCGCCAGGGCCTGCGCAGCCTCCTCGCGCTCGTACCCGACATCGAAGTCGTGGCCGAGGCCAGCGACGGCGAGGAAGCGGTTGAGGTGATCGAGCGCGAAAAGCCGGACGTCGTCCTTCTCGATCTGCGCATGCCGAAGCTGGACGGCGTCGGCGTCCTGCGCACGCTCCGCGAACGCAACGCTGCGCGCCCGACGCTGATCCTGACGACGTTCGACGACGACGCGATCCTGTTCGAAGCCGTCCGCGCCGGCGCGAAAGGATGGCTACTCAAAGACGTCTCGCTGGAACGCCTCGCCGGCGCGATCCGCACGCTCGCGGAAGGAGGAACCTGCATCGAGCCGGTAATCACCGAACGGATCATGCGCGCGCTGGAAAAGAGCGATTCGTCCTTCGAATCCGCCGACCTCCCCGAACCGCTCACCGACCGCGAACGAACAATCCTGCGCTTGTTGGCCGGCGGCTACAGCAACCACGAAATCGGCGAATTGCTCAACATCACTGAGGGGACGGTGAAGAACCACATCTCGAACCTGCTGTCGAAGTTAGGCGTGCGCGATCGGACACGCGCGGTGTTGCGAGCGATTGATTTGGGTGTGATCTGAAGAACGCTAGTCTCCGGCCGTTTTCGCTGGAGGCGCACCGTGGTCGGCGAGAAATTGCCGTAGCGCAGCGTTCACGGACGTGGAGTCGCGGAAAACCTCGGCTACGTCCGGAGCGAGGAGCACCAGATTCGCACCTTCCTTATAGCGGGCGTAGTACTTACCCCGTACTCCTCCAGGAGCCGAGGTTTGCTCGGGGATCTCGAGATCGTTGTCGTTATCCTGATTCATAGAGTCTTCGTTCTATGGGTGTTGCATCGCGCGCCGTGATAATTCGGGTGCGGTCTTCGCGTTCTGTGTGTGCCACGATAATCAATCGATTCGTCTCGGTGTAGCCGAGCGTGAGCGTACGATATTCCTCATCGGAGTGTTCGCGATCTGGCCATGACAGCGCAAGGTCATCTCCGAACACTGTAGCGGCTTCCTCGAAACCGATGCCGTGTTTCGCCTGATTGCGCCGATCCTTCTCGGGATCCCATTCGTACTCCATCGATCGAGGCAGTCTACCTCGGCCTATTTGATCGGAATGCTCCCCAGCAAGTACTTCAAATCATCGTCCCGCCAGCGGATGCCGCCGCCCAGCGTAAACGCCGTGTGGTTCAACACGTTGTCGACGCCGCTGCGGAGGAAGATCGTTGGCGTGGTCGGCTTCTCCGTTCGGAAGACGTACTCGCCGTAGAGGCGGAGGTGCGGATTGCTGTCGCCGGTGCGGTGGCCGAAATCGAAGGCTTCGCCGGTAACGCGGATGCGGGGGTTGTAGAAATAGTCGACGCCGGCGCCGCCGGTGGAATCGATCATGCCGAGGCGAACGGCGAACGGCTTCAGGTTCCAGCCGGCCTGCGCGGAGACGAGGAACGAGCGATCGAACTTCGTCTGGTGCGTGATCGTGGTCTGCGACTGGCCGGTGGCGGGATTCGTGACCGTCTCCTCGATCGTCTTGTCGTTGCGCTTGCCGTACGGCGTGTCGGCCAGCTCCACGTTGTAGAAACGATTGCGCTCCGGATTCGGCGTCAGGCGCAGCCAGACCGCGGAGCGCGAGTTGCCGCCGATCTTGTCGCCGCCGTCCTGCCGGTCCGGCAGTCCCGCGTAGTAATCGCCGTTGAGGCCGAGGTCGAGCTGCATCTTGCCGACGCGTCCGAGCGTGCTGCGCAGCTCATTCACGCCGCTTTCGACGCTGCCGAGGGCCGCGGTCAGGCGATCGTGCGCTTCGTTGCTGTACAAAAGTTTGCCGACCGTTCCTTCGCCACTGCGAATCTGGCCCGTCACCGCGTTGAGATTGTCGGATGTCGTCTTGAGATCCGATGACAGCGTGCGCAGGTTCTCGACGATCTGCCGCACATCCTGCCGGTTCTCACCGACCGTGCCCGACATCTGCGTGGCCATGCGGTCGAGCGACGCCGACAGCTTCGGGATCTCCACGCGCAGCGAGTCGCTGATGACGCGGGCGTTGGCCACCGTCGCATCGACGTTGCTCCGATTTGCCGCGACGAGATCGCGCACCTGCGCCGTGATCGTGCGGACGTTTTCGATGATGTCGACCAGCCGTTGTTCGCCCTGAGGACCGGACATCGCGCCGCGCAGCGAGGCCGTAATCGCCTTCACGTCCGTTGCGATCGCGGCAACCTGATTCGTAATGTCGTCCATCGACGCCGGCTGTGAGCCGCGCAGAACGACGCTCTGTTCCTGCGGAATGGCCGGCGTATTGGACGGACCGGGATCGAGCTCGATGTACTTCTCTCCGAGCAGGCCGAGGTTCGCGACGTGGGCGCTGGCACCGGGATGAAGGATCACGTCCGGATCGATATCCAGCGTCACCTCGGCTTTTCCATCCGGGCGCAGCTTGATGTTCGAAACCTTCCCGGCACGGACGCCGGCCACGCGCACGGCGGACTTGTTGTCGAGTCCCGCCACGGAGTCGAAGACGGCGGTGATTTTTCGCGCGCCCGTTCCGTGACCGATCTGCACGTCTTCGATCTTCAGGATGAAATACCCGAGGATCGCCAGGATGATCAGCATGAAAATGCCGACTTTTGCCGCGGATGACATCTCTAGCTTCCTTCGCGCCGCAACGGATCGATACCTGCCCGTCTCAGCATCTGAAAAAGCAAAGCAAGTGGTAATCCAACTACGTTCGTGTAGCTGCCGTGGATGGAGTCGATGAACATCGCTCCGATGCCCTGAACGGCGTAGGCGCCCGCTTTGTCGAGCGGTTCGCCGGTCGAGACATACCACGCGATGTCGCGCTCGTCGAGCGGCAGCATCCTCACCTCGGACTCGGCCACGCGCGTGTCGCGCCAGCCGCGCGCGGCGTTCTGCAGCGTGACGCCGGAGTAGACGATGTGCGTCTTGCCGGCGATGGCGGCCAGCATCCGCCGCGCGTCGGCGTCGTCGTTCGGCTTTTCCAGCAGCTCATCGCCGAGGAGGACAGTCGTGTCGGCGGCGATGATCCAGGCGTCGTCATGCCTGGCCGCGATCGCTGCCGCTTTGTCACGCGACAGCCGCGCCACGTACTCCTCGGGCGACTCCCCCGGCTGATGCACCTCGGGGACGTCGCTCGGCATGACGTCGAAATCAAGTCCGATCGATGCAAGCAGTTCGCGCCGCCGCGGCGACTGCGAAGCGAGGATGAACCTCATCGCGCCATCACCAGGCCGATGTTCAATACGACGATGAACCGCGCCTCGGTAACGATGCGGTAGATGATGCGAATCCCTTCGCTGCGATAGCTCCAGTACCCGCGCAACGGCTCGAACAGCGGCGCGCCGATGATCGGATCTTCATCAATCGTCTCCAGCGCCTTCGTCGCGATGACGCGCTGCTCGTCGTTGAGCGCTTTCCAGTCTTTTTCCACGCGCTCGGCAAAGCGCAGGCGGTCATTCCACATGGTCACAGCCCCAACAAATCTTCAATCGCGATCATCGCCCCACGCTCTGCTTCCGCCTCACCCTCGTCCAATGCGGCGCGCAACGGCGCGTCGTCGGCGATGTCGATCGTTTCGCGCAGCGCGAGGTACTCATCGTGCGAGATGAGAATGGCGATCGGCCGGTCGTTGCGCAGGAAGGTGGTCCGATTTCCGGTCAGCTCGCATTCGCCGACCAGAGCGCGGACGTCCTCAGGCGCGTCGAGGATGTCGAAGCGTTTGTCCATGGGATTGCGGTTGATCTTCGCCGATCAGCGCCTCGAGATGCTCGCGAAACTCTTCGCCGAGAACGGGATGGCGCAGCGCGTAATCGACGGTCGCTTTCAGATAGCCGAGTTTCTCGCCGGCGTCATAGCGCTTTCCTTCGAAAACGTAGCCGTAAAAATCGCCGGTGCGCACCAGCTCGCGCAGCGCGTCGGTGAGCTGGATCTCGCCGCCGGCGCCGCGCTCGGTTTTTTCCAGCAGCGGAAAGATGTCCGGCGGCAGGATGTAGCGTCCGATGATGGCGTAGCGCGACGGCGGATTCACCTTCGGCTTCTCGACCATGTCGGTGATGTGAAAGCGCCGGTTGCCGAGCATGTTGCCGGCCACGATGCCGTAGCGCGACGTTTCCTCGGCCGTCACTTCCATCAACGCCACCACCGGCCGCCCGGTCTCCTCGAACACGTGCCGCATCTGCAGCAGGCAAGGCTCGTCGGCCAGGATCACATCATCCGGCAGCACGACCGCGAACGCTTCGCGTCCGACCGCGTCCTTGGCCTGCAAAACCGCGTGGCCGAGGCCGAGCGCTTCCTTCTGGCGGACGGAGATGATGTCGGCCATCCGGCTGACCGCCTCGACCTCGTCCAGCAGATCGTTCTTCTTCCGCTCCTGAAGCGAGCGCTCCAACTCGGCGGTGCGGTCGAAGTGGTCGAGGATGGCGTCCTTCCCCTTCGACATCACCACGACGAGCTTGTCCATGCCCGAGCCGAGGGCCTCTTCGATCCCGTATTGGAGGATGGGCTTGTCGACGAGCGGCAGCATCTCCTTCGGAATGACTTTCGTCGCCGGGAAAAACCGCGTGCCGAAACCGGCACAAGGGAAGACGCAGGTGCGGAGAGAGGTCATGTCGGGCGAAGGATAACCTGTCATTCCGAGCCGGCGACACCCCGGAGGGGTCAAGCGCGGCGAGGAATCCCCGGCTGCAACCGCGGGCGGGCGGCGGCTATCGGCTGGGGATTCCTCGCCGTCCTCAACCCCTCCGGGGTATCGGCGGCTCGGAATGACAGCCCCCCACGGCAGCGATATTGCTTTCGTCGTGGTAAAACTCTTCGGTACGGGCGGGCATGCGTAAACTCCTCATCGTTCTCACGTTTCTTTTCACGGCACTTCCTCTTTGTGCGCAATGGCGGCGCGCAAATCTCTATGGCGCCGACGTTCGCGCGCTGATCATCGATCCCTCGCATCCCGACACCCTCTACCTCGGCACGAGCGGCGGCGAGGTCTACGTCTCCAACGACGGCGCGAAGTCGTGGACGAACCCGCGCGGCGGCATCCCGTTTCCCGGGTACGTCGTCGACAACCTCGTCCTCGATCGCAAGGGACGGCTCTGGGCAGCCTGCTGGGGAGCTTGGGGCGGCGGCGTGGTGGCGGTTTCGGAGGATGGCGGAAAGAACTGGACGCGGCGCGATGCGGGGCTCGAGGATTTCTCCGTCCGCGCCATCGCCATCGATCCGCATGACGCCGGCTACGTCCTCATCGGCGGCTTGACCGGCGTCTATCGCTCCACTGACGGCGGCGAATCGTGGACGCAGATTTCCGATCAGATCAACGTCGAATCGCTCGCGCTCGACCCGCGCACGCACGATCGCATCTACGTCGGCACGTGGCGGCAGGGAACGCGTTCCGACGACGGCGGCAAGACCTGGAAGCTGATCAACAACGGCATGGTGCTCGACACCGACATGTTCTCGATCACCATCGACCGCTACAACCCCGACAAGGTTTGGGTCTCGACGTGCGGCTGGGTTTACAACACGCCGAACCGCGGCGAGAACTGGACGCGCTACCGCGACGGATTCAACAACCGGCGCATCCACGACATCGAGCTCGATCCGTGCGATCCCGACTCGATCTTCGCCGGATCCGTGGCCGGCTTATATCGCAGCCATGACGGCGGCAAGACCTGGTACACGATCAGCGACGAGTCGCTCGTCGTCAACACGATCGCTCTTCATCCGCAGCGCCCCGGCCGCGTGATCCTCGGCGTCGAAGGCGACGGCGTCTACATCTCCAACGACAACGCGAAAACGTTCACTCGCTCGTGCGACGGGCTTCGCAATCTGACCATCACCTCGATCGCTGCCGACGCCGCGCAGCCGAAGAACGTCTACGCCGCGGTGGCCTTCGGCGGATCGTCGAGCGGCATCTATCGCTCCACCGACGCTGGCGCGACATGGAAGAAGCTGCCGACGAACGACCTGCCGCAGATCCTTTCGCTCGTCATCACTGAGGATGCCGAGGTGAAGTTCGTGGCCGGAACGGAAAAGGGATTCTTCTGGAGTTCCGACGGCGAGACGTGGTCACAGGCGCCGCCGGCCAGCTATCCGATCCGCGTCGACAAGGTGCTTCGTTTCAACAAAGTCCGCTACTTCGCCGCGACGGCGGAAGGCGTCTTCACCAGCCGCGACTCAGGCAAGAGCTGGTATCGCCTGGCCGGCGCCGACGACCGCGCCGTCGATATCGCCATCGGCAACCTCGGCGAAAAGCGCGCGCTGTTTGCGCTCACGAATGCCGGCCTGCGCGCGTTCGACGGCATGCAGTGGATGGGCGTCGAAGGTGCAGCCGCGGTAAAAGGGCGCACGCTGGCTGTCCGCGGCTCCGGCGAGCACCAGCTCGTCTTCGTCGCCGGATCGCAGGGCGTCAAAGCCGGGCACATCGCCGCCGACGGCAAGTGGACGGAGATGGACGCGCCCGACGCGCAGTTCGCGTCGGTCTTTGGCAGTTCGCGCAGCACCGACAACTTCGTTTTCCTCACCTCGCGCCAGCAGCATCAGATGCTGGTCGCCGAACCGAAAAACGCGGACTGGCGCTCGTTTCCGCTCCCGTCGTGGACCGCCGAGGTGACGTCGGTGGCCCTCGACCCGTTCGATGCTGCCCGCCTCTACGTCGGCACCCTCGGCGAAGGCATCTTCATCTACGAAGGCAAGTCGGCAAAGTACGAGGCGAAGAAGAAGGTAGCGGAAGCGGCGGCGGTGACGGGGACGAATTGATTTTGTCATCCTGAGAGGTTGTGAGGCAATCGCGTTTGGCGCGTTCTCGATGTTGTCCACCGAGGTGCATCCGCCGTCGGCCAGCCACTGCTCGGGACGCGCGTCGTAGTCTTCTTCGATCTGCTCGGCCAGCGGAAGCATCGCATGCAGGTCTGTTCCTTCATTTTTCACCTCCACTGCCAGTACCACCATCGACTCCACGTCCGACGCGATGTGGATGTTGAACGCCGGCCGATACCCGCCGTCTGGCATGTTCATCACGCGCGCTTCCGGATCGGTGGTCGATGTTCGCGCCTCGGTCTTCTTCTTGCCGTATTCGAGCGCTTCCGCGCCTCGGCCTCGTCCATCTCTTCGAGCGCTCGTTGATCCGCTTGCTCGCCTCGGTGCGCGCTCTTTGGTCGCGCTGATCCGACGCTCCGCCCTCCGCCCTCATCCTCGATCTCCCGCGCCAGCGTCTCCACCTGCTGGCGCGCCAGTTGTTCGAGCTTGCCCCGCGTGCGGAACGATGACGCTCCCGCCGCCGCTCGTACCTTCATGCCGTCCTGCGAGACCTGTTTGATCTGCACCACTCCGGCTCGCATGAGCCTCTCTAAACTCTGCTTGAGTAGTCCTTTGAGAAGATCGCTCGCCAGGTTGCGTAAGTCCGACAGGGAGTGATGAGTTGATCGATACGCCTCCGCAGATCCACTGATACGCCAGGTGGTACTGACAGAGGTGAGCGATCTTGCGCGAGGAGCCGACGCCATCGAGCATCCTCGATCCACAGCGCCAGTAGATCCGCGGGTCCACAGCAGGCCGTCCTGCTTTCCCTTCGCGCGATCGGATCGCATCGTAAAACCGGCTCAGACCCATACGTCGCGATTGCCTCACAGCTTCTCAGCATGACAAGCTGGTCTCCTTCCTGCAAAAGCACCTCATTCCGCAATGCCTCGGCATCGTTTTACTCGAGCACTGACCCTCTTCGCCGGACTGGTGCTGGTGATGTATCTGCTCATCAGCCTCTATCTGCCGTCGTCGCGATGGCTCATCTTCGGCGTCGACAAACACACCGGCGTCGTCCGCGTCGTGCAGAACACGGTCACCTTTCTGCCGCCGCACCAGTTCTTCCGGCTGAAGTTCGAGCGCCGTGAAGGATCGGCGCAGCGCGACGGCATCATCCGCATCACATCGAAAGAAGGCGTGCCGGTCACCGTCTACTACCGCCTTCGCTTCGGGATTTCCGGCGACCGCCTGCCCGACGCGCGGCGGATGGTCGACGAGGGATGGAACGGCTGGATCCGGGCGCGCGTCGCCGAGGCCGTGTCGGCGGTGACGCAGCAGATTCCGATCGAGGATCTGCTCTCGCCCAACTCGTCGTTCAACTCCCAGCGCGACCCGCTGCGGAAGACGGTCGCCAACCATCTCGCCCGCAGCGGATTGAAAGTCACCGCGTTCGAAGTGGCGCGATTTGAAGCCGACAAAGACGCTCTGCTTCGCGCCAAACGCGCCGAGTTGCGGCGCGACGCGCGCAGCTCGCCGTCGCGCGTCATCGTCTTCGCCATCGACGGCGCCGATTGGGAGCTGCTGCACGAGCTAGCCAACGACGGCCGCATCCCCAACATCAAAGCGCTGTCGACGGGCGGCGTGGCCGCATCGCTGCAGACGATTCAGCCGACCGTTTCGCCGATGGTCTGGACCACCGTCGCCACCGGCCTCACGCCCGACCGCCACGGCGTCATCGACTTCATGGATCGCACTCGCACGCCGGTCGACGCTTTCACGCGCCGCGTGCCGGCAGTCTGGGACATCGCCGACGCGTTCGGACGGCCGGCCCTCGTCGCCGGATGGTGGACGTCGTGGCCTCCCACTGCGCCGAACAGCATCTTCTACGACATGCCGGTCGACGAAACGACGAGTGCCGTCTACCCCGCGGCACTAACCGACCGCGTAAATTCGCTGGCCGTTCCGCTCGAGACCGTCGGCTATCCGCAGGTGCGGCGCTTCCTGAACATCGCGCCGGCCGAATGGGACGCCTCCATCAACGCCAACAATCCCGCCGATCCTGTCGTGATCTTCCGCCGCATCCTGGCGAAGACGTGGAACGACCATCGCGTGGCCATCAATCTCTACAACGATCAGCGGCAGCACGGGCAGGACCCGCAGCTGGTGATGGTCTCGTACGAAGGCACCGATGCCGTCAATCACCTCTTCGCGCCGTTTCATCCGCCGTATCGCGAAGGCGTGAGCGAGACGAACTACCGCAAGTACTGGCCGGCCGTCGAGAATTACTACGCCGAGGTCGACCGGCTGATCGGCGAGTGGATGGGAGTGCTGCCGCGCGACACCACCGTCATGATCGTCTCGTCGTACGGCTTCCGCTGGGGGAAGAACCGGCCGCACAACATCCCCACCGGCGGCGCGGCGCTTTCCGATCATCGCAATCCCGGCATTTTCATCGCCTACGGTCCGCACGTTGCGCCGAACCACGGCACGCATCCGATGTCGGTCTACGACGTCACGCCCACGGTCCTCTCGCTCCTCGGCCTTCCGCAGTCGATGGAGATGCCTGGTCATGCCGCCGACTGGGCGTTCCGCGACATCGCGCCGATCACCTCGGTGCGCGTGGTCAGCTACGGCGAGTTCGTCACCAGCAAGCCGGCCGCGACGTCCGCGCGCGCCGCCGCCGGTCCGTACACGCAGGAGCTGCAGGCCATCGGCCATCTCAACGATCCGACGCGCAATCTGACGCCGGTGCTCGAGGATGAGGATCAGGACGCGGCGCAACGCGCGTCCGCGCCGCTGTCGCCGGAGCGCTGGGGGCAGTATGCGTACTACAACAACCTCGGCATCGAGCTTCGATCGAAAGGAAAGATGAGCGATGCCGTCGATGCGTTCGACCGGGCCATCGACGTCAATCCGACGCGGCCCACTCCGCATCTCAATGAGGCGATGACCATGTTCGATCGCCAGCAGTTCACCGCGGCCGACGAGCAGTTCCTGAAAGCGGTGGCCCTCGGCCTTCCGAACGCGGAGAACTACTTCATCGACTTCGCCGCGCTCTACCGCCAGCGCAACATGAACGCGCGCGCCATCGTGCTGCTGTACCAGGGACGCAAACTCTTCCCGCAGTCGTACCTGATCGGCGCGAACCTCGGCTCCGCACTTCTCGCCGCGGAGCGCTATACCGAAGGCGTCCCCGAGCTCGTCCGAGCCCTCGGCCTGCAGCCGTCATCAACACTCGCCCTCAACAACCTCGGTCTCTTCTACGCGAAGCAGAACGACTACGGCCGCGCGCTCGACTACTGGAACCGCTCGCTTTCGATCGAACCGCACCAGCCCCAAATCCGCGACGCCGCAGTCGCGGCGAGATCGCGGCTGTAGATGCGGTCGCTCCGCCTCCCGTCGCCGAAGGCGGCGTAAGAACCGTAGCCCACGGGTTTCACCCGTGGGTCAGCAGACATTGCCGAATTTGTGAGCGCGCCTTGGCGCGCGATAGAAAGCTTTCTTTCGCCCGTTAAAACGGGCTCACGATCACGCGCGAAATGAAAACCCCCAGCTGAAAGCTGGGGGCTACGTTTCTTACGCCGCCTCCGGCGACGGGCTCGCGTGCGCCTCGACGCGCCGATAACATCCGCTACATCCCTTCAAACAACTTCAAAATCCGCTTGTACTCGTCGGCCCAACTGGTCGGCTCGACGAAACCGTGGTTCTCGACCGGATACGGCGCGATCTCCCAATTCGTTTTGCGCAATTCGATCAAACGCTGCGCGAGGCGGACGCTGTCCTGGAAATGCACGTTCGTGTCGACCATGCCGTGGCAGATCAGCAGGCGTCCCTTCAACCCCTGCGCGAAGTAGATCGGCGACGATTTCCGGTACGCCTCGGCATCGTTCTGCGGCAGGTTGAGGATGTTGGAGGTGTAGCCGTTGTTGTACGCCGCCCAATCCGTCACCGGACGCAGCGCCGCGCCCGCCGCGAAAACGTCCGGCGTCGTAAACATCGCCATCAGCGTGATGAAACCGCCGTAGCTGCCGCCGTAGACGCCGATGCGCTTCGGATCGGCGCCATGCACCTTCACCAGCCAACGCGCGGCATCGACGTTGTCTTCGAGATCCTTCCCGCCCATGTGCCGGTAGATGGCCGTGCGCCAGTCGCGTCCGTAGCCTCGCGATCCTCGGTAGTCGATGTCGAGCACGAGATAACCCTTCGACATCAAGAGATGGTGAAACAGGAACTCGTGCGCGTAGCTGGACCAGAAGCGATTCACGTTCTGGAGATAGCCGGCGCCGTGGACGAAGATGACCGCACGGCCGCCTTTCCAGTTAGCCGGCTTGTAAATGCGCGCCGGAACTTCGACGCCGTCGCGCGCGGGCACGCGAACGATCGGAACGTCGAGCCACTGATAGTTCGCAAAGTCAGGTGCGGGCGACGTCGTGACGCGCTTGCCGCTGAGGTACAACTCCGGCGGCTTGTTCGTGTACGAGTAGACGTTCGCGATCGCGTTCCCGTCCGACGAAACAATCGCCTCGTTGTCGCCGTCCATCGACGTCAACTTCGTCGACGCGCCGCCGGCAACGGGGATCCGATAGAGATGGCGAACGAACGGGCTCTCCTCGCTCGTGGTGAGAAAGAACGACTTCCTGTCGTCGGACAGCACCGCGGAATCGACTTCCCACTTGCCGCTGGTGAGCTGCTTCGGCGCGCCGCCGCTGAACGGCACCTCGTACAGATGCATGAATCCCGAGGCCTCGGAGAGGTAATAGATGGTGTCGTTGTTCGCCCAACCGAACGACTGCGCGTCGGCGAAACGAAGCCACGCATCGTCGTGCATGGTCACGATCGTGCGGCCCTTCGCGGTGGCGGGATCGAAGTCCATCACCCAGGCGTCCTTGTTGTCCGATGACCGCACGACCACGAACGCGTGCTTGCCATCCTCCGACCAGACCGGCGCGCGAAGATTGACTTCGCGCTCCTTCGGCTGCGCGCTCTCGCGCTGCGTGTCGGCGCTCTTCTCCGTCTTCTGTTCGCTCGCTTTTCCTTCGTCGTTCTTCTGCTGCGTGGCGTCAGCCGGAAGCGGCTTGAGGCCATGCTCGAACCACTTGACGTCTCCGTTCAACGTGCTGACGACCGCAATCCGCGAGGGCGGCTGCGCGTCGCCGACTTTCTCCCGGCCCGGAATGGTGTCGGTGTACACGCTCTCGGTGATGTAGTTGGGAACGATCGTCTTCTTGGCCTTGTCCGACTCGTTGTTGATGACCAGGACGATCGTCTTGCCATCCGGCGAGAGGCGCGCGTTGACCACGCTCTGCTTCTTGTCGAGCTTGAACGGCTTGATGGGATGCTCGCGCTTCCGCTTGGCCTCGTCCTCCTCGCGCTTCTTGGCCTTGCGGTCGACGATGTCGAGCAGCTTGCGCTCCTCGGCTTTGATGTACTCCTGGCTGGCCGTGCCTTTCTTCGAAGCGTCGTCCCACATCGTGACGTTCGGCCCTTTGTCGTCCGGCCCGGCGATGTTCGTGAGCTGCGTGACCGATCCATTCGCGAGATCGATGGCGAAGACGTTGTTGGTGCGAACGAACGTCACGCGATTCTCATCGAATGTGAACTGCGGCGACGACTCGACGTCGTTGGTCTGCGTCAGCGCGCGACGTTTGCCGGTCGCGGCGTCCCAGAGAAACACGTCGGCATCATCGAGGTAGACCGCGCGATGCTTGTCGCGAGTCCACTGCGCATTCGCCGGCGGCGCATCCTTCTTTTCGTCATCCGACAACTTGCGCAGACCGCTGCCGTCGCGATTGACGACGTACGTATCGCGATCGTGCTCCAGCGTGTCGCTGTACAGCTTCCACGAAAAATAAACATGCTGGCCGTCCGGCGACCAGCGCACATCCTCGGGCGTCCAGCCGTAGAGCCCCGGCCCGCGCATGATGTTGTCGATGGAGAGATCGAACTGCTGCGCCGCGGCAGCGAGCGCAACGAGGGCAAAAAGAAGAGCGATCGCGATGCGTTTCATGCCGCGTATCGTAATCGCCTCTTGAACCCCATCCTGCGCGTAGGCGCAGGATCTCCGGTCAGGCCGCACTGATTGATCCAATGAGCGGATGCGCGGGCGAACCGGAGATCCTGCGTCTACGCGCAGGATTGGAAGTCAGACACCGATCACGACCGGCAGTTCGAGCGCCACCGCCGCCGCATTCACGACCGCCGCGATGCGCACCGCATCGACGACCTGATCCTCGGTCAACCCGCCTTCGATCACCACCGCCTCGTGCGAACGGATGCACATCTCGCAGCCGTTGATGGCGCTGACGGCCAGACAGAAAAGCTCGAAGTCCGCTTTGTTCGTGGCCGGCTTGGCGATGCGCTGCATGCGCAGGCGAGCGGGCTTCGCGTCGTACGACGGCTTTCCGATCATGTGGCGGAAGCGGTAGTAGACGTTGTTCATAGCCATCAGCGACGCAGCCGCGAGCGCGTCGTCGATGACGGCGTCGCCGGCTTCGTCGCGCGCATCGGCGAGCATCGCGTCGAGCAACTCCGGGTTGCGGGCAGCGGCCGCCGAAGCGACCGCCACCCCCCACCGCTGCGCCGCCGTGAGCGTGACGGATTGCATCACGCTCTGCAGATTGAGCTTCGTATCGCGCGCGTTTTCGGGCAGACGCGCGCGCAGCGATTCGACGGCGCTCATGATGCTTACGCCGCTCCCAGCGTCTGCTGGCCCGGACGCCAGTTGCACGGGCAAAGCTCGTCGCTCTGCAACGCGTCCAGCGCGCGAATCACTTCGTCGACATTGCGGCCGACCGAGAGATCGTTGGCGTTGACCCAGCGGATGATGCCATTCGGATCGACGACATACGTCACGCGCAACGCGGCGCCGGCCTCGGGATGCAGGATTCCGAGCTGCGCGGCAAACGCGGGCGTGATGTACACCAGCGGCGTCTTCACATCCTTCAGATCGGGATGCGAAACGCGCCAGGCCAGGTGCGAGTGCTCGTTGTCGGTGCTCCCGCCGAGGACGACGGCATCGCGGTCGGCGAAATCGCCGGCCTTCTTGCCGAACTCCACGATCTCGGTGGGGCAGATGAACGTGAAATCCTTCGGATAGGCATAGAACACGAGCCACTTTCCAGCGTTGTCCTTCGTGCTGATGGTCTCGAATTCCTTCCCCTTCTCGGTGCTGACGGATGCTGTGAATTTGTACTCCGGAAACGTGTCTCCAACGGTAAGCATGGGCATGTTGCGTTTACTCTCCTTCTTCGATTTGGACGATGTCGCGTTCTGGACATCGTCTAACTACATGTGAAAAAAAATCAGGACTTGCGCCGGGCGCTCTTCCGCACCCCGTGCATGACCACCTGGTAATCGTGAATCTCGAAACCCTTCAACGCCTCGATGTTGCAGACCTGAACCTTGTCCCACGGGATGTCGTGGATCGCGCCGCTCTCATCGACGAGGTGATGGTGCCGTTCGACGTTCGGATCGAACACGACGCTGTCCTCGGCCAGCGTCAGCGCGCGCAGCAACCCCTTTTCTACGAACAGGTTCAGCGTGTTGTAGACCGTGGCCCGCGAGATATACGGCACGCGCGCCTTGACCCGATTCCAGACCACGTCCGCCGAGGGATGCTCGATAGTCTTCAGCACATAGTCCGCCACCGCGACGCGCTGCGCCGAGGGCTGAATACCGTGCTCCTGAAGAATGGCTACGCTGTCGCGCATTGGGCGATTAGACTAAGTCTAAAGGTGGATGATGTCAAGAACTGATTCGCGCTACAATTCCGCCACGATGCGCAGCGCACAGGTTAGCGAGCTGAAGGACCGTCTGGATGAAGTCATCGAAGCTGTGAAGAACGGCGAGACGGTGGAGATTCGCGAGGGACACCGAACATTAGCCTCGTTCGTTCCACTAGCTGCTCCTCCAGAGCCCGAGCCATTCCCCGATGATTTCTTCACGCGCCCGCTTCCGAAAGCCAAAGCGAGCGTGCTGGAACAGCTTCTCGAAGATCGCCGGAACGGACGTTGAGATTCTGGGATTCGTCTGCTCTCATTCCTCTCATGATTGATGAACAGACGTCCTTCGCAATGCGACGTCTTTTGATGCGCGACCGGAACATTATTGCCTCGTGGCTGACGCCGGTAGAAATCACCAGCGCGCTTTGGAGACGCCGGCCTAGCAACCAGCTGGATGCTACGGCGCATCAGGAAGCCGACGCTTCATTTGCACAGATTTCCAAGCGGTGGACGACGCTACCCGCAGGCGAAGTAGCCGACCGCGCGATCGATCTTCTCAGCCGCCATGCTCTTCGCGCTGCGGATTCCGTTCAACTTGCGTCTGCGCTGCTCGCTGTGAGTCGTTTTGGGCCGCTTCCATTCGTAACTCTCGACTTGGACCTCGCCGCCGCAGCCCGCGCCGAAGGCTTCACCGTCCTTCCCTAGCCGCTACGTTCCCGCCTCCAGGAACATATCCTCCAGGTCGATTTTCTCGATGTCGCCGTCGTCGACGACGGCGCGGACGACGGTGCCGTCGCGTTTGAGGGTGATGATGGTGGGGTCGGGGGTTTCGCCGACTTCCTGGCGGAGCGACGGGGTGATGGCGGCGTCGGTGGTGACCTGGACGGCGCAACGCGGGATTGGTCCGAACGTCTCGCGGCCGCTGATTTCGCCGGCGAGTTCGGCCAACTCCGTGGCGCGGCGGCTGGAGCCGACGATGAGCATTCGGACCTGATCGGTGGCGAGCACCTGATCGAGAGACTTATCCCGTGGGACGATGACGGGAGCGGGCATGGGCGCTAACCCTCCTTCGGGGTGCAAGAGTACACAAGAGGCCGTTCGACTGAGTCCGGAATTACGCGACTGCCTGCCGCAGCATGTCCGTGGAGATGCCGGGCGACTTCAGATTTCCAATGAGTGTGAGCGAAAGCGATTCCGGGTCCACGATCGTACCGGCCACATGAGCAATATCTTCGAGCGTAACGGCGTCGATGGCCGCGATGATTTCGTCCGGTGAAAACTGGCGGCCGAAGTAGTACTCCTGCCGGGCCAGCCCGGACATCCGGCTGACCGTCGATTCGAGCGACAGAAGGATCGATCCTTTCAGGTGCAGCTTGGCCGAGCTCAGTTCCTCGTCGGTCGCGCCGCCGCTCTTGATCAGGCGCATCTCGGCCAGGGTCATGTCGAGCACGCGCTTCAGATTCTTCGGCGCGCAGGCCGCGTAAATGGCCTCGTAGCCTCCGTTGACGTAGCCGTTGTGGTACGACATCACGGTGTAGACGAGGCCTTCCTTCTCGCGGATTTTCTGGAAGAGGCGCGACGACATGCCGCCGCCGAGGATGGCGTTGAAGAGCGCCGCGGCATAGCGCTCGTCGCCCTGCTGCGGAAAACCGCGCGAGCCGAGGCAGAGGTGAACCTGCTCCAACTCTCTTTTCGGGCGGAGAATCACGTGCTGCGCCGGCGTCGGCGCGTTCCAGGTGCGCACGATCGGCGGCTTGGTGTCGTTCGCAAACGTCTTCTCCAGAAACGGGAGGATCTCCTCAGGGCGCACGTTTCCAGACGCGCAGAAGATCATGTTCGATGGGTGGAAGGTCTCGTCGTAGTGCGCGAGGATCTGCTTTCGTCCGAGGCGGTTCACGGTCTCCTCGGTGCCCAGAATCGGCCGGCCGAGTGGGTGATCGGGCCAAAAGGCGGTGACGAAGATTTCGTGGACGAGATCGTCGGGCGTGTCTTCGACCATCTTGATCTCTTCGAGAATGACGCCGCGTTCGACTTCCAGATCGTCGTCGGTAAAGCGAGGCGCGATCACGATGTCGGTGAGCAGGCTGAGGGCGGTCTGCACCTGCTCGTCGAGGACGTGGCAGTAGAACGACGTGTACTCCTTGCCGGTGAAGGCGTCGACGTCGCCGCCGAGGATGTCGATGACCTTGGCGATGTCGCTGGTCGAGCGGGTCTCGGTCCCTTTGAAGACGAGATGCTCGAGGAAGTGTGACGCGCCACTGTGCTCTTCCGATTCCACCGCCGAGCCGCTGCGCAGGTAGTAGCCGAGCGCGACGGATCGCACGTACGGGAGCGTCTCGATGAGGATCGTCAGCCCCGAGGGGAGGACGTGGCGGCTGACGTTTTTCAGGCTGGATGACATTCGTATCGGGATTGTAGTGGGCCAACCCCGTAAACGGTCTAGTGATAGACAGTTGACGCGGCCTGAAGCCGCGCTGTTTTCTCCTGATCGTAGTCGAGCGTGGTGTAGACCCAGGTCTCGTAGGTATCCGCGCCGAAGAGGGTCATGAGCGATTTGCCGTGCGTCGGGGGGCGAACTCCGATGAACGGACCGCCCGCGTAATCTTTGATGGGGATGCCGGGAAGGGCGGGCGTGGCGGTGGGTCCGCTTGCGCCGCTCGGGCCGGACGCGCCGCTGGTATCGGGCGGAGGTGGCGGAGGAGGAGGCGGCGCTACACCGGGCGGGGAGTTACCGCCTGTCGTCTGGAAATGCGCCGGAAGCGACGCCGAGGCGGCCTGCGGGATGACTAACCAATCCACTTCGCCGGTGAGCGGATCGGGAAACTCCCCTTTCACGCCGCGGATCATGCGCGGCTGGCGTGCATCTTTGAGCTGCTGCATCGAGGTCGGATACGTCTTCTTCGTGTCTCGAAATTCGGCGATCGCCTTGGCGTACTGCTGCATGACGTAGATGGTCTGGCGCTCCCGCTCGCGCTTCATGACGGTCGACCACATCCGCGGCACCGTGTACGCGACGATGATCATCATGAGAGTCATGATGACGATGACGCCTGCGAGCGTGAAACCCGACTCGCTCGATTTACCAGGTCTTGTAGGCAGTGCCATCGAGTCCATTGCCGGGGGCCTGGCTGTGCACGTCGTAGATGCCCGGCGCCGTGTTTTCCGACGCCGTGGCGGGATCGGTCGGCACCGCGTTGGGATCGGACGGGTCGGGCGTGTTCTGCACTTCCTCCCAATCCGCCTTGCCGGTGATCGGGTCCTTGGGAACGCCGCGGAGGTAATGCTCCTGCGCCAGCGCCTGCAGACTCTCCGGATACTTCTGCTTATCGGCGTAGTAGTCGTCGATCGATTTGCGCATCTCGAACAGATCGTGGCGGAGCGCCGACTCCCGAGCCTTCGTCTGCGCCCATTTGACGTTGGAGATGGCCACGGCCGCGAGGATGCCGATGATCGTGACGACGACGATCAATTCGATGAGCGTGAAGCCGGATTGCTGTTTGCGTCGTTTCATGGCGTGCCTGGGAGTGATCACTTCTTCATCACCATTCGTTGTAGTGCGTCTTGCCGTCGAGGGCGGGCGCGGTTGATTTCGAGTGAATCTCGTAGACGTTGTTGCCGTTGCCCGACTGCGTATCCGGATCATCGTCGGAGGAGAGCGTGTTCCACTCCGCCTTGCCGGTCATGGGATCGATGAGATCGCGCGGACGGAGCAGGCGGACGGACTGACCGCTATTGAGCTCGATCGGTTTGGTGAGCTCTTCGAGGCTCTTCGGCCACCCTTTCTGCATGACGTCGCCGGGGTCCTTGATCATGCCTGTGGGACTGGTCTGTGACGGCATCCGCAGCTCGTGATAGCGATCGATGGCCTCGGTGATCTTGCGCAGCTTCTCGTGGAGCTCCAGCTCTTTCTGCCGGCGGATGCCGAAGTTGGCCAGCGGCATGGCCACCGAGGCGAGGATTCCGACGATGGCGACGACGGTAATCAGCTCGGCGACGGTGAAGCCGGAACTCGCTCTTTGCGTACGGGCATGCATCAGTCGACCTTGGCGCGGCCTCCGGATACCGAGGCGTTGACGACGGTGCCGGCGCCGTTCGTGAGATGCGGATCCTCGAGCACGAGATAGGTGTCGCCGGGCGCGCCGCCGCGGACGCGCAGCGAGGCGATCGATCCGCCGCCGTTGTTGAACTGCAGCGGCTTTCCGTTCGATGACGTGATGCGCACCGTGCCGTGCTCGCGGTCGATCGTGGCGACGGGCGGTGTCTTCAGATCGATCGACAGCGCCGGACCGAAGGCGACTTCGCTGACGTCGATCGTCATCGGGTTGTAGTGCAGAAGGATCTGTTTCGTGGTCAGGCCGTCGAGATCCATCCCGACAACGTCCCACGTCTTTTCTTCGCCGGGCTTGAAAGCCATGTGCATCGGCTGCGGCTGCATGCGCGGCGCGAGGCCGGCAGTATCCGCGTCCGGAACCGCGATCATCGACTGCGCGACGGCGGTGCCGCTGACCGGCGTGCTGAGCTGACTCTGAGGCTGCGGCTGTGGAGGCGGCGGTGGAGCGTTTGGATTGAGCGGCGCCGAGTTCGGAACGCGGCGGAAGGGATCGGTCGGTGCGCTGGGCGGCGTGACGACCATGTTGCCAGCCGGAATCGGATTGCCGTCCGGATCGACGTTGCCGGCGTTGAACTGCTGCGCGCTGCGCGGCGAGAACGGATCGGCGGTGCTCTGCGACTCGAGCCGCGGCGAGAGACCGCGGAAGCTGAGATTGCTCTGCGTGCCGACCCACATCGGAGCCATGTCGTCTTCGGTGATGTCCGGCATGCGAACGATGTGCGGCGTCATCGTGAGCATCAAATCGGTGCGATGGTGCATGTTGTGGTCCTTGGTGAAGAGGCGGCCAAGGATGGGGATGTCGCCGAGGAACGGCGTCTTGTTGCTGGAGGTGAGCTGCGTGTCCTGAATCAGACCGGCCAGGAAGTTCGTCTCGCCATCTTTGAGGCGGATGGTCGCCTCGATCGTGCGCGTGTTGAACGACGGCGGAGCGTCGGCGCTGGCGGCGGCGGCGATGTCGGAGACTTCGACCGTCAGCTTGAGCGTAACTTCGCCGTTGTGATGAACGCGCGGCTCCATCGACACTTTGATACCGATGTCCTGATACTGGAATGACGTGGCAGGAAGACTTCCCTGCGTCCCGCTCTGCACGCCGGTGACGAACGTGGTGACCGGCACGGGGACGCGCTGACCGATGTGCAGCGTGGCCTTCTCCCCTTCGGAAATGCGGAGTTCCGGATTGGCGAGCGTCTCGGTGTTGCCGATGCTCTTGATCAGGTTGTAGGAAATGGACGGGATCGTGAAGAGGAGATTGGCGCTCTTCAGACCGCGCAGTGTGTCGAGATTCGTTGGGAGCGTGTTGCCGTCTTTGTCTTTCGGCAGATCCATGGTGATCGTGCCGGGCGCGGAGGCGGAGCCGAGTCCTTGCACGACGGCGCCGATGTCGCGCTGCTTGTCGAGATCGATCTGCAGCAGCTCGACGTCGACGACGACTTCCGCTTTCGCTTTGTCGTTCGCCTCGATGATCTTCTCGGCGATGCGGACCTTGTCGGCGGTGTCGCGGATGGTGATGGCGTTGAGCGCCTTCAGCGGAAAGACGTTGCGCGCCTCGATCATGGTCCGGACGACGTTCGTGACCTGTTCGGCGTCGCCGTTCGACAGGTAGAACGTGCGGATGACGAGATCTTCGTAATCGCGGCGGGCCTGCGGATTGTCGGGAACGATGATAATGGTCTTCTCGTCGAGCGCCTTGTAGAAGTGATTGGCGGCCTGCATGACGCGCTCGAGCGCCTGCTGGGCGGTGACGTCCTTCAGCTCGATGGCGATGCGGTCGTCCTTCACGGCCTGATCGAAGAGGATGTTGATGCCGAAGGCGCCGCCGAGTGCTTTGTAGATTTCTTTGACCGGCGTCTCATGCGGAAACGAGAGCGTGATCGGCTGATCGGAAGTTGGATTGAGTTGCGGCGGCGCGGCCTTAGTGATGTTCGCTTTGGCGCGCTTCTTCAGTTCGTCGATCGAGGCGGGAGAGTTGGCCAGTGCTGCTTCGCGCAGCGCGTTGACGGCCTTGCCGTATTCGACGGCGGCGTACTGGTTGGTCGGATCGAGCTTGATGACCAGCTCCAGCTCCGTTGCGGCCAGCTGCATGAGCCGGGTCTGATCCTCGCCGCGGGCGTTGAGCGCCGAGGCGCGCAGCGATTTGCCCTTCTGGAAGTGCACGCGCGACGCTTCCAGTTTCGCGCGGGAGAGGTTGATCTGGTAGAGGGAGTTCGAGGGATCGACGTCGAGCGCTTTCTGGTATTCGACGACGGCTTCATCCCAGTCCTTCGTCTGCTCGGCCGTCTTCGCTTTCTGGAAAGCGTTATAGCTCGTGCACGAGAGCAGCGTCAGCGACAAGGCGATGGCTGTAATTCCGGCTTTCGTAAGTTTCATTCGTTTCGATCCTGGGTGGCCAGCATGAGTTATCTGCTGATCACTCTGACGGTAGCGTTTCGTAAAGGTCACTGGCCGAGCGGCACCCGCGTCTTGACGTCGGCAGGGAAGCCGACATAACCGATCTCGACCGATTCGATGCCGATGCTGCGCAGTACGAACTTGCCGTCGATCGTTTCACCGATGCGGACGTTGACGATCTCGCCGTTGCCGTTGAACGTCGCGATCGGGTTGTTGGACGGTCCGAAGGTGCCGATGTACTTCATCGTGAATTGCGGCGGCACCGGAGCGGGCGGCGGAGGCGGATGGGCAAGCATGTACGCCTTCCAAGCCTCGTCGCAGGCATCCCCCATCCCGTTGTTGTCGCTGTCCTTCTGATCGGGGTTGTAAGTGGTCGGACAGTTATCCCGAAAATCAGGAATGCCATCGTTGTCTTTGTCGGGCGGTGGCAGCGGCGCTTTGGGTTGTACCGGTGGCGGGGGAGGAGGCGGCACCACGTACGCGAAAAGATTCCGCTCGCTCTTGTAGCTGCCGCTCTGCGCGTCGAGCCATTCGTTGTGCAGGACCGGAAGTCCGGGCGTGCTGACGCTCCTGGCGATGCGTGGACGCGGCGCCGTGGCCGCAGTCCTTGGGGTGGACGGCGGCTCGACGGAGCTCGACGTCGAGGCGAACGAATAGATCGCAAAGATGGCGATCAGAATCACGCCAACGATCGTCCAGGTTTTCCAGTTCATCCAGTCCATCACAACTGTCTGTTCGCAGCCGGCGCGTTCGTGCGCACGTCGCGGAACAAGGTTTTGAGTCGAATATTGAGCGTCAGAGTTTTATCGGCTTCCGTTCCGGCCGAGGCGAGGCTGATGCCGTCGATGATCACGAACTGGTCGGACAATTCGAGCAGATTGATGAGACGCCGAACCTGTTCATACGTCCCCTGAACCGTGAATGCAATGCCGACGGTGGTGGTACCGATCGAACCCTTCGACGGCGGACCGGAAGTAGTGCCCGCGATCGGCTTCGATTCGGTCGTGGTGAAGGAGTACGACGGCGGCTGGAGGTGGCTGGCCGCGGCGAGCCGTTTGACCTCATCGATCAGCAGGGTCAGGCGCTGCATCGGCGTCGACCAGCGTTCGTTGTAGAGCACCTGCAGATCGGTCTCGACTTTCTTGTATGCGGCGAGCTGCTGTTCGGCGGCGACGCGCGCGGCGTGCGCCTGATCGAGCTGCGCCTGCGCCTGTTCCTGGCGCGCGTCGAAGTCCTGCAGGCGGCTGACGTACTGGACCCGATACGTGAAAAAGAAAACCGTATTCGCCAGCAGGAGCAGGCCGAGGATGATCAGCAGGACGCGTTTCTCTCGCCAGATCATTCGACCCTCCGGGCTACCGACGGACGATAGTCGACGCCGAGCCCGAAGTGATAATCGCCGGCCATGGCGGTTTCACTGGTTGGGAAGGCGTTGGCGAAGTGCTGATCGCCGTTGAACCGGTTGATCGTGGCAGTCAGACCTTCGCCGGTCTTGGTGATGCACGTCATCGAGAGATGCACCAGACCGTCTTTCTCGAAGGTCGGCGTGACCGACTGGATGCGCACGTCGTTCGGCAGCACTTTCTCGAGGCGGTCGAGCAGTTCGCTCCAGGAGAAGGCGCGCTCGGCGAGCTGCGCGTTCGCGAATTCGGTCTGCGACGCGAGGAGTTTGAGGTCGACGCCCCGAAGCCTCTGCGCCAGCACTTCCGACTTGCTATGTTCGTCGGCGACCTGCTGCTCGAGTTTGGCGATGTTCGCGCGCGTGGTCTTCGTCTCGGTGCGGTAGCGCAGATACGTGTCGACGTTGTTGAGCGCGAGAAACGCGGTCAGAAGCGCCATCAGCACCACGGCCGCATAGACGGGCCGGTAATCGCGGAAAGGCCGCGACGCGAGATTGAGGTGGATCGGTTTCACCCTGTGAATACTCCCGTGGCGGCGGCCAGCTCCGCGTCGTACGCGCTCGTGTCGCCGGACGCTTCTTCGGCCACATCGCGCAGCGCGATCTTTACGACCGGCGCTGAAAATTCGCTGCCGATCGTGCCGGTGACTTCACCGTTGACGCCGTTGCCGACCACGTAGCATTTCTCGACTGACGTGGTCTGAAACGTGTCGCGCAGGTAGGTCGCGGAGAGCCGGATTTCCTGCTGGAGCGTCCGTTCGCCGTTCAGATTGCGCGAGCGGATGAAGAGCGGCTGCGCTCCGCGGAAGACGGCCGTGGTGAAGTCGTGCTCGCGGATGTAGAAGAAGATGCGGTCGCGGGTGGTGTTGGACTCTCGTGCCGTGATCGCGTTCCAGACGCTGAGGCCCGCCGGCTCGATGAGGACGACTTCGATTCCGGCGGCTTCGAACAACCGTTCGATGGCGCTGATGGTGGCATCGACCGCGCTCACCGCGAGGATTCGCGGCGGCGTGCGGCTGAGCACTTCGTACGAAAGCCGCAGTTCCGTCGGATCGATCGGCATCGTGCGGCGCAGGCTCCAGCGGATCACTTCGTCGGCTTCGTTGGCGCGCTCCGGCAGCGATTGCAGTTCGATGATGTTCATCCGGAACCACGAGTCGGGCAGGAGCAGCGAGAGCTTGTCCCAGCGTCCCGTTTCCAGCTTCAGGCGCCGGATCGTTTCGGCCAGCATCGCTTCGTTGCGCAGCTCGGGCGTGACCACGCCGGGCGCGAAGACGTCGTCTCGCAGCGGGTAGCTCTTCGCCTGCAGGATCTGCATCTCTTTCCGTCCGCGGCCTACGCGGGCGTGGACGAGAGAGTCGGTATCCAGGACGACGACATCAGGTGGGAACGAACGCGCCATATCACTCCACGAAGGTGACCTTGTTGATCTCGCGCAACGTGGTCTGACCCGTCATCACTTTCCGGAGCGCCGATTCGCGGAGGAACAGCATTCCTTCTTCTTTTGCAGCTTTCTTGATTTCCGAGGCCGGACGCCGGTCGAGAATCATGGTTCGGATACGGTCGGAGAGGTCGAGAAGTTCCGAGATCGCGGCGCGGCCATGGAAGCCGGTGCCGTTGCAGTCGATGCAACCAGCGCCTTCCCAGAATTTCGTTCCCTGAAAATCCTTCGGATCGAGTCCCGACTCGGCGATGAACGAGTCCGGATACGTGACCTCGTGGCGGCAGGAGTCGCAGATTTTTCGCACCAGCCGCTGCGCCAGGACGCAGTTGAGCGCCGAGACGAAGTTGTAGAGATCGACCTTCATGTTCAGGAAGCGGCCGAGAACGTCGACGACGTTGTTGGCGTGAACGGTGGTGAAGACGAGGTGCCCGGTGAGCGCCGACTGCACGGCGATGGCGGCCGTCTCTTCGTCGCGGATCTCGCCGACCATGACCTTGTCGGGATCGTGGCGGAGGATGGCGCGCAATCCGCGGGCGAACGTCAAGCCCTTCTTCTCATTCACCGGAATCTGAGTGATTCCGCGGAGCTGGTATTCGACCGGATCCTCGATGGTGATGATCTTGTCTTCCGAGGTCTGGATCTCGGAAAGTGCGGCGTAGAGCGTGGTCGTTTTTCCGGAACCGGTCGGGCCGGTGACGAGCACCATGCCGTACGGCTCTTTGATGAACTTGCGGAACTTGAGCAGCATCTCCTCGTCGAAGCCAAGGACGTCGAGGCGCAGGCTCTTGAAGTCGGAGTTCATCGACTCCTTGTCCAGGATGCGGATGACCGAATCCTCGCCATGCGCGGTGGGGACGATGGAGACGCGGAAGTCGATGGTGCGGCCGGTGATGCGCAGCTTGAAGCGGCCGTCCTGCGGCACGCGCTTCTCGGCGATGTCGAGCTCGGACATGACCTTGATGCGCGAAATGATGGTGCTGTGGTGGCGCTTGTCGATCGGCTCGAGCGCTTCGTAGAGAACGCCGTCGATGCGGTACTTGACGACTACTTCGTTGTCGCGCGTTTCGATGTGGATGTCCGAGGCGCGGCGCTGGATGGCGTTGAACACGATCGAATCGACCAGCTTGATGATCGGCGACGATTCCTGCTGCGTGATCGAATCGATCGTCAGCGTCTCTTCGCCTTCCTCGTCTTCACCGACGAGGGTCATGCGGAAGCCTTCGGTCGCTTCGTCGAGGACGCGCTGCGTCGACTCGGACTTCTGCAGCTTGTCGCGGATGGCGGCGGCCGAGGCCACTTTCACTTTGAGCGGCGCGCCGAGCAGGAGCTCCAGCTCGTCGAGCTTGAGGACGTCGGTCGGATCTCCGACCACGACCGCGATGTGTCCGTTCTCGCGCTTCTCCGGCAGGAACTGGTAGCGGATCATCAGCTCGAGCGGGACGTCTTTGAAGAGCTGGTGATCGACCTGGAAGTGTTCGAGGTTGACGAATTCGAAGCCGTACTGCTCGGCCAGCCGCTGGGCACGCGCGGCTTCACCGGTCGGGTCGGCGTTCTTGTAGAGGAGCGTGCGTGGATCGGCGGCCATGTGGTCTCTTATTGCTGCGATACGTTGCTGAGCTGGAACAGCGGGAGATAGAAGGCGTAGAGCAGGATCGCGATCACGGTGCCCATGAAGACGAGGATGAGAGGCTCGATGGCCGATACCAGGCGCGTCAGGCGTGATTCGATTTCCTCGTCGTAGAACTCGCTGACATTTCCGAGCATTTCCGTCAGCGCGCCGGTCGATTCGCCGACCTTGATCATCTCTACGGCCAGGTCGCTCATCGCTCCTGTGTTCTCGAGCGAGCGCCACAGCGGCTCTCCCTCACGCACGTTCTGCACCATGCCGAAGATTTTCCGCGAGACGGATTGGTTGGTCACCGACTGCGAGGCGATTTCGATGGCCGGAACCATCGGCGTGCCGCCCGCGAGCAGCGTGCCGAGCGACTGCGTGAACTGCATGATGGCGAAACGGTGCAGGATGCCGCCGGCCAGCGGCATGTTGAGCTTGAAGGTATCCCACGCCACCCGTCCGCTGCCGTTGATCCATCTCCGGAAAAGGAAGTATCCGGAAACCAGAACGATCACGAGGATCGGGAGGTTGGTGTTCAGTCCGTTCGAGATGTTGATCATGAACGTCGTGAACCACGGCAACTCGGCGCCGAAGCCCTGATAGAACTCGGCGAACTTCGGGATGACCTTGATCAACATGATGAAGACCATGCCGATCGACAGGACAACCAGGACGCTGGGATAGATCAGCGCGCCGATGACGCGCTTGCGCAGGTTGACGATGATCTTCTGATAGCGCAGGAAGCGGCGCAGAACGCCTTCGAGATCGCCGGAGCGCTCGCCCGCGCGCAGCGACGTCGAATAGATCGCCGGGAAGGCGTCGCCATACGCGGCGAAGGCGTCGGACAGCGCGATGCCCGACTTCAGTTTCTCGCGCACGTCGGTAAGAACTTCCTTGAAGCGCAGGTTCTTCTGCCGCTCGAGCATGATGTCGAACGATTGCAGGATCGGCAGGCCGGCTTTCACGAGTGCGAGCAGTTCCTGGTTGAAGAGGAGGAAGTGCTCGGTGGAGATGATTTTTTTGCCGCGCGGAAGTAGATCGCGCAGCCGCCGGTCGCCGCGGCGGGCGTCGAAGACGTGCATGCCCTGCTGGCGCAGCTCGTCTTCCGCGGCGCGGCCGCTGACCGCCTGGACGTGGCGTTCGGTGATCGCTCCGTCGGGTGTGCCGACTCTGACAATAAATTCGGGCATTGCTGTTCCGTAGTCTGCCCTCTACGACGGCTGACGCCGCGAAACGTTCCGGACTCGGGCAGGGTGCTTACAACGGGGTCGGACGGAAACGGATTCCGCGATTTCCTTGGTACGGCTGATGTTGGCGCTGCCGCGTGGTTGTGACCGGCATCACGCCTCCCGTCGGGAATGGCTCCGAATGTGAATGCCACCGCTGCCAAGTGGTGACTCCCCTCCGCCGTCGTAACGATTTGCCAGCGGACCCGTCCGCAGAGCCGAGCCGCGTCCTCATCGTGGAGGACGACGAAAACTTCGCCGTCTGGCTCTCTTCGATCACCCGCCGCCTCGGCCTCGCCGTCACCGTCGCCACAAACGGCGTCGACGCACTGAAGAAGCTCTCCGCCGCGCACTTCGATCTCCTCATCTCCGATTTCGAAATGCCGCGCAAGGATGGCCTGGCACTGATCGCCGAGGTCCGCGCGAATCCGGAGTGGAGCGGGTTGTACGCGGTGATGCTGACCGCGCACGACGAGCTCTCCGTCAAAGTCACTGCCCTCACCCTCGGATACGACGACTTCCTGGCCAAGGGATGCACCGAGGTCGAGGTCGTGGCCAAGGTCGCGGCGGCGCGCCGCATTCTCGCGCGGCAGCGCGCGCTCGATGCCGATGCGCGCGAGTGGCGCGACATCGCCAATCGCGACGAGTTGACCCGCGTGGCCACACGCCGCTTTTTCTTCGAAGAAGCAGAGCGGCACATCGCGGCGAACGACAACATCGCCGTCGTTCTCTTCGACGTCAACAACTTCAAGAGCATCAACGACGACTACGGCCACCTCGCCGGCGACCGTGTATTGCGAGATATGGGCGCTCTCTTTCTCCGCCGCACGCGCAGCGACGACGTCATCGCGCGCTACGGCGGCGACGAGTTCGTGCTGCTCGTGCTGAATCTCACCGTCGATGAAACGCGGGCCGTGGCCGAGCGCCTGGCCGTCGAGCTGTCGTCGCTGCAATGGCAGGAAGGCGCCGCAACGTTTCAAGCCGGCGTGACGATCGGTATGGGCTGCTCGTCGCTCATCCCAGGCGCGACGATCCATCAACTGCTCGAAGTCGCTGACCGCGAGCTGTACGCGAACAAGTGGCTGCAGAAACATCCCGCGACGACGCCACCCGAGGCATACGAATATCCCGATCCCGCGACGCCGGCCACGCCAACCATCCCGCCGAACGTCACGCGCCGCATCGTGACGTGATTTTGCGTCCTCGTCCCCATCGTCGCGCTTCCGCACGCGTCGGCGAAGCCGGCGTGAGAACCGTAGCCCCCAGTTTTAACTGGGGGACCTCGGTGCAGTTCTTCTTGTGAGCCCGTTTTAACGGGCGAAAGAAAGCTTCTTTCGCGCGCCCAGGCGCGCTCACAACCTTTTGCGATCCTTTCTGACCCACGCTTGAAAGCGTGGGCTACGGGTCTCACGCCGGCTACGCCGACGGTCGGAGATGCGTTACTTCATCGTCACGACGTCGTCGTCCACTTCGAGCCGTCCCAGCGCAGGACGTGGATCAGGGCGGAGTGGCCTTCGACCTGGATGATGCGAACATTGTGGCCGTCCGTCAGCACGATCGAGCCATTCGACGATTCGCCCTCGCGCGAAAAGGCGCAGAGTTGCGACGTGCCGAAGCGCACCGGCAGCCGCGACGCCAGCGGCTCGTGATTGGTCGGATCGATGATCGTTTCGATCGGGATGCCGATTCGCGCGGGAACGTATTGGAACGTGCGCGTTGGCGACAACGGCACGTCCACGCCGCGGCTGATGTCGTCGTTGCGGACGCCGTCGTTGTCGCGGTCTTCGTAGACGCGCCACGTCCAGAAGTCGCCCTCTTGCCGGAAGCGGATGGCGACGTTGCGCCGGCGGGCGATGGCCAGCGCGCGCGTGTTCTGAAACAGCGCCCGCAATTCGGACGTCGCGCTCACCAGCGCCACCGTCCGCCGCGCGTAATCGACGGCATGCCACGCCGTCGTCAGGATGACGCCACCAACTGCCAACGCGATCAGTAGCTCGACCAGAGTTTGTCCTCGTTCCTGTTTGCTCATGTGTTCCTCCGGCGAGGACACAGAGCGAGCGGGATGACGAGGGCGCTAGAGCGACTAAGTCATTGATAAAAGGACAGTTACATAGATCTTCAAGCGTGGTTTCTTGTCAAAAAATCGGGCAAAGGCACGATTCTCTTGCCTTAAAAGAGGGGTGACGAGACGGGGATGGCAATGTCAAGAGCTGCCGCTTGCCAAAGCACAGACAAGAGTGTCTGTGCCACACCGGCTGTGCCGGTTTAACACCCGTGGATCAATGGCGCAGTCATGTGGCACAGACACTCTTGTCTGTGCTGGTGAGGCTCGCGAAGGCTGAGAAGTTCGCCGCCTACTCTTTTGCCTGATCGGTGGTCAGGTTGCCGCCGGCGCTGCCGTAGATGTAGTAGGCGTTGTATTTCACCAGGCGCGACGGGTAGTAGACGCGGATTTTCGGCGGCGCCGTGAAATCGACGGCCGTGGTTCCGCAGGTGCTGTTGAAGTCGGGCGCGATCGATCCGTCGCGCAGGAAGATGATGTCCGCGCCGTTGGCGCAATCGATGTCGTTGAAGCCGGTCGTCGAAATCTGGATGTCCTTCGACAACTGCTTCCACCACACCGCGCCGGATGGAGCGGGACGATTGTTCTCGCCGATGCGCGTCCAGTTCGTGGAGACCTTCATGTCGGCGGTGGGAGAGCTGAGCATCGAGATGGCGTAGCGCGAACCGGGACCATCGATCGTGATGCGCCACGGCCTGCGCGACGAGATCGCGTCCTGTCGCGTCATGCGCAGCGCTGCGGAGAGCTCGGTCGAAGCGCTGCGGATGCGGTACTGCGGCAGGAGTTGAAACAGCGCCGGCAGGCTGACCAGCGTGACCACGCCGAGGATTCCGACGACGGTCAGCAGCTCAGCCAGGCTGTATCCGCGGGCATGCTTGCAATGGGATCTCAAAGTCGCTCCCTATTCCGGAACACTCTTCAGCGAAAGCAACGTCGGGATGGTCGGCAACGCCCACGGCCAGTCGGGCCTGTCGCAGAGCGAGGCGTGATCGCCCTGCCTCGAGTCGATGGCCAGCGTGCTGTCGACCGTGGGATCGAGATTGACGCGATTCTCCGCCACGAGGACACCGAGAAGCGCGTTCTGCGAGTCGGTGAGGATCTGCTCGTGCGCGGCCATGATGGCTGCGTATTGCGGAGTGGTGAGGTTCGTCGCGCAGGTGTTGCTCGGTGCGCAACAGTCCGAATGCGTGTAGAGGTCGCGGCCTGTGATCCACATGACGCCGTTCGCCATGGCCGGCGCCCAGGTCGAATTCGCGTGGAATCGAATCGAGCCTGCGGCGATGACCGTCATGGCGGTGTCCATGTTCCCGTTCTTGTACCACTGCCCGTCGATGAGCACCGTCGATCCGCTCTGATCGCTCTGGATGGTGAAGACAGTCTGCGGTACGCGATTGACGTTGAACGGGATGTGCGACGTGTCCGCGCTGCCGTCGACGACCGTATCGTCAGCCGGAACGACGGTGAACGTCGGCGCACCGGGGCAAGTGGTGACGCCGCTGGAGTCGACGCCCGTGAGCGTAGTCCCGCTGCTGCACAGCGTCCAACCCGCTTTGGTCTTGTCCCATTTGTACAGAACCGGCAGACTGCCTGCCGACCGGGCCGGCTTTGGATTGCCCGCCGTGTCGTATTCGAGGTTGTAGTCCTGGCAACGCGCCAGATTGTTGACGCCGCAGGGGCGAGACTGAGGATTGTTGGTCAGATCGTTATCGGTCCAGGCCGTATCGAGCGGACGTGACGCCGCGAGGTAGTACTTCGACAATTCCGCGGTCGTGGTCGGCTTGTAAGCCAGATCCCACGGATTGATTTCGGGCGCTCGGATGGTCCCCGCTCCCGGCTTCGTACTGCCGCTGCCTCCGCTGACCGTTCCGGTGGCGGTGATCATCGGATCCTGGCCGCCGCTGATGTCGCCCACCTCGGCGTTTCCGTTCGCGTGAATGTTCTCGCAGCCGTCGCCGCACATGACGCCCGCGGTGGTCTTGAAAACGATGTCGCCATTTCCGAGAACGGCCGGCTTGGGCTGCGCATCGCCGATGACCGCTTCCATGACTTCGCGCGCGATGACGGCGCCGGCAGAGTCGGTTTTGACGGCCGTCACGCGCACGGTGCAGATGCCGTATGCCTTTCCATTGACGTTGGGCGGACCGTAAAAAGAAATGTCGGTGATTTTGCCTGTGCTGAGGTTCCAGTCGGTCGACGCCTGCAGCAGCGCGTTGAACTTGCTGTCGAGCCAGCAGTTGGCGCTGGAGACCACCGTTGCGGAGTTGGAGGGATCGGTGCAGTTGAACTTCAGGTCGTACTTGTCGTTTGCGACGGTGGAGCTGTACACCCCTCCGAAGGTCCGGCCCCAGTTGCCGTCAAAGGGTCCCTGAAAGAACAGGTTCGTGTTGCCGATGTAGCGCGGGGGCGTAAGCAGTGCCCGCGAGGCGCGCCAGATTCCCTTCGTGTGCAGTGACGTTTCGGTCGTGGCCTCATCGGTTCCGCAATAGTCAGCAGCGGGCGTGGCGCCCGAGCAGTTGGATGCCGTTGCGCTGAAGAGCGGCACCAACCCGCGGTTGGTCGGATCGCGAAACATCTCCTCGGCCAGACGTACGCCCGCTTCGGCCGTGGCGCGCGCCTGCAGCCCGTCGCGATACGACGTCGCCGTCCGCTCCTCGGTCGTCGTGAAGCCGACCATGGCCAGACCGAGCGTGGTCAGAACCATGACCACGACGACCGTCAGAATGAGCGCGGCGCCCTTTTGCTTTGCAGGCCGGAACCGCCGGCGCGTAGCGATCTTTTTCATCGTTTCTCCATCAGGGTATCGGCGATCCAGGTACGAGCTCGTCGTCAGAAGGTGAGAAGTTCGTTTCGTGCGCGATGATCGAGGTGAACTTGCCCTGCGCACCACTTGCCGTGCCGTCCTGGGTGAAGTTCGGATGGGATGGGCTCAAGGTGTCTCCGAAGTCGAGCGTCACGGTCGGCGAAGTTGCACCGGGTCCGATGCTCTGCGCGGCGCTCAACGAGATGGCTACGCCATTGCCGCCCGTCGCCAATGTCTTACCGCTGGCGAGGGTCGACGCTCCATAGGTGATCGAATTGATGAACACCCGCGAATCAACGCCGGTCCACGTGAACTTCAGGCTGTTGAAGGTGATCGACGCCACATTGCAGGTGTTCGTGATGTTGAATGTGAACTTGCCGGCGGAATTGGCTCCATTTCCGAGGAGCTTTGGAGCAGGAGACGCCGCGACTTGCAGACCGCAGACGACCGTCGACAGAGTGAAGGTCCGGACCTGCGCCGGAGTCGTGCACGAGCCGGCCGACGCGGTGGCGGAGATCGTATACGTGCCGTTCGGATACGTGCCGGTGTTCGACGCGTCCCATGTCGGGAACGTGTAGGTGCTCGAGCTCGGTGCCCCGCTGATCGTCTGCGAGTACACGGTGGCCAGGCTCGGCGCCGGACCGGTAATCGTGACGGTGGCGCCGGTCCAGCCGGACCCGGTGACGACTAACGACGGCGTCATCGCGGTGACGTCCGGCCGCGGAATGTCGGCGCCAACCGACGGCGAGGAAATGCTCATCGTTCCCGACGGTGTACACGTAGACGTGTACGGGCCGGCCTGCGTGCTGCTGCGCGGCGAGGCGCAGTCGTACACGGCGCGCACGTAGTACTGATACGTGGCCGTGTTTCCTGAAACGGTCGCCGGAACGACGTCGGTGTAAGTCGTTTTTTCGTACGCATCGAGCGGAGAACCATCGATCGTGTACGTTGTGGCGGGATCGATCTTCCGGTAGCGGTCGATCTTGTAGTGGGCCGTGCCGGCCGGAGCACCCGTCGACGTCTGCGTCACCGCGGGCCAGGCGATGGTGACGGTGTAATTGCCACCCGAGGTTACCGTGGAACCGGTCACCGCGCTCGATGCGCCTGCCACGCCGCCAGGAACATCCGGCACGATCGACGTCGGCTGGATGTCGTAGCTGAACGCCGCGCCCATAGCCGGCGAGCTGGCACTTGCGGTGTCGCAGTAATCAAAGGCCTGGACGCGGTAGAAGTACGCGCTGCACGGCGCGGCCGTGTGGTCCGTGAACGCGCCGCGCGAGTCGCCGCCGGCGCTGTATGCGCCCGACGGAGTAACGTTGACGAGCGTGCCCTGCACCTGGTTGTCGACGCGGTTCGTCGGTGCGGCCGTGAATCCGCCGGTCGTCACACCGTCCGATCGCACGCGGTAGATCTTGTAGTACGAAAGATCGATCGGCGTGACGTTCCACGGCGCCGTCGGAGGCGAACTTCCTCCGGTCGAGCTGACGCAGGTGGACGCGGTGATCGGACCGGTATTCGACGTGACTGCGGTCCAGTTCACGAGCGTGGCGTTCTCGCCCGGCGAGTTCTGCGCCGCGATCACGTTCGTCGGCGCCGACGGAATGCTTGCCGCATCCTCGGTCGAAGTCGCGGAGACCGTAGAGGTATAAACGCTGTCTTCGTCGTCGGTGGTAGCGGCAACGGAGAATGTATAGGGGCGCGATCCTGGCGTCGGCTGGTGGTAGTCGTACGCCAATCCGGTAACGGTGTGAATCTCGTCGATGGCCGGGTCGGTAACCGGATTCGCTCCAGCGGCCGCGGTCACGTGGACTTTGTACGTGGTCACGCCGGCTGTGATGGATGCCGGCCAGGAGACGCCGAAGTACTGGCAGTGTCCGGTGCAAACCATGACCGATGCCGGTGGCTGGACGGCGATGGCCGGCAACGAAGCGTGGCGATGTCCTTTGAGGCCGAGGTTCGGCGGAACGATGTGCTGCGTCAGCGAGAGCTTGCGGCGATCTTTGGTCGTCGCTCCCTCGACCGGCGAATAGACGGCGGGATCGGTATAGCCCGGATCGGGACGGCTGGACATGCCGATGAGATTGACGTCGACTTGCCGCACCGAGGCGCGCTGGGCGCGGTCGGCGTCGGCGCCGCCGAACGTCGTCACGGCCGCCGTGCCGTCGCTCTTCAGGTAGTTGAACGACAGCCGGAAGACATCCTCGGCAACCACTTCGTATTGCGGATTGCCGGAGGCGTCGAAGGTGACGCGCGTGAGTTGATACGGCGGATCGGTTTCGTCGGCGAGCGCCGCGGCCGCGACTTTGACGGTTGCGGTCTCCTCGCCGGCCAGCGTCGTGCCGGTGATCGTGGCGTCGCGGCCGGTGGCCGGCGTCAGATCCATTTTCATCGTCAGGCTGATCGGATTGTTGCCGTCGCCGCCCGGCTTGCGCAGAACGTAGCCGACGATCTCGTCGTTGCCGGTGGTGACGATCGGGAAGGTGGTCGATTCCAGCGGAGTCTCGCGAGAGTTGTCGAAGTCGCCGCGAACGAAGACGGCGGCTTCCCACGCGCCTTCGACCTGTTCATCGGGGACGTTGTTCGCGCCGAGGGTGTTGTAGTTGGCGCCGGCGTCGCGGATGGTTTCCGCCATGCGGTCCATGGCGAAACGGACGTTCTGCTGCTGAATCGTGGCCGCGTCCGTGCGGAGATAGGCGCGGTTGGCAACCTGGTAGAGGCCGAGGGCCACGAGGAAGACGATCGTGAAGATCAGCATCGCGACCAGGACTTCCATCAGGGTCATACCGCGTTGATTGCGCCGTTTCGAAGGGGTCATGTGCACGTTCCTGTTCCCCGATCTCACGAGGGCACGACTCTAAGGTTAAGCGTCTGCAGGCGAACGCGGCGTTGCCGGGTGCCCCACTCCCACCATTCCGTTTCGACGATGATCTGGACCATCGACGCGTTGCCGAAGTTCTTACCCGCAGGCTGCGCGGACATGGTCACCGTCAGTGTGGCCGGGTGCGTGTTCGTAGCGGGCAGCTCCGAGTTGAGAATCAGCGTGCGCCAGGCATTGCGCGTCGTGATCGGAACACTCGTTCCCGATTCCGCCGCCGGCGTCACGGTGGCAATCCCGGTTTTGCTCCACGTGAGGGTCTTCGTGGTATCGGCGTCCACACCGTCGAGCAGATCCTGCGGCTTGTTGATGTTGGCGCGCTGCATCGCCGATTCGGTGATGCTCGCGGCTTCAGTCATCTTCTTGCCGCCGTACACCTGGCGGACGCCGGCGGTGACCAGTCCGAAGAGCGCAAGGATGATGACCGCCATGATGGCGACGGCAACCAGCACCTCGGCAAGGCTGAATCCGCGCATCTGCCGGCGGCAGGCTGTCGATGCTTCATTGACCATGGGCCGCTCCTTAAGCGAGGCGCTTGCCACGCGATGAAAATGACGTTAGCGATTTGGAGTCAGTAGTTTACGCGATTGCGCGTGTTTTCACCGGGATCTGACACTCCAGATTTTGTTACTTTTTGTAACACAGGATGCTGAGTCACGGAAAGAACTCGATCGTCACGGCTGCGCCTTCGCCGGGTGTGCCGGTCAATGACAGCGTCGCGCCGTGATGCAGCGCGATCTTGCGCGCGAGCGGGAGGCCGAGGCCGAATCCTTTTGCTTTCGCGGAGACGAATGGCAACGTCAATCGCGCCGTGTCGTCCGAGCTCAGGCCGACGCCGTTGTCGCGAATCTCGATCTTCGGATGCGGATCGCTGCTGACGCTGACGTCGAT